>Ga0256901_1000176_pt1 | contig 42868 bp, 37 predicted proteins | sample MC6MC0689MT_FD_190200 | JGI IMG/M metagenome (GOLD analysis project Ga0256901, IMG submission 190200) | Metatranscriptome of enriched soil aggregate microbial communities from Iowa State University, Ames, United States - MC6-MC0689-MT... | ecosystem: Environmental > Terrestrial > Soil >... | reverse complement strand
TGCCTATTAGCTAATTACAGAATAGACCAATTGCTGCATTATTTTAACAAATCTGGTCGTCGTTCTTGTGTTCGCTTTAATGCCTCGTCATGGCGCCACTCATTTATTTTTGCTTCATGTCCGCTTAACAAAATGTCCGGAATTTTATGTCCACGCCAATCGGCAGGTCTGGTGTAAACTGGCGCATCCAATAGTTCTCCCTGAAAGCTATCCGACAAAGCCGAGGTCTCATCATTCAAAACACCAGGGATTAATCTCGTGATGGCATCTACCAATACGGCCGCTGGTAATTCTCCGCCAGAAAGTACATAATCACCAATAGAAATTTCTCTCGTTACATAAATATCACGGATACGTTGATCAATACCTTTGTAGTGTCCGCATAAAATGATGATATTTCCTTTGATAGAAAGTTCGTTCGCAATGGTTTGATTTAGCGTCTCTCCATCGGGACTCATGAAAATGATTTCATCATACGTACGTTCTTCCTGCAGCTTTTCAATGCATGCCGCAAAAGGAGGGATACTCATCACCATCCCACTACCACCACCATAAGGATAGTCGTCTACACTCTTCTGCTTATTAGTGGCATAATCTCTCAGGTTATGTACCACAATTTCGGCTATGCCTTTTTTTTGTGCTCTTTGTAAAATAGAGTGTGCAAAAGGACTGGTAAGCAAATCGGGCAATACAGAAATAATATCAAAACGCATGGTGCAAATATAAAGCTTTAGTGGCAGTTTAAAACTCATAGCGTTATCGTGTAATTTTTAATTGATAATAATTTGTTTTTGAATTAAACTCATTTATATTTGGTTAACCAAAAATTGGTAGACCAAATATAAACTCCATGAAACTAATCAGTTACTTTGTAGCAGGACTGCTGTTAATGCAATTGTCTTCCTGGGCACAAACTGCAATTAAAACGTCATTCGAAAGCCCGGTATACATGGCGGGCAATGTAAATTCTCAAAACTTATGGACTGTAGTAGGTGGAAATGCTACGATAAGTAACGCAAAGGCAAAAACTGGTACTGCCGGATTAAGCTTCGCTAATAATAACACCGAATTCGCGGTTCATTTTATTCCTTACAGTGGGATTGTTACTGGGATTAGAGATGTTTTTTATACTGATATGTGGATTAATCCAGTTTCATTTGCTGCAAAAAGTACTTATTTAACTGCTTGGGATCAATTTGGCGGTAGTACAAAGCGTATTTACATAATTGAATTAACGATAGATAATAAAATAAAGGTTTCAAATGGTGGTTCTCAAGTAGATGTGGGTACTTGGACTGCAAGTACTTGGACGAGGATTTCTATTAGAACAGATTTAAATACTGAGAAATTTCAAGTTGCAATTAATGGAGTGCTAAATGCTACAGCGTTTTCTTTACGAGAAACTTATACGCCAACGGCAAGTGGGGGCAGAGCTGCAACAATTAAAGAGTTTCATTCGCTTCGCATCAACCATACTTTGGATACGCAAGTTGCTAGTTCCGATTTTACTATCGACGACTTATACATCGGTAAAAATCCTATTCCAGATATTTCTTTTTTAGCATCGCCTACGGCTAGAATAATTAATGTAGAACAGCCTAGCTACGGAAGTATAAGTTTAAATCCAGCGCAAGCCAGTTACCAAGTAAACGACCAAGTTACAGCTACGTTAACCTTGCCGCAAGGCTACATGAACAACGGATGGACTGGAGATTTGTCTGGAACGGAATTAACGAAGACATTTAATATTACTGCTAATATGGTTGTTGGCGCAAATGTAGTAATTGATAATTCAACGCCACCTGCAGATTATACGGTAACGGTGACACAGCCAGCTAATGGTTTAATTACACTTTCGCCAGCTCCTGTGAACGGTAAATATTCTAGCTCAACCACAGTTACAGCAACTATTTCTACAGAATCTTGCTATCAATTTGGCGGCTGGACTGACGCTTTGAGTGGAACAGAAACTTCGAAAACTTTCACCGTAACAGCTGATATGGCTATCGGTGCTAATGTGGCTATCAATACAACGCCAGGCATTACCAGAAACGTCACAAATGTTGCAGAGTTTAAAGCAGCACTATCGGCCATGAACCCTGGAGACGCAATTTTGGTAGAAAATGGTACTTATGATTTAAGCAGCTTAACCATCAATCGCTCTGCGTGCCCTAACCGACCAATTGTAATTAAGGCAAAAAACCAAGGGCAAGCCATATTAAACGGCGCTACAGCTTTAGTGCTAGATGGTTTGCAATATGTAACCCTAGAAGGATTTTCTTTTAGAAGCGCAAATGTAGGCACTGGCATAAAAATGCTGAATTGCAGTAGGGTAAGAATTACGAAAAATAGTTTTTCCCTTGATGAAACAAGTATCAGTTCATGCAACTGGCTTTACATTGGTGACACTTTTGGAAGCACAGCGCCACTGAAATCAAGTCATAATAGAATTGATTATAATTTATTTGAAAATAAAGTCAAATCTGGAAAGTTCATTTTAATTGATGGTAACATTAACCAGCAAAGTCAGTACGATACCATTGCCTATAATAGATTTAAAAACAATGGACCGAGGGAGGAAAATGAAAAGGAGCCAATCAGAATTGGTGTAAGTACACTTTCGCAAAGTAACGGCTACACGGTAGTGGAGTATAACCTTTTCGAAGATTGTGATGGAGATCCAGAAATTGTTTCTGTAAAATCTTGTTCCAATACAGTGAGGTATAACACTTTCAGAAGGTCTTTGGGTACGGTTTGTTTGCGACAAGGAAACAACAGCATTGTAGAAGGTAATTATTTTTTCGGCGAAGGCAAAACCGCTAGCTATACCAATGAAAACGGAAATACCAGCATTATTGGTGCTGGAGGTGTACGTGTTTATGGCAAAAACCATAAGATTTTTAATAACTACTTTTCTGGTTTAACGGGAAGTGTTTTTGATGCCGCAGTTACCATTACCAATGGTGATGCCTTTAATGTAGAAAATCCAACAGATTTAGCAAAGCATTATGTGCCAGAAAATGTGGTGATTGCCTTTAATACTTTCGTGAAAAATAAATCGAATATTGAGATCGGCTATAAGTATGACAAAGCACCGATTAATTGTTTAGTATCCAATAATGTGGTAGTAGAAGATGCGACGCAAGTAATTACGGCTTACAGTACGGCTTCTTTGGCTGGAGTGGCATTTAGCAATAACATTATGTACACTACAGGTGCTGCTAACATTGGCATAACAGTTCCAGAAGCGCAAATTAAAAATATCAATCCTTTATTAGAACAACCTAATTGTAACGGTACTGATTGCCAGTTAAAAAAAGCTAACGAAGTTTTAAGGTTAAGCTCGGCAAGTCCTGCTATTAACGCTTCAACTGGTTCTTTTGCTTACTTGCTTAAAGACAACGAAAACCAAAACAGAATTGGCATAGCCGATATCGGTGCCGATGAGTACGACAGACAAAATCCAATATCAATTAGTGCATTAGATGAAAATAATGTTGGACCAAATGCTGTTCCATTTTCTTATAGTTATTTCAGTACGTTGCCAGTAAAAATATTATCATTTAATGCAGTTTATGACAAGCAGCATGTAGATGCCTCTTGGAGTGTAGCTTCGCAGGTAAATGTGAAACGTTATGAATTAGAATGGCGAACTGAATTTACTGATTACAGAAAGGTAGGGGAGCAGGCAGCGATTGAAGGGCATTCAACCTATCGAACTAAACATTCAGCGCCATTGGCGGGTAACAATTATTATCGCCTTAAAGTAGTAGATGAAGATGGTAAGTTTGATTATTCGGAGGAAAAAGTGGTAAAGATTTTAGCTAACCAAGATGTGGTCATTTATCCAAATCCAGCTAATAGAGACGTTACTATTAAGCTAGGCTATGTTTCGGCTAATGCTAAATTAACGTTAGTAAATTCAATTGGGAAAAGTGTTTTCGAAGGGTCGATTAATGGCGTTGCGACGTATAGTTTTCCTGTAACCTCTTTAGTGCCGGGAGTATATTTTGTACGAATAACGGAACTTGGTAAAGCAATAGTTTCATTGCCATTAATTATTGCTCACTAAACTATGTAGTCCATTGATCGTGTATCACAGCTACCAAATAATAGCTGCTTTGATGCTGTTTGAATACTAAGCGCAGGCTTGTCCAATCCATGCCTGCGTATTTTTTATCAAAACCACTAAAGTGATATTCAATAAATGGATGATTAGGGAAAATTTCATTTAAATTATTTAGAGAATTTCCCTTGCCTATGATTTGGTTGTAGGCGGTTTTTTCTGCATTAAGGAAGTCTGCATTGTAAACAAACCTATCCAGATATTTTTGAGCGGTCAACTTTATAGAGTCGCCCGATCCATCATAACTACCCCAATTTACCGAGCCGTGTTCATCAATTAATTTTATGAAGGCAGCTTTGGTTAACTTTCTGGAAGTTTTAGTGTCGATAAATCCATACGGAGAAAATAAAACGCCTTCGGTAGGGTGAAAATAAGCAGTAAAAGCTTTGTAGTCTTTCGCTTTTAGTGCAATTAGAATTTCTGTAGCAATAGTTGGAAGTGTTTCTTCGTCTGCTACGGTATCAATTTCTTTAGCCTGTGTAGCGGAGTCCTGAGATAAAGAAGAATCTGCAGACTTATCCGTACTATTACAAGCACTAATTATAAGTAACAATACAAACATCCAAAATGAGCCTATCGCTTTCATAAATATAGAACCAAAAAACACACGTTTTTGTTTGTGCTGCTATGGATTAAGATAGATATCCAGCAATCCCTCTGGTAAATCTAAAGTGAGAATATTTTCTTCATCATCTATTTCCACAATAAAATCTTCATTCAGCGGGAAAAGAATGTCAGTATTTTTGTAATGTACGGTGGCTACAAATTGCTGTGGATATTCGTTTACCTCAATAATTTCGCCCAATTCGCCCAAGGTTTCGTCAACTGCAATAAAGCCTTTCAAATCCGTGTAGAAAAATTCGTCTTCATCACGTTCTGGTTTCTTACTTAATGGTAAATATGCTTTCTTCTTTACCAAAGGTTGCGCTTTGTCAATATGGTCAACATCCTCAAAGTAGAATAATCCGGTTTTATTATCGTAAAGCTTATGGCTAGCTACAAAAAACGGCACCATTTTGCCATTTACTTCTAAAAACAAAACATCGAGGTCAAGGTCATGATAATCTTCAAACTCAAAAAAAAGTTGAAGTTCGCCTTTTAAGCCCTTAGTTTTTGTGATATAACCGATATAAAATGATTCTTCCTTTGTCATGCCAGAAAATATGATGATTGGATTTCGTGTGATGATTAGCTAATTATCAAATCGGCTAATTAGCTAATAAAAATAGCGTCCCGATTTTACCCGAAACGCTATTTCTTTTGAAGTAAAGTAAATTATTCAGCTTTATCTTCTGCTTGAGTTTCTTCAGCAGGAGCTTCTGTTGCTGCCTCAGCTTCTACCGCTGGAGCTTCTTCAGTAGCCACTTCTTCTTCTACAACTTCTTCCGCCACAGGTGCGTTTTTAGCTGCAATAGCTGCTGCTCTGTCTTCGTTTTTCTTAGCTTCTGCTGCTAAAGCTGCTTTACGCGCTTCTGCTTTGCTAGTTGCTAAACCTTCTGTTTTACCAGAAATTTTGCCGGCTTTGGTTTCTAACCAAGTAGCAAATTTAGCATCTGCTTGTTCTTGAGTTAAAGCACCTTTTCTGATACCACCTTCTAAGTGTTTTTTGTAAAGAACACCTTTGTAAGAAAGGATAGCACGAGCAGTGTCAGTAGGTTCTGCACCATTAAGTACCCAGTTTACAGCTTTATCGAAGTTAAGTTCGATAGTTGCAGGGTTAGTGTTTGGGTTGTAAGAACCTAAACGCTCAATGAATTTACCGTCTCTTGGAGCACGAGCATCCGCTACTACCACGTGGTAAAAAGGCTTTCCTTTTTTACCGAATCTTTGCAATCTGATTTTAGTTGCCATTCTTTTTTTAGTTTATGTATTCAACATAGTTCCCGGAACTTCGTGTTGCGGGGCTGCAAAAGTAAGTAATATGTTGGTAATTAACAAAAAGATTATAAATTTAACCAACTATAAAGGTTTGAAAATCAAAGGTATCATTTCATGGCAGTGTTAGCCCTGCTTTCGCTCATAGTCCTCGCTTCGTTAGCTGCGCTCTCTCGCTGCGGGCTAATCCGCTCAATACAGGTTTATTAAACGGAAGCCGCTGCAAAAACTGTTCGACCATAGCTAAAATTAGGTTTTACTTATAAAAGTGAGGTAGGTTTTACTGATATTTGAGATATGAGAATAGCCATAGATATGGACGAAGTCCTAGCTGACCCCATCCACAAGTTTATACAGTTGTACAACAGAGATTATCAAATCCCTTTAGATTTGGCCATTAAACCTGGAACGGAGATTTTTCAGAATCTACCTCAAGAAATCAATCAGAAGTGGTTTGAATACATCAACGAGAAAGGTTTCTTTAGAGATCTGCCAGTGATTGATGGAGCAGTAGAGGCCGTTCAGCGTCTTCAAGAAAAATACGACGTTTATATTGTATCAGCAGCAATGGAATTTAGAAATTCGTTAGAAGACAAGTTAGATTGGCTGGCAGAACATTTTCCCTTCATCAGTTGGAAACATATCATCTTCTGCGGCGAAAAGATTGTGAACGTTGATATTATGATTGACGACAGGATAAAGAACTTCGCCGGTTTTAATGGAAGACCGCTACTTTTCACTTCGCCGCATAACTTACTCATTACCGAATACGAACGCGTGGATAAATGGCAGCAAGTTTTAGATAAATTAATATAGTAGTAATTTTATAGCTTCTTAAATAAGACTGACTGCTCCTCACGTAGTTATACAAAAGTTGACTATGAATTGAAATTAGATTGCTTATAAATTAGCTGTTAACCTTTTAATTTCTAGGTATTAGTAAAAAAATACTACTTTTGGGAATACTGTTGTTCTCACAACTTTTTTATTACAAATGAATTAATTGTGTATGTTTGCACGCATAAAAATCTTACTAAAATATAAATGAAAGTTGCGCTTATTACGGGGGTGACCGGCCAGGATGGTGCCTATCTCGCAGAGTTTTTGTTAAAAAAAGGTTATTTCGTTCACGGTATCAAAAGAAGATCTTCGCTGTTTAACACAGACAGAATTGACCATCTTTACCAGGATCAACATGAAAATGATGTAAGGTTTAAGTTGCATTATGGAGATTTAACAGATTCAACCAATCTGATTAGGATTATCCAAGAGACGCAACCAGATGAAATTTACAATCTAGCGGCTATGAGCCATGTGCAGGTGAGTTTCGAAATGCCAGAATATACTGCTAATGCAGACGGAATTGGAACTTTACGTTTATTAGAAGCTATCAGGATATTAGGGTTGACCAAGAAAACTAAAATTTACCAAGCATCTACCTCAGAATTATATGGGCTGGTACAAGCTGTGCCACAAAGTGAAAGCACACCTTTTTATCCGCGTTCACCTTATGCAGTAGCTAAGATTTACGGTTATTGGATTACAGTAAATTACCGCGAGGCTTATGATATGTTTGCTTGTAATGGTATTTTGTTTAACCACGAAAGTCCGTTACGGGGTGAAACTTTTGTAACTCGTAAAATCACTAGAGCAGCTTCTAAAATAGCTTTAGGTTTGCAAAATTGTCTTTATTTAGGAAACCTTTCTGCACAACGTGATTGGGGACATGCTAAAGATTACATTGAAGCGATGTGGTTAATTTTGCAACAGGAGAAGGCGGAAGATTACGTTATTGCAACTGGGGTTACCACTACTGTTAGAGATTTCGTCCGTATGGCTTTTGCTGAGCTAGGTATTACTGTAGAGTTTTCAGGTAAAGATGAACAAGAAAAAGGCGTAATTATCGATATCGATACTGAAAAGGCAACTCAATTAGGTTTGAACCTTGAAACACTTAAACTAGGTGAGACCGTTGTGAAGGTAGACCCTAAATATTTCAGGCCAACAGAAGTAGACTTATTACTAGGTGACCCCACTAAATCTAAAACTAAATTAGGTTGGGAGCCAAAATATGATTTGGAGGCTTTAGTTGAAGATATGATGCAGTCTGATTTAAACCTAATGAAGAAAGACGAATATCTTAAACAAGGCGATTATAAAACTTTAAATTATTTTGAATAATTTTTCGTTAATATCGATATAAAACGGAAATATAATTCCATTCATGAAAAAAATACTTTTATCATTTCTACTTGCTTTTGTTACGTTACTAACCTTTGCACAAGTAGGTTCTAACATCAAGGTGGACGAACTTTCTGATGCTCAGATTTTACAGTTGGTTAAGCAAGCAGAATCCATGGGTTACACAAGTGAAGCACAGTTAGCGCAAGTTGCACTTTCAAAAGGTGTTAAGCAAGAAGAATTGGTTAAATTTAAAGCTCGTGTAGAAAAGTTAAAAAAGCAGGGAGCTGCGGTACAAACTACCGAGAAACCAGCCGTGGGAACAGGTAGAGAATATAGCGAAACTACTGATGGAGGATCTATCACGAATGATAAGAAGGAGGATGACGGTGAGATACAGGCAAAGATATTCGGATCTGACCTATTCAAAAATGGAAGTATCACCTTTGAACCAAATTTAAGGATAGCCACCCCAAAAAGCTATGTTATTGGCCCAGATGATCAGTTAATAGTAGACTTAACGGGAGATAATGAACGTTCTTATAACCTACAAGTAAGTCCGGAGGGCGTGATTAATTTAGAGTACGTAGGAAGGATAGCAGTTGGTGGCCTAAGTGTAGAGCAAGCATCATCCAAGATTAGGGCGGCAATGTCAAAAACTTATCCAGCCTTGAGAACTGGAAGAACAACCGTAGCAATTAACTTAGGTAATATTAGAAGTATACAAGTAACGGTAACTGGACAGGCGGTTAAGGCGGGAACATATACTTTGCCGTCTCTTGCAAACGTGTTTAGGGTGCTTTACGTTTCTGGTGGTCCATCGCAAAATGGTACTTTTAGAAATATCCAAGTAATTAGAAACAATAAGGTTGTAGCCACGATAGACGTTTATGATTTCTTATTAAAAGGAATTCAGCAAGGAAATATTCGTTTGCAAGATCAAGACGTAATTAACATTCCTGCTTACGATAAACGTGTAGAAATTTCTGGAGAAGTTAAAGAGGCAGCGATATTTGAAGTAAAAACTGGGGAAACTTTACAAGATGTGATCAATTTTGCAAAGGGCTTTACAGCAGAGGCTTACACAGCAAAAATAAAAACCTTTCAAAATACAAGTAAGGAAAGAAGAATTAGAGATATTTCTGCTTCTCAGTACGCAACATTTCAACCAAAAAATGGTGATAAATTTGTAGTTGAGGCTATTTTAGAACGTTTTGAAAATAGGGTAGAAATTATTGGTTCAGTATTTAGACCGGGAGTTTATGCCTTAGATAAAGGGCTTACGCTAGTAGGGTTAATCAAAAAAGCAGATGGCATAACGGAAGATGCTTTCTTAAATAGAGGATATATCAATCGTTTAAATCCGGATAAAACTCAATATTTCATTTCTTTCGACGTTGCTAAAATTTTATCAGGCGAAGAAAAAGATATTCCTTTGACAAGAGAGGATAAAGTGACAATAAGTTCAATCTTTGATCTTAGAGAGGAGTACTCAGTAACTGTTCAAGGAGAAGTGAGAGCTCCAGGTACATTTGAATATGCAGAAAACTTGAAATTGGAGGACCTTATTCAGATGGCGGGGGGATTAAAAGAAGGCGCTACGCCAAATCGTATTGAAGTTTCAAGAAGGATAAAGAACACAGATCCGAATTCTACATCATCGAAAACTGCAGAATTGTTTGTCGTAAATGTGGACGAACAACTACGTATTTTAGGCGAAAAATTTGAAATCAAACCATTCGATATCATTTCTGTAAGAAATTCTGAAGGCTATGCAATTCAAAAGCAAGTAAAAATTGAAGGAGAGGTATTGTACCCAGGAATGTATACCATCACTAGCAAAGATTATCGTATATCAGATTTAATTAAGAGAGCAGGAGGTTTAACTCCATTTGCTTATGCAGAGGGTGCATCATTGAAAAGACCTGGTGCAGAAAAAGTTAATCCTAATGATAAAAATGCGATAAACAACAAAGAGGAAGAAGAGAAGAAATTCCTGAACTTAGAGAGGGTTCAAGAGAAGAATGTTGATCAACCAGATAATATAAAAAAGGTAGATGAAAAGTTAGTTCAGTCGGATCTAGTGGGAATTAATTTGGAAAGAATTCTAGAAAAGCCATTGTCAAGGCAAGATCTAATCTTAGAAGAAGGAGATATTATCCGAGTACCGAAACAGTTACAAACAGTTAAGGTAACTGGAGAAGTGCTAAATCCGAATAGTATTGTCTACATGCCTGGTAAAAGCTTCAAGCAGTATATCAACGGAGCGGGCGGTTTTACCAATTCAGCTTTAAAAAATAGAGCTTACATTAAATATGCGAACGGTTCAGCTGAGGCCGCTAAAAAGTTTCTATTCTTCAATAATTATCCGAAAGTAAAGCCTGGTGCTGAAATTATGGTGCCTGTAAAAGCAGAAAGAGAAAAAATCACTGCGCAGGGATGGATAGGCATTGGAACTGGTATTGCTTCTGTGGCGGCTATTATTGTTAGTTTGTTAAGATAACTTGATATCATCATCTGACATAAAAATTGCTATTGTCGGTTTAGGTTATGTGGGTTTACCACTAGCTGTAGCTTTCTCTAGTAACTATTCAGTTCTAGGTTTTGATATTAACCGAGAACGCATATCACAGTTAACGGATAACATAGATGCCACTAAAGAGATAGATCAAGAAGATTTGATCGCTGCTGTCTCTAATAACAGACTATCTTTAAATCACGATTTATCAGCTATAAAGGATGCTAATGTATTTATTGTAACAGTTCCAACTCCCATTGATCGTTTCAAAAAGCCAAATTTGACACCTTTAATTCAAGCCTCAGAGATGCTTGGAAGTGTACTGAAAAAAGGTGATGTAGTTATTTACGAATCTACAGTGTACCCCGGATGTACAGAAGAAGAGTGTGTTCCAGTCCTTGAGCGGCATTCTGATTTGGTTTTTAATCAAGATTTTTTTGTGGGATATTCTCCAGAACGTATCAATCCTGGAGACAGAGTTAATACTCTAACCAAGATCAAGAAAGTAACTTCTGGATCTACGCCGAAAACAGCAGAGTTCGTTGATAATCTCTATGCTTCAATCATAGATGCTGGCACGCATAAGGCACCTTCTATAAAAGTTGCCGAGGCAAGCAAGGCGATAGAGAATGCCCAAAGGGATGTGAATATCTCATTCGTAAATGAGTTAGCATTGATCTTTGATAAGATGAATATTGACACGAACGATGTGATCGAAGCCGCTGGTACGAAGTGGAACTTTCTGAAGTTTAAACCAGGGCTGGTAGGTGGACACTGCATTGGTGTTGATCCTTACTATCTTGCACATAAAGCGCAAGTATTAGGTTACCATCCAGAAGTGATATTATCTGGTAGAAAAGTAAATGATAATATGGGTATGTTTATAGCTAACAAAGTTGTTAAGCTACTCATCAATAAAGGGAATAACGTTAAAAACTCAAAAGCATTAATCTTAGGAGTTACTTTTAAAGAAAACTGTCCAGATATCAGAAACTCAAGAGTAATAGATATCTATACAGAACTACAGCAGTTTGGCGTTGCAGTGAGTGTATACGACCCTCATGCAAATAAAAGTGAAGTATTTAGAGAATATGGCATTGACTTATTGGAAACGATAGATGATACTTTTGATGCAATTATTCTAGCTGTTGGTCATTCTGAGTTTTTACAGTTAGATTTTGGAATGCTTAAGCAGGACGAGAGTTCAGTTATTTTCGATACCAAAGCATTTTTAGATAGAAAAATTATTGATGCTCGACTTTAAAGTGAAGGTACCTTTTTTTGATGCTTCGCAGTTATACAAGTCAGATAAGGCGGCGCTGGATGAAGCTATCCAAAAAGTACTGACAGGTGGTGCATATATCAATGGTGCGGAAGTTGAAACATTTGCCAATAACCTAGCAAACTATCTGAATATTAATTACGTCACTCCTTGTGGCAATGGAACTGATGCGCTTTGCCTTGCATTGATGGCACTAGGCTTAAATAAAGGCGACGAAGTAATTGTGCCGACATTTAACTTTATTGCTGCGGCAGAGGCTGTATCTTTTTTAGGATTAGTACCAGTATTTGCAGATGTTTCTCGACAAGATTTTAATATTACTGCCGAGAACATAGCGGAAAAAATTAACCCTAAAACTAAGGCCATAATTGTTGTTCATTTGTTTGGTGCGGCTGCAGATATGGAGCCGATAATAGAACTAGCAAACAGACATCAAATATTTGTGATTGAAGATGTCGCTCAAGCTTTAGGAAGTGAGTATAATGGAGAAAAGCTTGGTACTTTTGGAACCATAGGATGTACTTCTTTTTTCCCAACAAAAAATTTAGCATGCTTTGGAGACGGTGGTGCAGTCTTTACTAATAATTCCTTGTTGGGAAATAAATTGAAAATGCTGGCCAATCATGGTCAGCGAAAAAAATATGATCACCAATATGTGGGGATAAATTCCCGTTTAGATACGCTGCAAGCAGCTATTTTATGTCATCAGCTTACCAAACTTGATTTAGATATTGAAAGGAGAATAACTTTGGCTCAACGTTATACAGCGGGATTGGAGTCTTTAAATATGATTATTCCCAAAAAAAGAGAATACACGAAGCATAGTTTCAACCAGTACTGTGTTTTATTGCAGACCTCGGAAGAAAGAGACAAGCTTGAAGCTTATTTACATCATCAAGGTATATCTACAATGATATATTACTCGCAGCCTAACCATCTACAGGAAGCCTTTTCTTCATTAGGTTATGAAGTCGGCGATTTTCCAATTGCTGAGGATATTTGTGGTAGGGTGTTAGCTTTACCTATTTCGAATATCACAGCAGAACAACAAGATCATATTATCAATCACATCAAAAGCTTTTTTGCAAGTGTCTAGTATATTCATACACGAAACTTCAATTATTGATAAAGGAGCAGTAATCGGAGCCGGTACAAAGATTTGGCATTTTTCTCATGTAATGGGTAAGGCAATTGTTGGAGAAAATTGTATTTTAGGACAAAATGTAATGTTGGCAAATAACGTGATTTTAGGTAAAGGTGTCAAGATACAAAATAACGTATCTGTGTATGATGGCGTTTTCGTAGAAGAGGATGCTTTTATTGGGCCTTCAGTTGTTTTTACAAACGTTAAAGTGCCCAGAAGTTTTATCGACCGTAAAGATCAGTTTCTGAAAACAAGCGTAGGCAAAGGTGCTACTATTGGTGCAAATGCAACTATAATTTGTGGGGTGGCTATTGGTGCATACGCAATGATTGGTGCTGGTGCCGTTGTAACTAAAAATGTAAAAGCGTACTCACTGGTAGTCGGCAATCCAGCTAAACATGTAGGCTGGGTAAGTGAGTATGGGCAAGTGCTGAGCTTTAACGTTGGTGAAATTGCCACTTGCTCCGAAAGCGCTGAAAAATATAAGTTAGTAGGCAATCAATTAAAGAAATTGAGTTAATTAATGTCTGAGCTAGTAAAATTTGCAATTTTAGGATGTGGGCATATCGGTAAAAGACATGCTGAACTCGTTCAAAAGCATCCAAAATCGGAATTAGTTGCTATTATTGATCCAATTGATAAAATAAGCTTGCAAATTGCCGACTTCGCTGTGCCACATTTTAAAAACCTCGATGATTTCTTGTCATCAGCTATTGAGGTAGACGTTATTAATATTTGTACTCCAAATGGACTACATGCTAGTCAGGCTGTTAAATGTTTAATGGAAGGTAAAAATGTTATTGTTGAGAAACCAATCGCATTGACCACAATTGAAACTGAGGCCATTAAAACAGCGACGGAAAATAGTGGCAAACATGTTTTTCCGGTAGTTCAAAATAGATATTCACCCACTGTAATGTGGCTTAAAGATATTGTGTCAAAAGGTTTATTAGGCGAAATCTTTATGGTTCAGTTGAATTGTTTTTGGAACAGGGACGACTATTATTATACTAAAGAAAGTTGGCATGGTACGCTTTTATTGGATGGAGGGCCTTTATACACTCAGTTCTCCCATTTTATAGATGTATTGTATTGGATTTTTGGAGACATTGCCAACTTAAAGGCAAAGTTCGCTAACTTTAACCACCAGCATAGCACTGAATTTGAAGATAGTGGGATTGTTTCTTTTGATTTTGTAAACGGAGGTATTGGCTCAATCAATTATTCCACATCTATTTATCAGAGTAACTTTGAAAGTAGCATTACGGTAATCGCCGAAAATGGAACTGTAAAAATTGGCGGTCAATACATGAACTGTGTAGAATATAGTCATGTTAAAGGCACTGAGCAGCCTGTATTTCCTGATGAGCTGCTGATGAACAATTATGGGGCTTACAAAGGTTCGGCATCTAATCATCAAAGTGTGATAGAGAACGTATTAGACGTTCTACAAAATGACGGAGTTGCAGATGTATCACTAGAAGATGGTATAAAAGTAGTAGAAATGATAACTCGGATATACGAGTTTAGAAAATCTAATATTCAAAAGGGAAAAGTTTTAGTTTAGTTGTATAACAATGACAAACGATTTAGATAGAAGAATACAAGATGATGAAATTTCCTTAAAGGAACTCATCCTAAAAATTAAGGAATGGTGGCAATACCTTTGGAGCAAAAAATGGATCATCATTGCTGCTGGGATTATTGGTGGATTACTGGGTTTGGGCTATTCATTTATTAAAAAGCCGATTTATACTGCCACAACAACCTTCGTTCTAGAAAGTGGAGATAAAGGAGGAGGCTTAGGTGGTTATGTTGGTGTGGCTTCAATGATGGGGATAGATCTAGGTGGAGGTGGTGGAGATATGTTTCAAGGAGATAACATTTTGGATTTTTATAAGTCTAGGAAGATGATTGAAAAAGCACTTTTTAGCCCAGTTGATAGTGTAACCAAACAGCCTTTAATTGAAAAATATATAGAGATCAACGAGTTGAGAAAAGCTTGGGGCGAAAATGATCAATTGAAAAACTTACAATTCAAGGTTGGTGATTTTGAACTGGCCAAAAGAGATCGTTTACGAGATAGTGTAGTGGGGAATATTGTTGAAAATATCAGTAAGTCCTATTTATCTGTAATTAAGCCAGAAAAGAAGCTAAGCAAGATTCAAATAGATGTAAAGTCGACTAATGAAGTTTTTGCAAAACGGTTTAATGAAGAATTGGTTAAGAACGTTAATGATTTTTATGTACAAACGAAGACTAGGAAATCATTAGATAATGTACAGATATTGTTACATCAGACAGATTCTGTGCGGAAAGTTATGAATGGCGCAATTTACAATGCTGCTATTGTTTCAGATGCTACTCCCAATATAAATCCAACTAGACAGGTTCAGCGTGTAGCTCCCATTCAAAAAGCACAGGCATCAGCTGAAACGAATAAGGCAATTTTAAGTTCTTTAATCCAAAACTTAGAAATGTCTAAAATGGCTTTGATGAAAGAGATGCCGTTACTAGAAATTGTAGATGGACCAATTTATCCTTTGCATAAGGAGAGGTTTGGTAAGTTAAAAGGAATTGTGTTGGGTGGAACGATTTTTGGGTTTTTGGCAGTCTTGTTGTTAATGATCAGATATGCTTTAAAAAAGATTTTAAACTAATGAGTTTTTTAGAACCAAAAATCATCGAATTACCAAAGATTTTAGATGAGCGTGGTAATCTTTCTTTTCTTGAAGAAGACAATCATATTCCATTTAAAATAGAAAGAGCGTATTGGATATATGATGTCCCAGGCGGAGAGAAAAGAGGAGGGCACAGCTATCACAAAAACGAAGAGGTTATTATTGCCCTGAGTGGAAGTTTCGATGTAATTTTAAATGATGGAACAAATGAAGTGAGATATTCATTAAACCGTTCATACTATGGTCTTTACGTGCCTAATAATTTGTGGCGACATATGGAGAATTTTTCTACTAATGCTTTAGCATTTGTGGTGGCATCTACAAATTTCAATGAAAATGATTATGAAAGACAGTTTGATAAATTCAAGAGTTCCTAGTATATATAATTGCAATGTTATTGAATTAACTAAAATTCATAATAGAGCAGGCAATATCACTCCTGTAGCTGGGTTTGTAGATATCCCTTTTGATATTAAAAGAATTTATTATTTGTATGATGTTCCTGGCGGCGAAACAAGGGGAGGACATGCCCATTATGAACTTCAACAACTTGTTGTCGCGGCTAGCGGAAGTTTTGATGTTGTTTTGGATGATGGAAGAAATAAAAAAATTGTTTCATTAAATAGGCCTAATTACGGACTTAGCATAACCCCAGGAATTTGGAGAGACTTGGTGAATTTTTCTTCTGGAGCAGTTTTACTGGTATTAGCATCTCATGTTTACGATGAAGCAGATTATATTAGAGATTATAATAACTATTTAGATTTTGTTAAATAATAAAATGACAATCGAAAAATCAAATATAAAACTTAGTTTAATCGAAGAGGCCGATGCAGAGTTTATCTTATCACTAAGATTAAATGAAAGGTTACAAAGATATATTAGTAAAACAGGTAGTGATTTGAGCTTGCAAATCGCTTGGATAAGAGATTATAAAATAAGAGAGCGTAAAGGAGAAGAATATTATTTTAAATGTCAGGATTTGGATGGTAATGATCTAGGGACGACACGTATATATAATTTCAGGGGAGATACATTTGAATTAGGAAGTTGGATATTTGCTCCATCAGCTGGAAGTAATGCTATTATAGCGGATATTTTAACTAAAGAATACGCCTTTGAGAATTTAGGGTTTAATTTTTGCACCTTTGATGTAAGAAAACTAAATAAAACTGTGCTGAATTATCATCGTAAGTATGATCCTGAAATTGTATTTGAAAATGATCTAGATATTGGTTTTCGTCTTAGCAAGCCAGTTTTCTTGAAAAAAAAGGAAAAATTTTTACAGTTATTAAAATAAAGAAATGGAAAATTTTATAGAGAAATTTAAAGAGCAATTTGAGGATCCCCAAATGTTGGATATAAACCACGGCACTATTTTCAAAGACTTAGAAACTTGGGATTCGTTAACGGCCTTTTCAGTTCAATCTATGATTGAGGATGAGTATAATATTATTATAACTAGTGAAGAATTGAAGAAGTGTAATACTGTTAATGAACTATATCAATTGGTAATTAGCAAGTAACCATGTGTGCATTTATTAAAGCAATATCTTATTATTTGCCTGAAGGAATATTGAACAACGATGATTTGGCTGTTGAATTCCCTCAGTGGTCTGCAGATAAGATATCTTCTAAAACGGGCATTTTCGAACGTAGGATTGCAGCTGAGTATGAGTTTGCATCCGATTTGGCCGTGAAGGCGGCTGAAAAGCTGTTCGAGGAATACAATGTTAATCGGGATGAGGTAGATTTTTTATTGCTCTGTACGCAATCTCCTGAGTATTTTTTGCCCACAACAGCTTGTATTTTGCAGAATAAATTAAATCTTAAAACAACGTGTGGTGCACTAGATTTTAATTTAGGTTGTTCTGGTTACGTTTATGGACTTAGTTTGGCTAAGGGATTAATTTCTGCAAAGATTGCAAAGAATGTATTGTTAATTACGTCAGAAACATACAGCAAGTTTATCAATAAACAGGATAAAGGAAACCGTTCACTCTTTGGAGATGCCGCAGCAGCAACTTTAGTTACTGACAGCGGAGGAATTTGTAGTATAGAAGAATTCGTATTAGGTACTGATGGTAATGGTGCAGAAAATCTTATAGTGAAAAACGGTGCATCAAGGAACAGGCAAATTGAATCCGGGGACGTGGTTGAAGATGGAAATTTTGTTAGAAACGATAATAATCTTTATATGAATGGAGGTGAAATTTTCAGTTTTACAAATAGAGCAGTGCCTACAATGGTAGATCAGTTGATGCAGAAGTGCAATTTGAAAATGGATGATATATCGTTATTTATTTTCCACCAAGCTAATGAATTTATGCTCAATTCAATCAGACGTAAGATGAACATCCCTGAAGATAAGTTTTTTATTTTTCTTAAAAATTGTGGAAATACAGTATCTTCTACAATTCCAATTGCATTACATGAGGCTATTCATTCCCAGTCAATTAAGAAAAAAGATACTGTGCTTCTAGCTGGATTTGGGGTAGGTTATTCTTGGGGAGCTAATATTTTAAAATTTTAACTATGATTAAGTTTTTAGATTTACAAAAAATAAACCTTAGTCACCAAAACGAAATCGAGGACAGAATTTTGAACACATTTCGTTCTGGATGGTACCTTTTGGGAAACGAGGTTGAAAATTTCGAGCAAAATCTCGCCACTTATACAGGATCTAACCATGCTATTGGTGTTGCAAACGGGCTCGACGCTCTTCGCCTAATTTTTAGAGCATATATTGAGTTAGGAGTTATGCAAGTCGGAGATGAAGTTTTGGTACCAGCTAATACTTATATCGCTTCACTCTTGGCGCTTTCTGATAACGGTCTGGTGCCAATATTAGTTGAACCAAGTGAAATCACTCTTAACATCGACATTGATAAAATCGAGGAAAAAATAACTCATAGAACTAAAGCAATTTTAATCGTTCATTTATATGGCCGCGTTGTATTTTCTGAAAAACTAAAGGAAGTTGCTGGAGAATATAATCTTAAAATCGTAGAAGATAATGCACAGGCTATTGGAGCCATTTACAATGGGGTCAATACAGGAAATCTTGGTGATGCAGCTGGATTTAGTTTTTACCCAGGCAAAAATTTAGGTGCGCTAGGTGACGCTGGTGCGGTAACTTGCAAGGACGAAGAGCTGGCGAAAATAATCCGTGCGATCGCAAATTATGGTTCTAACAGGAAATATGTAAATATTTATCAAGGTTTGAACAGTCGTCTCGACGAAATTCAAGCAGCTGTATTAGATGTGAAGCTTAAACATATAGATGCCGAAAATAGAAAACGTAAAGATATTGCTCGAAAATATTTAACTGAGATAAATAATGACTTAATAATACTTCCTAATGTACCTAAAGATGAAGATGAGCATGTTTGGCATTTGTTCGTTATTCGTACGAAAAGAAGAAACGATCTTCAAGATTTTTTAAATAAAAAGAGCATTGAAACACTTATCCATTATCCGATTCCGCCACATAAACAAAATGCTTATAAAGAATTGAATCATCTTTCTTTTCCTATCACTGAAAAAATTCATGACGAAGTCTTAAGCCTTCCCATCAGTCCGGTGCTAACGAAAGATGAGGCTACGAGAATAATCGAAGTTTTAAATGACTATAAATAATGATAGAAAAAAAGGATATGATAAATCCTGTATTTGTAATCAAGTATTTAATATGCAAAATTAAATCTATTTATTACTCTTGTTATATTGACGATGGTAATGGGCGATTTATTATTCAAGATCCCAATATTAAGTTAAGATTAAAAAAAAATAAGGGTTCTAAATTACTGGTGAATGGAACTGTTATTATAAATTCTCATATCGGTGGTATTAATCCAGTCGTAATCAGTCTTGGTGTAGACTCAATTTTAGAAATTGCAGGTGATTTTTCTATAGGAAATGGTGTGAAAATAATACTTGAAGAAAAAGCAGTATTATATTTTGGAGGAAAGGAAATTGAAAGTGCTTCAGGAATAACATCCGATACAATAATTATGTGCAATAAAAAAATAAGTATTGGCAAAGACTTTTTGTGTGCGTGGGGTGTATTTATCACTGATTCTGATTGGCATTCTATTGGAGATCAGTTTCATCAAGCTGATGTTTCTATCGGAAATCACGTTTGGATAGCAAATAATTCAAGCGTTTTGAAAGGCTCGAATATAGGAGATAACTCAATCATTGCCAGCCAAAGTAAGGTAATCAATAAGATATTTACTTCAAATTCAATGCTAGCTGGTATTCCAGCCAGAGTAGTAAAAGATGATATTACTTGGAGTAGAGATGTTTAAAAAAAATATTAATAACTAATAAACTATTTAATCTGATTTGATGAGTGAAAATCAAACATCGTATCGTAAGATAATGAAGTCAACTTCTATTTTTGGAGGAGTCCAGATTTTTACCATTTTAATTTCAATTCTACGATCCAAATTTATTGCATTATATCTGGGATCGGCCGGAATTGGAATTGTTGGGTTGCTTAATTCTACAATAGGACTAATCGGAGGCATTACAAATTTCGGATTAAATACCAGTGCTGTTAGAGATGTTGCATTGGCGAATAGTAGCGGCGATGATGTTCGCATAGGGTTAGTTGTGAGTGTTTTAAGAAAATGGGTATGGATTACTGGATTATTAGGAGCTCTAGTAGTTTTAGTTCTAGCACCTTGGTTAAGTAGAATTACTTTTGGTAATAGTCAATATATTTGGTCTTTTGCCTTGGTGTCTGTCACATTATTCTTCAATCAACTCAACGTAGGACAATTGGCAATCCTTCAGGGGATGCAAAAAATAAGATATCTGGCAAAAGCTAGTCTCGCTGGTAACATTTTAGGATTATTAGTAACAGTTCCTATATATTATTTTTTTAAGATTGATGGAATTGTTCCAGCATTGATTTTAGCATCGATCATTTCGTTCATCATTTCTGTTCTTTTCGCTAAAAAAGTTCAATTTACAAGATACAAAGTTAATACATCATTGTTATTCTCTGAAGGTAAAAACATGATGAAAATGGGTTTCTTTGTCAGTTTAAGTGGATTGTTTGTTATAGCTACAACTTATATAACCCAGATCTTTATTAGTAAAAATGGTGGAGTGGAGCAAGTTGGCCTGTTTACTGCTGGTTTTGCAATTATCAATACCTATATGGGATTAGTTTTTAACGCAATGGGAACGGATTATTTTCCCAGACTTTCTGCTGTAGCAGCTTCTAATAACTTGTGTAAAATAACTGTAAATCAGCAGGCTGAAGTTTCAGTATTGATTCTAGGACCAATCATCATGATGTTTTTAGTTCTCATCAAACTTGTGATTATTGTTTTATATTCGAATACTTTTATTCCAATAGAAGGAATGGTGTCATGGTTAGCGCTTGCCATTTTTCTTAAAGCGGTAGCCTGGTGTATTGGATTTATTTTTTTAGCAAAAGGGGATTCTAGGATTTTCTTTTGTAGTGAATTAGCTGCAAATTTTTATATGCTGCTTTTTTATCTCCTAGGTTATTATTTTGCTGGGTTAACCGGTTTGGGTATTTCTTTTTTTCTAGGTTATTTGGTATGCTTATTTCAAGTGCTTATTATAAGTAAAGTAAGGTATCAGTTTTCCCTTAGTAGATCTTTTTTAAAAATTTTCGCTGTTCAATTTTTGTTAGCAATCTGCTGCTTCGTTGTTATGAAATTTATAGACAAACCTCTTTCTTATTTTATCGGTTCAATAATTATAGTACTTTCTATTTGTCAGTCTTACAAAGAGTTAGATAAGAGACTAGGAATTAAAGGGGTTTTGAATAATTTTCTAGAGACGCGTATAAAAAAGTAATATTGTTCATCCTTGTTGCCGTCATGAACACTTACTAAAAATTCTTTCTTTAATCCTCAAAATTATATATGCAGGAAAATCCACTGATTTCTGTTATTATACTTTGTTACAATCAGGCTGATACTATTAAACGAACCCTTGATAGTGTAATGGCTCAAAATACAGAATATACATTTGAAGTTATCATTGGTGAAGATGCGTCACCGAACGGTCAAACACGGGCTATTTGTGAAGAATATAGGTTGAACTATCCACATATTGTTAAATTAATGCCTAAAACTGCTAATAAAGGCGTAATTAAGAACTATTCAGATTGTATAGATGAGGCTAAGGGAAAGTACATTGCTGCTTGTGCTGGAGATGACTGGTGGCATAACCCGAATAAGTTACAGATGGAAGTCGAGTATTTAGAAAGTAATGAAGATTACGGCTTAGTTTATACTGATTTTGATACAGTGGATATAGATACATTTACGCATAAACGCGACTGTTTTGCAGCAAATGGCATAGTGCAACCAAGCGGTTATATTTATCACAAATTAATGGAAGGAAATGTGATTTTAGCCTGTACCGCAGTTTACCGTAGTGATATATTCCGCAAACATGTTGATTTCAATGAATTTATATCTTTAGGATTTTTAATGGAGGATTATCCAACTTGGTTAGAAATGAGTCAACATACTAAGTTTAGATATATACCCGTTAGTACCACTACATATTCAATTCAAAATGGTTCGTTAAGCAATAATTTAAATAATTTAGAAAAATTTGAAAGTTTCGAAAAATCTGTTTTCGAAATCAAAAAACACTATAACGCCAAGTATCCAACTTATAGTTTTGATGAAGCAACACTATTGGAACTACTCTATGTAAACTTGATATATAAATGTCTTAGGGGAAAACATTTCGAGAGAGCTAGTTATTACGCTAAACAATTACATAATAAAACATTGAAAAATTTTTTTTTAAAAACAGTTAGCTACTTTCCACTAAATAGATTTTACTCTAACTACCTAAATAAATAATAAAAAATACGATAAGCACTGTAATGTTAAATATCGATTAATATGCGTAGGTTTATTACAATTTTTCCTTATGCTAAAAATATTCATCTCATCAAGGATGTTGGAATGCTTCCTTTTATTCTTCACAAACAATGCAGTTATGATGCGTCACTAGCTTGTTATAATGATGGAAATTATTCTTATTTAGAAACGGAAGTAAAAGGTTTAAAATTAATTTTTATACCAAAAATATTTAGAATTTCCACATTAGATGTTTTTTTGTTCTTATTGATTAATTTTAGAAAATATGATATTGTTCAGTGTTATCATTTCGAAAAACAAAGTCTTTTAATCTTATCTTTTTTCAAGCTTTTGAAATGGATAACATTTTCATCAGGTTTTACTTTTTTGAAGCTTGATGCCGTAGATCGTATTAAGAATAAAAATCCAAGTTTTATAACCAAGCAATTGTCTAAAAAAATTAATTTGATAAGTGTTGAAACTTCTAGAATACATCATTATTTAAATCAAACTAATCTTTTGTTTAATAAAGTCGCATACGTGCCTAATGGTTTCTATAGCGTTGATGAAAGTCGGATAGATTTTAATACAAAGGATGACCTAATTATAACAGTAGGAAGAATTGGAATTTTTGAAAAAAACAATGAACTTTTACTGGAATCTTTTAAAGATTTTTCCCGATTTAATGAGAATTGGAAATTGGAAATCATTGGGCCTGTAGAGCAGGAGTTTAATGTTTACATAGATAAGTATTTTGAACAATATCCTATGCTTAGAAATAGAGTTGTTTTTAGTGGAAGTATCTCAGATAGGGCCGAACTACAATCTCGTTATGAAAAAGCTAAAATATTTGTTTTAACATCAATTGAAGAGGGGTTCCCCTTAGTATTTCTAGAAGCTATTAGGTCAGGCTGTACTATTGTTTCGTCTAGATTAACAGCTGCCTATGATATTACGGCTGATGAAATATATGGTGCTTTATTTAAGATAGGTGATTCTAAAGAATTAACTGAAAAGCTTTTACATCTTATAAATGATCAAGAGAAATTGAAGACCGATTGCTTGAAGATTCAAAATTTCGCCTACGAAAAATATTCTTGGAAGAATATCGCAGTGATTGTAGATAATTTAATTAATGAAAGATGAGCATACTAATTATAACTTCTACAGTTAATGTAAATAGTAATTTGACGTACTTAATAGATGCTAAGACGAGGCTAAAACAATATGTAGATAGCATAGATTATTATTTGTCATCTACTTTAATTACTAAAATAATTATTTGTGACAATAGCGGGTTCGATTATTCAGACAATATTGCGTTAATAGAAATTGCAAAAAAGAATAACAAACAAATTGAATTTTTAGCTTTCCACGGAAATAAAACTGAAATTAAAAATCTAGGAAAGGGATTTGGAGAAGGAGAAATTATGTCGCATGTGTTTAGTAAAAGCAAGTTGATAAAACAAGAAGATATTAGCTTTTTTAAAGTTACAGGTAGGTTAAAAATACTTAATATAGATAAGATATTAGCCTCCGTGAAGTCTAATGATAATTACTTTAATAGAGTTAATTTAAATCCTTTTGTAAATCTAAAAAAAGTAGATACTCGTTTTTACAAATGTTCTAAGCAAGATTTTAAACTTATTTTTGAGGATGTTTATAAAGAAGTAAATGATAGCCAAGGAGTTTTCTTGGAGCACGTTTACTATAATACGTTAATTAAAAATAAAATTGAATTTAAAAGCTTTAAAGTTCTTCCGAATTTTTCGGGTATTTCAGGAAGTACGGGACAGGAATACAGCATCTCAAAAGGTAATTTTATTTTAAGACAATTTGTGTTTTCAATTTTTAATTTTCTAAATATTAGGTCATGAATAGATGTCCGTTAGTTACAGTCATTACATCTACATTTAATGCTGAAAAGGATATTGAGTCTTCCATTAAAAGTATAATCGAACAGTCATACCCAAATATTCAATATATCATAATAGATGGGGGATCTACAGATAGTACTTTAGATATTATTAAGAAGTACGAGAAAAACATTTCAGTTCTAATATCTGAAAAAGATTTTGGAATTTATGATGCTTGGAATAAGGGGCTTAAATATGCAAAAGGAGAGTGGATTACTTTTATAGGAGCTGACGATACGTATTTCCCCGACGCTATTGAATCATATATTGAGTTGATTAATAAAGTTAATAACCCAAATTTACATTTGGTCAGTTCGAAAATTAATTTGGTAGCACAAGATTCAAAAATATTAAGAGTTGTCGGTGAGCAATGGAGATGGCCTATTTTTAAAATATATATGAATATCGCTCATGTAGGAGCATTTCATTCAAAACATTTTTTTGAAAAGTTTGGTGAATACGATTGCGAGTTTAAAATAGTTGGTGATTATGAGATGTTGTTGAGGCCAAAAGATAAACTTGTAACTGCTTTTTTAGATAAAATTACAGTAAATATGAGAATCGGTGGCATTAGTAATATCCATAAACATGCTTTTAAGGAAGTAATTAAAGCGAAGATTACCACTGGCGCTAGAACGAGTTTTCAAGCTCATTGCGATAATGTCATTGCTAATATTAAATATTACGTTAGAACAGTATTTTTAGATAACTGATTTAGTGAAAAATTATTTAATCTATTCAACCATATTTAGTGTGTTCTCTGAAGCACTTTTGATAAATTATGTTATAGATTTTAAATTGTTTTATCTAATAATTTTTGTAAACTTATTTTTGCTCTGCATTTATTATCCTATCAAATTTTCAAAAAGTGCTATTGTAATTTTAGGTTTAATCTTGAGTTTTGGTCTATTGTCAATAGCCTTAGGAACTAATAACTTCTCACGCCTCACGTCACAGTTTGTAGGCATAACTATTATTGCCTTTTATTATTATAACTTTTTTAAAAATGTAGGTAAAAGCGTGGAGGATTATTTTGAGCTTTACAGTAATTTTGCGTTCGGAGTTTCTGGTATTGGTATTATTATTTTTATATTTAATTTGGTGGTAAATAGAGATATCGTACCAGTAAAAAGCTTCATGCTTGAGCCTGCTCATTATTGTACAGCTGTTTTGCCAGCATGTTATTTCTGGTTTAAACATAGAGAAGTAAAAGGTGGGTTATTAAAGTTTTTTGTAATTCTCATTAGCATCATCTTAAGCTTTTCGAGCCTAGGTATTCTAGGTATTATGTTGGGTGTCTTCTTAATCCCAAGAAAGCTTAATTTTACAAGATTGATATTGCCTTTGTTGTTAGGAATAGTTTCATTTACATTATTGTTGAATTTTGTGCCGTCATTTTCCATTAGGGTTAAAGATACAGTAGACTCATACAGAAGCAGAGATTTATCTGAAGCGAATTTAAGTTCTTATGCACTGATATCAAATCTTTTTGTCGCTTCTGAGAGTTTTAAAAATAATCCATTAACTGGCGGGGGACTAGGATCTCACGTCATTACGCATCAGATAGTTATCTCATCAATCATCGGCACAGAAAATTTTGGTGATATGATAGATTTGAATGCCCAAGACGCAAATTCATTGTTTATAAGAGTACTATCAGAACTAGGTTTATTTGGTGTATTTTTAGTATTTGGTTTTTTGTTTAAGTTTTACTGCAAAGATCAAGAAAGCCAAATTATTTCTAGAGCTATTTTAATTTATTTTTTCTGTAAATTATTGAGGGAAGGACATTATTTTCCACCTGAAATGTATTTTTTTGTATTGCTTTATGCATTTAATAAACATAATCATTTTAGATCGATGAAAGGGGGAATTATTGGAGATTAAAAAAATTGTTTTTTTGTCTGGAGCTAATATTACAAGTGGTGGTCCTTTACAAATCTATAGAGATTTTCTAAATTTTCTGTCTGCCAGAAGTGATATAGAAGTAGTAGCTATTGTGAGTGATATCAGTTTATTTGAAAGCTATGAGAATGTAAATTATATCGAAATAAGAAATTATAAAAAATTTATTTTTTTAAAATTTTACTATGAATATTTTAGATATTTTTCAATGTCAAAAAAATATAATATTGATCTGTGGGTTTCGTTGAATGACTGTACTCCAAGTGTTAAATCGAAATGTAGGGCTGTATATTGTCATAACGCTACTCCTTTTTACAGACGTAGGTTTTCAGACTTGCTTAGGTTGGATAGGGTGTTTTTGCAAAGTCTTTATTATCCTGTATTTTATAGAATAAACATCCGTAAAAATAATTATGTGATTGTTCAGCAAAGTTGGTTTAAGAAGTATTTTGTTGAATCTTATAAAGTCGATGCTGAAAAAGTCATAATTAATCCTGTAAATGTTGATTCTTTCGTCGGATTTAAATCAGAACCAAAAAATAAAAGCTCTAATTATTGCTTTATATATCCTACTAAGGCAATTAGATATAAAAATATTGAAATAATTTGCAAGGCGGTTGAAATGATGGAAATTGAAGGGTTGAAGGATTTTACTGTCATAATAACAATAAATGGTAATGAAAATAAATTTTCTTCTCAATTGAAGAAAAAATATAGACACCTTAATTCAATATCATGGAAAGGCAGCGTAACTCGAGATGAACTTGAAGATTTATATTCAAACTCAGATTGTTTAATTTTTCCATCGGAGCTTGAGACATGGGGTTTACCAATCAGTGAGTTTAAAAAATTTGGAAAGGCTATGCTATTAGCTAGGCTACCTTACGCTATAGAAACTGTAGGATTTTATGAAAAAGTTAAGTTTTTTAATGTTAGCGATGCTAATGAACTAAGAAAATATATGCAGGGCTTGTTGAAAAAAGAGGATAGTTTTGTTTTTGATAAGACTGAAGAATTAGCTCTAGCAAGCCCTAAAATCTATGGTTGGAATAAATTACTGAACTTATTGATTAATCAGAACAGTAAATATATTTTTTAAATGATAACAGCTAGTATCGTTTTATATCAGAATGATAAGCTTGTTTTACAACAAGTGATACAAAGTTTTCTTTGTTTTCGGCAAGGTATACTTTTTTTAATTGATAACTCTCCTCAAGATGGACTTAAAGATATTTCCAAAGAAAATACGGTAACGTACATTCACAATTCCTCCAATCTAGGTTTTGGTGCAGCTCACAATATTGCAATTAAAAAGGCTATTGAAAGTGGATCAAAATATCATTTTATAATCAATCCGGATATAGAGATCAAAGAAGATGTTTTTACTCCAATGGCAGAGTATATGGAAAAGCATACAGATGTAGGGATGATGATGCCAAAAGTGTTAAATCAAGATGGCTCCATACAAAATTTACCTAAGCTTTTACCGCAGCCATTTTGGATTTTTAGAAGGAAGCTGAGAAAAATAGATCCATTTGGTGCAGAATTTATAAATAGATATGAGCTTCGGTCGGTACCCAAAGATCAAATATATAATGTTCCCATTCTTTCTGGTTGTTTTACCCTTCTAAGATTGGATGCGATTAAAGAAATTGGAATGTATGATGAAAATTTCTTCATGTATTTTGAAGACTTTGATTTGTCAAGAAGGATGCACCAAAAGTATAAAACTATTTATTTTCCAGAAATATCGGTAGTACACGGGTATGAAGGAGGCGCTAACAAAAGCTTAAAACTTTTTAAGATTTTTATTAAATCGATGATAACCTATTTTAATAAATGGGGGTGGCTTTTTGATGGAGAAAGAAAGAAATTTAACAAGGAAACTTTAAAGCAATTTGTTAAATGAAGATAGCGATTACAGGTTGCTCTGGTTTTGTTGGTGAAAATCTACTCAAATACTTAAAAGGTTTCGCTGTCACGGAACTTAACCGTCAGCAATTAAATAATCTAACTGCCGAACAATTAAATTATAACGAAGCAATCATCCATCTTGCCGGCAAAGCTCATGATTTAAAGAAAACTTCAAATCCAGATGAGTATTATCAGGTTAATTACGAGTTGACCAAGAAGCTCTACGATGCGTTCTTAAAATCTGATGCAAAGAGGTTTGTCTTTATCAGTTCTGTAAAAGCTGCTGCAGACAGTGTTGAAAACATCTTAACTGAAGAACATCAACCTAATCCGCAAACAGATTACGGCAAGTCTAAATTAATGGCCGAGCAATATATTCAAGCTCAAGATCTCCCAAAAGGTAAATCATACTATATTTTAAGACCCTGTATGATACACGGGCCAGGTAACAAAGGAAATTTGAATTTGCTTTATAAATTTGTGCAAAAAGGAATACCGTATCCATTGGCTGCTTTTGAGAACAAACGCTCATTTCTAAGTATCGAAAACCTTTGTTTTGTAATCAAAAACCTACTCGAAAATGAGGTGGCCTCAGGAGTTTACAATGTAGCCGACGATGAAGCATTGTCGACAAATAAAGTAGTAGAGATCCTAGCCCAATCATCAAATAAAAAAGCTAAGCTTTGTAAAATTCCGTCTGGATTAATCAAAGGGATAGCCAAAATAGGCGATGTGTTTAAATTACCTCTCAATTCAGAACGTCTGCAAAAGCTGACGCAAAGCTACGTGGTGAGTAACGAAAAAGTCAAATCTGCCTTAGCTGTCAGTTTTCCAATTAGCACTATTGAAGGGCTAACAATTACAGCAAAATCGTTCAAGAGTATACCTCAACCTCAAGTACCCTTCAAGTAGGAATAAAGTAGGTTGAGAGTACTAATGTATGCTTGCATAATAATTTCATTTTACGCTTAAATGCAAAATTCAATTATACTTTTATACTTTGTTCTTTTTTTAGTTTTAGAACTCGTTTATTTTAAGGTCGCAGATCGATTTAACATCATTGATAAACCAAACGCCAGAAGTTCGCATACTAAAATTACGATTCGCGGCGGAGGTATTATTTTTCCAATATCCGTTTTGGTATATGCTGCAGCTAACAGCTTTGCATATCCATATTTCATAGTAGGTTTGTTCGCAATATCTCTAATTAGTTTTTTGGACGATATTCTTACGTTAAATAACAAAGTTCGTTTAAGCGTACATCTTACTTCAGTATTACTGCTATTTCTTGAATGGGATTTGTTTAGTCTCAGCTGGTATTGGCTGTTAATTGCGCTTGTTTTTGTAATCGCGACCATCAATGCTTATAACTTTATGGATGGCATTAATGGTATTACAGGAGGCTATAGTTTGCTTACAATTGCTACACTTTATTATATCAATAGTGAAGTCGTTCAATTTGTATCACCAAACCTAATTATCTTGGTTGGTTTGTCCTTATTAGTATTCAACTTTTTCAATTTTAGAACTAAAGCGAAGTGTTTTGCAGGCGACGTCGGCAGCGTAAGTATTGCCTTTATCATTATTTTTTTGATAGGGCTATTGATACTTAAAACGGCTAACTTATCTTACATATTTTTATTGTTAGTTTACGGGGTTGATACAGCATTTACAGTATTTTTTAGAAAGCTAAGGAAGGAAAATATTTTTGAAGCGCATCGAAGTCATTTCTATCAATTTCTTTCAAATAAATTAAAATATAAGCACATCAATGTTGCCAGTCTATACATGTTGGCGCAGTTGTTGATTAATGTGTTGTTGATTTTGTTATTATCCTACCAAATGTTGTATCCACTGCTTGTATTCTTCGGCGTAACCGCTATTTATCTTAGTTTAAGATTTAAGTTGGAGGGCAAAACTAGACTTTTAAACTCCTATGAAAATTAATATGTTGAGTGTAAAAATTTTGATAGCGTTCAATTTTGTATTATCTTAGTTAAAACTATCTGCTTTGTTTGGTAAAATAAATATCGTTCCTCGCTGGATTATTTTTCTTCTAGACTTGGGCATCTGCTTAATTTCCTTAGTGATAGCCTATGCCGTAAGATTGAATTTAGCACTATCTGCTGTCGATATTATTGAGTTCAGTAGAAATATACTCATCATTACAGCAATAAATATTATCGTATTCTTTAACGTAAAAACTTACGCTGGTATTATTAGATATACTAGTGCGCAAGATACATTTAGAATACTTTTTGCGGTTATCATTAGTAATGGAATATTCTCATTCCTCAATTTTATGATTACTGCTTTTGGTTATCATCCGTATATTTCTAATACTATTTTAATTGTTAATTTACTCACTTCTTTTCTTTTATTAATTACCTATAGAGTATTGATTAAATACTTTTTTATGTATATCAAAAATTTAAATCTTGATAAACGTAAGGTAATTATTTATGGCGCTGGAGAGGCTGGCTTGGCCACTAAAAGAACTTTTGATCACGATGGAAAAGTGAATAAAACCATTATGGCTTTCGTGGATGATGATGAAAGAAAAGTAGGTAAGGCTATTGATGGAGTGAAAATTTTAAGTGCAGCACGTTTAGAAGAACTAATCAAAGACCACGAGGTCGATGAGGTTATTTTTGCGTCATATACCATTCCACTGGAGCGTAAGAATAGCATTGTAGATGTTTGTTTAGAGAATGAAGTGATGGTGTTGAACATACCACCGGCAGATGCATGGGAAGGTGGTAAGTTAAATAAATCGCAGATACAAAATATCAATATTGAAGATTTGCTTAATCGTAAGCCAATTCAAATTGACGTTCAAGAATTGCAGAATCAATTAAAGGATAAGAGAATTTTAATTACAGGTGCCGCTGGCTCTATTGGCAGTGAGATTGTCCGTCAGTTGATGAGTTTTGAATCAGGACTGATTATCCTATGCGATCAGTCGGAAACGGCTCTACATGATATTTACCTTGAACTAGAAGAGACACATAAGAACAATAACTTCCATGCTTTTATTGGAGACGTTAAGGATGAAAAGAGGATGATTCATCTTTTTGAGATGTATAAGCCTCATTACGTTTACCATGCCGCGGCGTATAAGCATGTGCCTTTAATGGAGGATAATCCGTCGGAAGCGATTAAAAATAATGTTTTAGGTACGAAAATGATTGCAGATTTGTCTGTGAAGTATGGCGTTCAAAAGTTTGTAATGGTTTCTACGGATAAAGCGGTTAATCCTACTAATATCATGGGCGCTTCAAAACGTATCGCCGAGATTTACGTACAATCACTTAATAACTCCCTTAGCAGAAAAGATTTTGTTTTCAGTAATGGTTTAAGCTATATTAACGAATTAGAGGTCAAGCCAATCACTAAATTTATTACTACTCGTTTTGGTAACGTATTAGGTTCAAATGGATCTGTAATACCTCGCTTTAAGCAACAGATAGAAAAAGGTGGTCCAGTAACAGTTACTCATCCAGAAATTACCAGATATTTCATGACCATCCCCGAAGCTTGTAGACTAGTTTTGGAGGCTGGCTGCATGGGCAAGGGTGGTGAAATTTTCGTGTTTGATATGGGGAAATCTGTAAAGATTGTAGAGCTTGCGAAAAAAATGATACGTCTAGCCGGATTAACACCAAATCAAGATATTAAAATACAGTACTCTGGGCTAAGACCTGGTGAAAAGCTATTTGAGGAGTTGTTAAATGACAACGAAAATACGATGCCTACACACCATGAAAAAATTATGATTGGTAAAGTGCGGGAATATGTTTTTAGTGAAGTAGAAGATCAGCTTTATTCGTTGATACGATATGCTAAAGCGAACGATGATAGACAGGTGGTGATAGGCATGAAAAAAATGGTGATAGAGTTTAAAAGTAAAAATTCTGTTTACGAGGAACTAGACGGAATAATATTAAAAGACTAAAATTTAATGAAGAAAAGTATTATAATGGCCAGTTTAATGGCCTTTTTTGTTTTTGGAGCAAATGCACAGGACGCCGCTAATCCGACCGCTAATCAAAATATTTTTCACGATTATCAATTGTACCAAAAGCTGAATAGATCAGTTTACGATACAAAAGCAAAATTCCACTCGTCAATTAGGGGATTTTATGCTGATGATAGTAAGTTGAAATCTGCTTACGATTCTTTAATGAATTACGGGACTGATAGCTTGAATAGAAGAAGTTGGGTGCATCGAAAATTGTTTCAAGAGCATTTAATCCAGTTTAAAAATGAGGAGTACAACATTTATGCAGATTTTCTTCCCGATTTCCAAATTGGTAAAGATATTGAAGGCAATAGAAGTACTTGGTTAAATACACGTGGTTTTCAAGTCGGTGGAAACGTTGGGGAGAAGTTTTCATTCTATCTGAATGGCTTTGAAAATCAAGGAAAGTTTGCTGACTATGTTAATGATTATATCGTCGCTAATCAAGTAGTGCCTGGACAAGGCTATGGTAAGCTAGCAACGGATAAACAAGATTGGGCGTATGTTACAGCGTTACTGTCATACACTCCTAATAAATATTTAAACTTTGCATTGGGTTATGATAAAAACTTTATCGGAGATGGTTACCGTTCAGTATTGCTATCAGATGTTTCTTCCAATTACTCATTTTTTAGAATGAGAGCTAGTTTGGGAAGCTTGCAATATCAAACTATTTATGCTTACATGCTTGATCCAGGAGCTCCAAAGTTAGCCAACGACAGAAGGCTAGGCGACCGTGGAAAATGGATGGCAGCTCACTATTTAGATTGGAACGCAACGAATAGATTATCTATTGGTTTTTTGCAAGCGGTAACTTGGGCAGATGCAGAGGTTGAGGGTAAAAGAGGTTTCGATTTTAACTACATTCATCCATTTATGTTCTTGAGGCCAGTAGAAAACACCAATACTACTTCTCCAGATAAAATGAGAATGGGTATCAACGTAAAATATGAAGTTTTAGACAAGACTGCGCTTTATGGGCAGTTTATGTTTGACGAATTTACCGCCAAAGAATTTTTTGCAGGTAACGGATACTGGGCAAATAAGTGGGCAGTCCAATTGGGATTAAGAGGATCAGATCTTTTCAAGGTACAGCGTTTAAATTATCTGGCGGAGTTCAATACAGCTCGTCCTTATACTTATGCTCATTTTGATAGGCTATCTAATTATGCTAACTACAATCAGCCTTTAGCACATCCTTTTGGTGCAAATTTTAGGGAATTCTTAGGCTTACTGAATTATAGCGTTAAAAGATTTAATTTTCAAGGACAAGCGTTGTATGCCGCTTATGGACTAGACCCAGCAGGTACAAACTATGGTAAGGATATTTTTAAAAGTTACGATACACGGTCAGTTCAATATGGGAGTCATGTTGGAAATGGATTGTTAACTGAACTTTATACTGTTCAAGGAAAAGTAGCCTACTTGTTAAATCCGAAATATAATTTGAGATTAGAGGTAGGTGGCTTACTGAGACAAGAGAAAAATAGCTTAATGAGGAATAACACAGCGATGGTTAGCTTCGGCTTAAGAAGCACTTTCAGAAACCTATATTACGATTTTTAAGATTTAAAATTATTAATTTAAAGAAAGGCCCGATTTATTAAAATCGGGCCTTTCTTTATTTCTTGCTAAGATAGTCTTGGTAGGCAAGCTTTAAGCCTTCCTCTAATTCAATCTGATGTTTCCAGCCCAAGTTATGCAGTTTAGATACATCCATTAATTTACGTGGTGTGCCATCAGGTTTCGAAGTATCAAAAACTAACTCGCCTTCAAATCCAACTGTTTTTTTAACGGCTAAAGCTAGATCTTTGATAGTTAAATCTTCTCCAGTACCAATGTTAATTAAAGTTGGCTCGCTATAATTCTCCATTAAGTAATAACAAGCGTCTGCTAAGTCATCAGCATAAAGGAATTCACGCATTGGCGAACCAGTACCCCAAATGACAACTTCTTTACTGCCGTTATTTTTAGCTTCATCGAACTTTCTAATCAAGGCAGGTAAAACGTGGGAATTTTCTGGATGATAGTTATCGTTAAGTCCGTATAAGTTAGTGGGCATTACCGAAATGAAATTACAACCGTACTGGTCTCTATACGCATCACACATCTTAATTCCAGCTATTTTAGCGATCGCATAAGGTTCATTAGTTGGTTCTAACGTTCCAGTTAATAAATAATCCTCTTTAAGCGGTTGTGGCGCTAATTTAGGGTAAATACAACTTGAACCTAAAAACATGAGTTTGGTTACGCCATTTAAATAAGATTGGTGGATAACATTATTTTGAATAGCTAAATTCTCATAGAGAAAATCCGCTCTGTAAGTATTATTGGCTACAATGCCGCCAACTTTAGCTGCCGCAAGAAAAACATAATCTGGTTTCTCTTGCGCAAAAAAATCAGCTACTGCTTTTTGGTCTCTTAAATCGAGCTCAGCAGAAGTTCTGGTAATGATATTTTGATAACCTTCTTTTTGAAGTTTACGATAAATGGCAGAACCTACCATTCCTCGGTGGCCTGCTACGAAAATTTTAGAATTCTTTTCCAATTGATATTTTTATTTTTCAGTCTGATCTAGACTAAGAAGCCATTATTTTAGTAGTTCTACTCACGGCAACCTTCTTCACTGCTTGTATAATCGCATTGGTATCGTAACCACAAAGTGCCCATAATTCAGGTTGTTCGCCGTGTTCAACAATCTCATCTGGGATACCCAACCTAACAACATTTGCTTTGTAGCCATTGTCGGCCATAAACTCTAAAACGGCACTGCCCATTCCACCCTGTAAACAACCATCTTCCACGGTAACTACGTTTTTGAAACGCGTAAATACGTCATGAAGAAGCTCTTCATCTAGTGGTTTAACGAAGCGCAAATCATAATGTGCAGGGTTAATGCCATCACTATTTAGTTCTTTGCAAGCCTCTACAGCAAAATTACCTACGTGACCAATTGTTAAAATTGCGACATCTTCACCATCACATATCTTACGCCCTTTACCTACTTGAAGTTCGTTTAGGGGGCGTTTCCAATCTGGCAACATACCATTTCCTCTAGGGTAACGAATAGTAAACGGACCTTTGTTTTCCAGTTGTGCCGTGTACATCATGTTACGCAACTCCTCTTCATTCATCGGCGCAGCTACAGTCATATTAGGGATACAGCGCATAAAGGCCAAATCGTAAGCACCGTGGTGGGTTGCGCCATCAGCACCCGCTAAACCTGCTCTATCTAAACAAAATACTACGTTCAAGTTTTGTATGGCCACATCGTGGATCACTTGGTCGTAAGCTCTTTGCATAAAGCTAGAATAGATGTTACAGAACGGAACCAATCCTTGAGTTGCTAAGCCAGCAGAAAATGTAACCGCATGTTGTTCGGCAATACCTACGTCGAAAGCTCTGTCTGGCATCGCTTTCATCATAATATTTAATGAACAACCAGAAGGCATTGCAGGCGTGATACCTACGATTTTCTTATTTGCTTCGGCTAGTTCCACTATCGTATGCCCAAAAACATCTTGGTATTTTGGCGGTTGTGGTTTATCTGGAACAGATTTTTTAATCTCTCCTGTAATTTTATCGAATAAACCTGGCGCATGCCATTTCGTTTGGTCTTTTTCCGCTAATGCGAAACCTTTACCTTTAACCGTAACGCAATGCAACAATTTTGGGCCAGGAATGTCTTTCAGGTCTTTGATGATAGCCGCTAAACGTTTTACATCATGACCATCAACTGGACCAAAATATCTGAAATTTAAAGCTTCGAAAAGATTACTTTGTTTAAGCAAAGTGCCTTTAATACTTTTTTGGATTTTCTTTACGTATTTCTGTGCGTTAGGTCCAAGCTCCGAAAGTTTGGTTAACACATTAAAAACATCATCCCTAAAGCGGTTATAAGATTTAGAAGTGGTAATGCTAGTTAGGTATTCTTTCAGTGCGCCAACGTTAGGGTCAATCGACATGCAATTGTCGTTCAAAATCACCAAAACGTTAGATTTTTCTATACCTGCATGGTTTAAACCTTCGAAAGCTAAACCTGCAGTCATGGCACCATCGCCAATTACAGCTACGTGTTGTCTATCTTTTTCACCTTTGTAATGCGAAGCTACAGCCATACCTAAAGCGGCAGAAATAGAAGTAGAAGAGTGCCCTACGCCAAAAGTGTCGTATTCGCTTTCGCTAATTTTTGGAAAACCACTAATGCCGTTAATAATCCTGTTAGTGTGAAACTGGTCTTTTCTTCCGGTTAAGATTTTATGACCATAAGCTTGATGACCCACATCCCAAACCAATTTATCGTAAGGCGTATTTAAAGCGTAATGTAAGGCAACAGTTAACTCTACCACACCTAAACTTGCTCCAAAATGTCCCCCGTTAACACTCACTACATCAATGATATATTGGCGTAACTCCTGACAAATTTGCTCCAGTTCCTCCTCGCTATACTTCTTTAAATCCTCTGGATAATTTATAGTAGATAATAAAGTTCCTGTCTTAACTTCCATGCAATATTATAAAAGCACAAATTACGGTATTTTGTTTAATAAATTTATCAATAAAAGTTCCAAATTGATAGAAGGCTCTGGCTAAGGTTGATGAGAATGACTTAGTTATACGCATTAGATCATTGTATAACCTAAATTTTTGGTTATTTTTACCGAAACAAATACATATTTCCAATTTCAAGAATGAACAGAGACACATTAGTTTTCGATTTAATTGACAAAGAACTAGACAGACAAGAACACGGATTAGAGCTTATCGCTTCTGAAAACTTCGTTAGCAAGCAGGTAATGGAAGCTGCGGGTTCGGTATTAACCAACAAATACGCTGAAGGTTTACCGGGCAAACGTTACTATGGAGGTTGCCAAGTGGTAGACGAAATAGAGAACATCGCTATTGAAAGAGCTAAAAAACTTTTCGGTGCGGCGTGGGTAAATGTACAACCACACTCTGGTGCTCAAGCTAATGCTGCTGTGATGTTGGCGGTAATCCAACCTGGAGATAAAATTTTAGGTTTCGACTTGTCTCATGGTGGTCACTTAACTCACGGTTCTCCAGTAAATTTCTCTGGAAAACTATATCAGCCTTTGTTCTACGGAGTTAAAAAAGAAGACGGTCTAATTGACTATGCGAAATTGGAAGAAATTGCTTTGGCGGAAAAACCAAAGTTAATCATTTGTGGTGCGTCTGCTTATTCAAGAGAATGGGATTATGCTTTTATACGTAAGGTTGCTGACCAAATTGGTGCTTTAGTATTGGCAGATATTTCTCACCCAGCTGGATTTATTGCCAAAGGTTTGTTAACTAATCCACTTCCTCATTGCCATATCGTTACCACCACTACCCACAAAACATTGAGAGGTCCACGTGGTGGGATGATTATGATGGGGCAAGATTTCGAAAATCCATGGGGTTTAAAAACACCAAAGGGAGAAACTAGAATGATGTCTAACTTATTAGATATGGCTGTTTTCCCAGGTACGCAAGGTGGCCCGTTAGAGCACATTATTGCAGCTAAAGCAATTGCTTTTGGCGAAGCATTAACAGATGAGTATGGCGATTACATTAAACAAGTTGGTGCTAATGCACAGGCTATGGCTAAAGCTTTCGTAGCTAAAGGTTACGGTATTATTTCTGGCGGAACTGATAATCACTTGATGTTAATCGACCTAAGAAATAAGAACATCACTGGTAAGTTGGCTGAAAATTCATTAGAAAAAGCAGACATCACTGTAAATAAAAATATGGTGCCTTTTGACGATAAATCTCCATTTGTAACTTCAGGATTTAGAGTAGGGACTGCTGCAATTACTTCAAGAGGTTTTAAAGAAACTGAAATGGCAGAAATTGTAGATTTGATTGATGAAGTATTGATGAATGCAGAAGACGAGCAAGTACTAAATAGCGTAAAAACGAGAGTTCAGGCTTTAGTAAGTCGTTTTCCTTTATATAAATAGTTATATTCGATAGTTAATTATCGAATCATATGCTAAATGTCCCTTCTCCAAGTAGTTTATTGGAAGAGCAGCGCTTAGTTGCACTTTATTCCTATGATGTGCTGGGAGAAGGGCTTAAAGATGAGCTGGACAATCTTGTCAAGCTAGCGGCTCAAATTGCAGCCACCAAAAAGGCCTATATTTCTTTTGTAGATAAAACCCACATCGTTTTTAAGGCTGCTTATGGTTTAAAAACCCAAGCCAGAATTTTTTCTAGAGTAGGTAGTATTTGCCAGTACGCTATGTACAATGACATTTACGTTGTACCAGATATCAGTCAAAGTGATGATTTTAAAGGTAGTCCATTACTACATTCTCAAGACAATATAGTTTTTTACGCAAGTTTACCATTGGTAGATTTAGATGGTTTTGCGCTAGGATGCCTTTGTGTAGTTGACGATGAAACTAAAGTGCTCACGTCGCTGCAAATGGAAGCGTTACAGACCCTATCGCTACAGATAGTTACACAACTTTCTTTAAGGCGGAAAAATTTGCAATTAGCTGCCCAAACTAAACGTTCTGAAGAATTTGAGAATGTATTTCAAGCATCGCCAGAAATTCACTGTATTTTAACCAGAGATGGAGATATTCAGTTTATTAATGAGGCAGCTTTTGATATGATGGGGTACCGAGTTGATGAAGTTTTGGGTAAAAGTATGTGGAGCTTTTGTCATAAAGACGATATCATTAGAATTGCTACCAACATTGAAAATGGTTTGAAAGATGGGCTAAAGCAATTTACTCAGGATTTTAGGGTAGTAGCGAAGTCTGGTCAGGTTAAATGGCTTAGTTGGAGCATGGTTTCTAAGGACGATAGATGGTACAGCTATGGAAGGGATATTACAGAGAAGAAACGTTTAGACGTTGAACTAACGCACTTGTCTTTTGTTGCTAGTAAAGTAAACAACGGCGTTGTAATTAGCGATGATTATAATCGCGTAAGTTGGGCAAATGATGCTTTCACACAAATTACAGGCTTTAGCTTGGAAGACATACAAGGCAAACCACTTGGAGATTTAATTAGAGGACCAGAAACAGATTGGTCTGTAATTGAGGAAGCAAGAAAGTTGATTAGTGAGAAGAAGTCGTTTACGGTAGATATTCTTGCTTACAGAAAAGATAAAACTAAAATATGGTTGTCTATCTACAGCACCATCATTTTAAGCGAAGATGGCAAGGTAGAAACTGAAATTGAAATCATTCTCGATGTTACTGATAAGAAGAAGGCTGAGCAGGAGTTGGAAGTACTATCTACTGTGGCGAGTAAAACAAATACCGGAGTTGCTATCTGTAATGAGCATGGAGAGATCACTTGGTTAAATGAAGCACTGGAAAATCTAATCGGTTATACCAGAATAGAATTGTTAGGCAAAAAATTAGGTGATGTTTTGTCCAACGAAGAAACCGATTTACAAGTGATTAACAAAGCTAGGGAAGCCTCGCAACATCAGCAATCGTTCTCTATTGAAGTGCTAGCGCAGAAGAAAGATGGGGTGTCCATTTGGTTGGCTGTGTCAAATACACCAATCATCAACAACAAAGGGAAAGTAGAGCGATATGTAGAGTTGATTACAGACATTACTGAACGTAAGCAAGTAGAACAAGATATATTATTAGCGAAAGAACAAGCGTTGCAGCTAAGTGAAGCTAAAGAAATGTTCCTTTCTGTAATGAGCCATGAGATAAGAACACCATTGAATGCCATTATAGGAATGACGCATCTGCTGATTGAAAATGAGCCTAAGCCATCTCAAACAGATGATTTAAACATCTTAAAGTTTTCTGGAGAAAATCTGCTCAACATCATCAACGATGTTTTAGATTTTACTAAAATAGAAACTGGAAACCTACATCTAGAATTTTTACCGGTCAATCTTCAATTGTTGTGCAGCGATATTATTAGTTCTTTACAGGTTAATGCGCAGAAGCAACAAAATGCTTTAAATCTGCATTTTGATAGTGTAATTCCAACTTTAGTATTGGCAGATAAGACCAGACTTTATCAAATTTTGATGAACCTTCTAGGAAATGCGATTAAGTTTACCAGTAACGGAAAAGTAGATTTATCGCTAAACGCGGCTAGAGATAGTGGTGATAGTATTGATGTTTTATTTGAAGTGAAGGACAACGGCATCGGCATTCCATCAGATAAAAAAGAGTATATTTTTGAAACTTTTACGCAGGCAAAGGCCGATATTTCTAGGAAGTATGGCGGCACTGGTTTAGGCTTGGCCATTACAAAAAAACTGCTGAAATTATATCAATCCGAAATTAAGGTGGAGAGTACCGAGGGTAGAGGCACGTCATTTTCTTTTGCCATTAGTTTCGATAAAGTTTCGCAAGTAGGCCTTCAGAAAAAATCAAAGCCTGTAGTTTTTGAGGGGAAAAAGGTTTTAATTGTAGACGATAACGAAATCAATATTTTAATTGCTAAACGTTTTTTAATGAAATGGGGTTTGGCTATTGATTTTGCCTCCGATGGTTATGAAGCAATAGCAGCCATCACGAAGAATAAATACGATTTGGTATTTATGGATATAAAAATGCCTGGCATGACCGGTTTCGAAACCACAATGATTATTAGGGAAATGGAAGAGGAGTATTATAAAAGCCTTCCAATTGTGGCTTTAACAGCATCTACGCTGCACGACGAAGAAAGTAAGTTTAAAGAAAGTGGGATGAATGGTCATGTGTTAAAACCTTTCAGCCCAACGGAGATAAAAAGGGTATTATCCGAATATTTAACTTAAAGTAAAGGGCCGATATTCCAAGTGGAACTATCGACCCTTACCATCTAAATTAACGCTCTCGATATAATAAACGAGAAGCACGATAAAAAAGTTTTTAAAAAGTTAAACTTTATTTAGTTATTTTCGTAACACCCTAATTCAGAAGGAAATAATCTTTCTTTTTGTAAAATATCTTTTGACAAATACAAAGAAAAATTAGGATGAGAAGTAAGACTTAATCCTTTATTCTTTACTGGGCTATTTTCGCCTAACATAAAATTACCTTGCCTTGGGTTGATAAATAATGGATCGGTATTTATTAAATTTCCGTTTCCGCTAAAGGCAGTTTGAGTTGTCTTGATGAGGTTGTTTTTTATCTCATTTACAGATACTGCGTTCGACTTTTTCTCGATGGTAAATTCGTCTTCTAAACTGCCCCAAATAACGTTATTGGTTAGGATTGATTTTAAAGGTGCAAATTCGGTAGCGCTAATAAAATCTGACAAGAATACCGCTGGCGTTCTTCTAGCAAAACTAAAATTATAGGCGCCAAAGGTGTTTTGAACCAAATCGTAATTTCCACCGCCAATTCCGTATATTAAATACTGACCGCAGTTATAAAATAGGTTGTTATAAGCCGCTAAATCTGTGTGGTAACCTAAGAAACCAACTACTTGCATGTTTTTTACCACCGTATTTGCGAGTATCAATTTCGGGTTGGCGTTAGATGAAAGCGAGTCAACAGTAATACCTGCAATGCCATTTTTGATAGTGGCGTGGTTGATTACGGAATTTTTGCTGCTACCATAAAAATGAATGCCGTTCCACTGCCCAGGTTCTTCTTCGTAAATACGTTCGGTTCTATCGCTAGCAAATAAAATGGTGTCCTTTTTAGTGCCTACTGCGGTCAATGTTCCTTTTACATTCATGGTGGAGCCGCTGTGAAATAATATTCTTGTGCCAGCTGCGATGGTTAAAGTGGCGTTTTCTTCAACAGTTACCGAATTAGAAATAATGTAAGGCAGTTTGCTGTCCCAAGCAGTGTTGCTTTTAATGGAAGCATTTTTTAAAAAGTTTGCATTTTGACCGTAAGCGACCAACGGGATTTTTTCTTTCTTCCCGTTAAAAAATAGTATGATAGAATCTTGTACAAAAAATGGCTGGTTTTCTGCGGTTGGATTAATGTTTACGCGTACTAGTATGTTGATAGAATCTTTTCCGTTAATTTTTAGGTTTTTTCCATCAACCATTTGCTTGCCGTTAACATTGATGAGGAAGGGAGAATTTGTGCCGCCACCAATTTTTATTTCATCAATATTAATCGCTTTATCATTGTAGTTAAACACCTTAAACCTACGTACCGTAGAACCTACTGAAGTAAATACGGTATCAAACAATACGCTGTCGGTAGAAAAATTTAGCTTAGCGTTTGGGTCGAAAGTAATATCCTCATCTTTATTGCAGGCGGCAAAAGATAAAGTAATTATGGTAAGTAAAAGTAAAGTTAAATATCTCATTATTCTGCAAATGCTACAGCAGCGATGCTCAATTTTTTAATTCCATGGTTTAGCAAAGTATTTCCGCAAGCTTCTAAAGTAGCACCAGTAGTAATTACATCATCTACTAAAAGGATATGTTTGTCTGCAAGTTCCTCAGCTTTGATAACGTTAAACACGTCTTGCATATTTTCATATCTGGTATATCTGGC
>Ga0256901_1000159_pt1 | contig 47592 bp, 33 predicted proteins | sample MC6MC0689MT_FD_190200 | JGI IMG/M metagenome (GOLD analysis project Ga0256901, IMG submission 190200) | Metatranscriptome of enriched soil aggregate microbial communities from Iowa State University, Ames, United States - MC6-MC0689-MT... | ecosystem: Environmental > Terrestrial > Soil >... | reverse complement strand
TTCAACTACCAATACTTTAAAAGGTTGTAAACCCGATGATGTTGGCGCAAAACGAGCTGCCTCCAATATCTTATCTATATTTTCTTGAGTAACCTTTTTTGTCGGATCATACGCTTTCACAGCATGTCTCCATTGTAAATCTGTTATTAATGACATTTAATTGTTTGTTTATTTTGAAAAAAGAACGAATAATATTGCTAGCAATGCCGGAATTCCCTGTACAAAGAATATCTTTTTACTTGCTGTGATACCTCCGAAAATGCCGGCAACAAGAACACAGCCTAGAAAGAATAGGCGAACATTGTCACTCCAGATCGGATCATTGATAAAAAATGACCAAGCCAAACCGGCGACCAAAAAGCCATTATATAGGCCCTGATTGGCCGCTAGCCCTTTTGTAGGTTTAAAAAGCTCGGCAGGTAGCGCTTTACCGAAACTACGTCTTCCAGCAGTTTCCCAAGCAAACATTTCCATCCATACAATATAGACATGTTCGATGAGTACAAGCATCGTGAGCACTGTGGCAATATGATTCATCTATTATTCGTTGTTTGATACTGTTAACTTCACCTCCATATTACCTCTGGTAGCATTTGAATATGGACACACCTGATGTGCTTTTTCAATCAGTTGCTGTGCCACCTCCAAACTGACTGCAGGAATATTGGCATGCAATTCCGCCGCTAAACCAAAACCACCGTTCTCCAATTGTCCAATACTTACCTGAGCGGTAACCCTGGTCTCACCTGTTTTTATCCGCTCTTGTCTAATCACCAAATTCAAAGCACTATCAAAGCAGGCAGCATAGCCAGCAGCGAAAAGCATTTCTGGGTTTGCATAATCATCGTTCGCACCTCCAAGACCCCTCGGCATACGAACCGCCAGATCCAATACAGCATTTTCACTTTTTACCTGACCGTTTCGTCCGCCTGTGGCTGTCGCGCCTATGGTATATAACGTTTTCATATTTTAATTTGTTTTTGTTTCAACAACACAAATGTAGATTGAAAAATTATATTGCGCAAAATATAATTGGACTATTGACATTAAAATGAAAATAGAAGTCAATCTTTAGATGGCTAGATTATACGAATCTCCAACCAAAGAATAAAAAAGGTAAATTTGATTATTGCAAATGTAATTGATATGAAAACAACTACAATCGAACAGTTCTACAATGAGATCAATGCTTCAATACCCGAGGAAATAGCGCGTGAGATCGGACACTTCAATGTATTTAGCTTCGAGGAGCTCGCTGCAAGGTTGAAAGAGAAGCCCATCATGCCTTACAATAAGCGAACTTATTACAAAATCAGTTTAATTACAGGAAAGAATACAGCCGAATATGCTGATAAAGTAATCGAAATTGAGGGATCTGCATTGGTATTTGCAACACCGAAAGTTCCTTACCATTGGATACCCAAAGACGGACATCAACAAGGCTATTTTTGTGTTTTTACTGATGAATTTCTAGCGCGAAATAAAAGTGGTGTCGTATTGGATGATCTGCCTATCTTTCAGCCGGGCGGACTTCCCGTTTTTCAGATCTCCCCGGAGCAGCGTCTTGAGATTGAACACATTTTCGAAAAAATGAATAAGGAGTTATCTTCCGATTATGTGTTTAAATATGATCTTTTAAGGAATTATGTGCTCGAAATTATTCATTATGGACAGAAACTACAACCGAAAGGCATCAGCAACCCGACCCATAATGCCGCCACTAGAATTACCTCCCTATTCATCGAGCTATTGGAAAGACAGTTCCCAGTAGAATCTCCGATGCAGCGTTTGCAGCTACGAACAGCAAATGATTTTGCCGAACGCCTTGCAGTCCATGTGAACCATCTGAATAAAATTCTGAAAGACAATACAGGGAAGACAACCACCCACGTAATTAGTGCCCGAATCACGCAAGAGGCAAAAATTCTTCTCAAACAAACAGACTGGAATATTTCCGAGATTGCTTACTCGCTCGGTTTCGAAGAAATAGCACATTTTTCTAATTTCTTTAAAAAGCAGACTAAGCTCTCGCCAAACAATTTTCGTTCTCAGCCGCTATAATTTGAATTTCGCAAATATTGATTTGCTTTTCACAAACGCATCGGATACTTTAAAAGCGAAATTTGTACTATTAAATTTTAAAACAAAATAAAAATGGCTAAAAATAAAATCGCTTTAGTAACTGGCGGAAGCCGGGGTTTGGGAAGAAACATGGCAATTAATCTTGCTAAAAAAGGAATTGATGTCATACTGACTTACCATAGCAATAAAGAGGAAGCAGATCATGTTGTGTCTACCATTGAGGCCTTAGGACAGCATGCCGCTGCATTTCAATTCAATGCGGGTGATATAAAATCCTTTGATAAGGTTATAGCACAAATAACTGATCATCTCAAAAATCAAACAGGTCAATCGAATTTTGATTTTTTGATCAACAATGCAGGAACGGCATTATATGCCCCTTTTATGGAGACCACGGAGGAGCAATTTGACGCAGTTTACAATATCCATTATAAAGGTGTCTTTTTTCTAACCCAGAAAGCACTTCCTTTTATAAACGATGGTGGACGTATCATTAATATTTCTTCAGGTCTTGCCCGTTTCGCTTTTCCTGGTTCTTCTGCTTATGGTTCGATGAAAGGTGCCATCGAAGTCTTGACAAGATATCTTGCCAAGGAACTAGGCCCTCGTAGTATTGCAGCGAACGTAGTCGCCCCAGGAGCTATTGAAACAGATTTTGGCGGCGGACATGTTCGTGACAACAAAGAAACCAATGCACATATCGCGAGTGTAACAGCCCTAGGTCGTGCTGGTATACCTGACGACATTGGTGGAGTTGTAGCCTTCTTATGTACAGAGGATGCCCGATGGATCAATGGACAACGCATTGAAGTATCTGGTGGTATGAATCTTTAATCATCTTAATAGAAAATAAGTATATATCTTACTGTTATAATACAGGATATATACTTATTAAAATATTGTATATTATTTTCGCTGCTATTACTTATGGTTCATCTTAATGAATATAATACCAATTTCATTTTCTTTTTAAAAACAATAACCATACTGTTAATTTGCGCTTCGAATGGCTAAGTTTGTAGGATAGATGAAGATACAACTTGCAATAATAAGTGATATACATGCTAATATTGTAGCATTGGATGAAGTACTAGCGGATATAAAAAAGAGCGGGGTAACACAGATTTACTGTTTAGGTGATCTGGTCGATTTTGCCCCATGGGGAAATGAGGTTATTGCCCGAATACAGGAAAGAAATATCCCCTGTTTACTCGGAAATCACGATCAGCGGATTGCCTTCGATGAGCCTATTACTCCCTTACCACACCACGATGCGATCGAAACAGTAAACCGTGACATCGCCATCAATCTCAGCAAAAACGATATAACAGCCGCTCACAAAAAATGGCTGGCAACATTACCTTACAATATTGAATTAACGTTCAAAGTCGGTAATCATCTTAGAAAGATCCTGCTTGTGCACGCCAGTCTTCATAGTAATGATGAATACATTCATGAATCAACACCCAAAGCGGACCTGTCAGTTCAATTGCGCGAAAGAGCCATTGATATCCTGGTCATGGGTCATACCCATCACTCCTATGTCCAACGGACTGAAGAAGTCCTGTTTATCAATTGTGGCTCTGTCGGCCGAAGCAAAGAGAAAGATAGAAAGGCTTCTTATGCATTAGTTACGCTGACAGAAGAAAACATAGAAGCTAAAATAGTTAAAGTAGATTATCCAATTGAGGAAGTCGCAGCGGCTATTTATCACAGTGATATTCCCGATTTCTATGGCGATTTTTTACGCACCATAGAAAGTAATTAACAAAAATCCCCGATGCTTATTTTATATCGTTTCAAAAAAGAACTTAACTTTTTGAGAACAATATTAACACATCGGGGATATACATTTTTATTTTAGGAACAATTTCCGAATCGCTTTATTCGCCACATCCATAAGGTAAATATTACCCTCTTTATCCACCACAACATCCTTTACCAATGTAAATTTCGCCGTTGCTAAATTACCGTCTACATAACCATAGCTTGATTTTATCAAAGTCGTAACCTCCCTCGTGCTCATATTGACTTCACGAATCGCAAAATTATTGTTATCAGCGACGATTAATCGGTTATTCAGGCCAGGGCTAATTCCACCGATACCATTAAACTTTGCGGCAGTTCCTATGCCATCTCCGTATCCAGCATCCGGATTTCCAACAAATATTACCCCGCGGTTATCACCCGGTTTCACTATTTCAATCCCATTGTTGCTGCTTGTATTCTGATCGGAATAATACAGGTAGCCCTGGTTATCCACAAAGGGTTTGCCCAACACCCAGGATGGTCCCGTTACCCTTGTATAACTTCCAGTGTTATTGACTTTGTTGATCCCCAATCCAAATCCAGCAACCGAGACATACAAATTTCCTGATAAGTCTATACACATGGCTGTCGGCGAAAATCCGCTTGCGTGTACTGTACGTTTACCTGCAGGCGTAATTTTAAAGATCTGATTTGCACGTTGATCGCTGACGTAGATATTATTTTGCTGGTCAATTGCTATTCCTGACGGATAATCAAAAATTGCGTTGGCGCCATCAACCTGTAGGATGGAAACATTCCCTGTAGGCGATACCTTCTTCACTTGTTTATTCTCTGGATCTGTGACGTAGATATAGCCTTGTTGATCAATTGCCATTCCAGCCATGTTATTGCCAAAAGTGGTCATTCCTGGGCCACCTGCCAAGGTCATTATTCCTGCCCTACGGAATGGTCGCGGTGCCAAAGCTTCTTGGCTGCCAACGACAACTTTCACCTGACCTGTCGTTACTCCCTGTGGTGCTTCCAGTACCAATTGATTCTCACTAGCACTGCTTACTCGCGTCAAAACTCCGTTAAAATAAACGAGATTTTCTACCGGATTTGTACTAAAACCAGTTCCCATAATCGTAACACTTGTCCCTGCCAGACCATTGTCCGGACTCATTGAACGTATCCCCAATGTCTGATCTTTGAACTGTGGGCCTTCGACCGATTGATCATTGACAACAACTTTTACCTTGCCCGATCCTGTTCCACCGGGAATGGTCAGTTTAATCTGATTTTCACTACTTAAAGAAATAGCGACCTGCTTTCCATTGATAAATACCTGATTTTCGTCCAGTACCTTACTAAATAATAGTCCGTTAATCGTCATTTCAGCCCCTTTTGGACCACTTAAAGGTGAAACAGCGTCAATGATTGGTTTACCAACAACAGTAAATGTTGGTCCTGATATTTTCTGTTCATTGATATTGACGGACAAAAGCCCCGTTCCCACTCCAGCTGGTGCAACAACAACAATTTTTTCAGGACTGGACTCTAGGACAACAGCAATTTTACCGTTAAAATCAACCACATTGCCCGAATTCAGTTTCTCAAAGCCCTCACCGGTCAACGTTACCTTTGTCCCTGCTCCACCAGTTGTTGGTTTGATGCTCCGAATAACCTGATAGGTAAAATTTTGACCCTGGGATTTTTTTCCGTCTACGCGTACTTCTACAGCACCATATCCAGCATCTTCTGGTACTTCAGCAATGATGACCTTATCGGTAACACTCACCACCAATGCCTTTTTGCTATTAACGTAAACCTCTGCCGGCGTGTCCGTACTGCCAAACCCCTCACCATCAATCCGCAATTGGGTTCCACCGGTACCATTCGTCGGAAAAACTTTCGCTACAGACAGGTCCTGATAAGTATACGTGCCCACATCAAAGCTATTGTTACCATATTTCAAGACAACTGTTCCACTTTTATCACCTTTGGGCACACGTAATACGACTGTTGTGGGAGTCGCACTGATTACCTCTGCCGAATTTCCTGCAACTGTGGCTATAAATTCAGTTATTGAACTACTGAATCCCTCTCCTTCAATGGTAACCAATGTGCCCGCCTTGCCTGAATTCGGATAATAGCTGTTTACTTTCGCTATCTCCTTATCTATCAATTCTTCTTTTTTACTACAGCTGATGAATGCAATCGCCATTGCTATGCATATCATTGTTAGTTTTATTATATTTTTCATAAGAATAAATTCTTTTTTTTACCTTATTTATTGAGCCTCATTGCTCGATTCATTGTTTCACTCTTTATGATCTTAACTATCATGATAGCACCTTTTAAATTAGAAAGTATAGCGAACGCCACACTGTATCTGCGCCCTTGAGTTAAAATAATCTATGCTATAGGGCTGCCCCGGATCGCTGAATGTAAATACAGGCCAGTTATCTGCATTTTGCCTCGGTGGAAACAATGACGGCGTCAGTCCTACACTACTCGTCGAATTAAACGTATTTGGCGAGAAGTATTGAACGCCCCATTTTCTATAGATCAGATTTGTCAAATTCATGACATCCACCGAAAAGGTGATAAATTGCTTTTTTGACTTTTGAACAAAAAAATCGTGTGCAACACGTAGATCAGCCTGCAGATTCCATGGCGTACGTCCCATGTTTCGTTCTGTAAAATCACCTCTGCGGGAGCTTAGGTACGCGTTACCATCAATAAATTTATTAAAAGCGTCTGCCTGTTGTTGAGCAGACATTCCTCCGGTAATATCCTTGAAATAATGTATTGCCTCTGTCTGTCTCGGAATGTAAACCAAACTGACCTGCTGTGGCAAGCCTTGGATACTATTGTTGACAATACCATAGGTAAATGGGCTACCTGATTGTGCACTAAAATATAAGGTAAAACTTGTCCGCCCAGCACTGTGCCATACTTGCTCATAATTTATGCTTGAAACGATGCGATGACGTATATCGAAATTACTGTAGGCCAATTTTGGATTGTTCGGAATTAACGATTGATTGAGCTGCCAATTACTCTCCATAGAATTACGGACCCCATTGCTCAAATCTTTGGACTGACCGTAGGTATAGCTCAAAGTCGCATTCAGCTTTTCTTTGATCGTTTTCCCGATCGTCCCTGTGATGCTATACCGATAGCCTTGACTGGTATTGCTCAACAGATAAACATTTGAAAAACGATTATCAACAGTACCACTGTAAACAGGTTGCTGCTTGCCGATATCATATCCATACCATAACGGATTATCTTTATTATTTAGCTGTTGGAATAATACATCTTTTATATTTTTTGTATAAATACCTTCCAGTGTGAATTTCCAGCCTTCCGCCTGATAGTCTATCCCTAAACTTGACCGTAGAACTTGCGGCAGTACAAAATTATTATCAACCAAGTCTACCTGTGTCTTACCCGTGCTTGGATCATTGATTATGGCACCGTTTTGTCCAATAAAGTCACCTATCCCATTCTGGCTAGGTTTAATGGGATCAGATCCCGGTGCGAAAGGTTTTTGATCAGCTTTTTGATCAAATGCGCCATAGCTATCGCCTGTATTGTAATAAGCATAGGCAAGCCAAGCAAACGGTATGCGTCCCGTAAATAATCCGGCCCCTCCTCTTATGACCAACTGTCGGTTGTCCATTGCTTCCCATCGAAACCCAATACGTGGGGAAAGTTGGATTTTATTTAAAAATTCGTTTCTAAGGCGATTGGCAGGGGTGTATGTATAACTTGTCCCAAAACCAGGATCCGCCCACATATCGCTGACTTTGTCACTTAACGTTGGCATATCGGGTAGGCTCGCTAAATCTGCTCTAAGCCCAGGGATAATTTGTAAATGATCATTTACACGGATTTCATCCTGAACATAGAGACTATACATATTGACCGAGAAATCCGCTGCGGGATGATCTAAAATATAGGATCGTGTATTGTCTGTATAATTATAGCTCCCTCTAACACGATAAGGTACATTGGCAACAAAATCGGCAATACTGTTGTAATCCACTCGACCATTCCAACTGTTGACAAAACCATAGCGAATACGATAAAGTTCATTATGTGTACCAAACAAAAACTTGTGTCTACCTTTCGTCCAGTTCAGGTTTGCTGTAATCTCCCATGTCCCTTGTCGCATATTAAAAATACTGGCTTCGCGATCAGTTCCGAGATAGATTGTTGTTCCTGGTGTACGTCCCTGAATCTGCACCTGAGGCAAAGAACGGTCACTCAGCGGGTCACGACGGTCGTTTACCTGCGTATACCCCAATACAACATTGGAGGAGAGATTGTTACTAAATCTACTCTTTAATTCTGCCACAGTACTCGTTTGGTTATTTTCCTGTTCAAATGCCATTCCACTGAAACGAAAATCTTGCTGATCCCTGTCCATATGTGTCGCTTTGCTGAAGATCGTATTGTTACGAATAGCCAGCTGATGCAAGGCGTTGATATTCCAGTCCAAGCGGTTAAAGAATTTTGTTGAACGTGACCAGTTGGTATAATTGTCAGCTGTTCCGATATTAAAAATATCTCCGTAACGCGACTGCGCCGCCGTTTTTATCGCCTCGACATCAGCGTAATCCAGAATATGGGCCGTTTCAACCGTTCCTACACGCAGTTGTGTAGGATCTTGGCGTCGTGTCAGCTCTTCATTGCTGAAGAAAAACAACTTATCTTTTATCAACGGAAACCCAATTCGAAATCCCGTTTGATAGTCATAAAAATCTTTATTCATTTTCCCTAGCGTTCCCACACGATCTTTCCCAGTAAGCGCGGCATTACGTCCATAAGCGTACACCGAACCCTCGACCTGATTCGTCCCACTCCGTGTTACGGCATTGACCGATCCGCCTGTAAAATTTCCAATTTTGACGTCATAAGGAGCTAGATACACCTGCATATCCTGGATAGCATCAATCGATATCGGATTAGTCCGCGTACTGCTTCCTGCCATTCCGGAAGTACCGGTCTGTCCACCTAGAGAAGGGCTAAAACCTATCGCATCATTATTGACAGCGCCATCCACCGTCACATTATTATACCTGAAGTTAGTTCCGCCAAAGCTATTATCCCGGCTTCCCTGTGGTGTTAGTCTAGTCACATCCGTAATCGAACGATTTGCTGTTGGCATATTTCGTACCTGTTCACGGCTAATATGACTCCCTGTTCCCACTGTACCGGCCCTAGTTTCCCGTTTTCGGCCTGTTATGACAACTTCACCAAGGGTTTCTGTGCGCTGTTGCAGGATAAAGTCAATTTGCAAAGCTTCTCCCAGGCGCACAAAGATATCCTCTCTGTGATCGGCCTGAAGCCCTATACTGCTCACATCCACTGTATACGGCCCACCGGTACGAATATTGTTCAATGTAAAATGTCCATCTTTATCTGTGGACTGTACGTAACGCGTGCCTGTGGGGGTGTGTACAACAGTAACTGTCGCTTTCTCGACAGCGCTTCCAGCACTATTTTGAACCTTTCCGATGAGTGCACCTGACGTTTCCTGTGCCGAAGAAACAAATCCTTGCACGAGAAGTAAAAAGAGGAAAATTAACTTGAGTGTTGACAATAGCGGATAGGCGATCCCGATTGATCTTCCTATGCATATATTGTCATATTGATATCTATTCATTTCTTGTTTTCCTAAATCGTGAGATAAAACTTTTTTATTATTGTGTAATCTGCAAGCCCTGATCGACAATATGCAGTACCCCCTCACCAGTTAATATATCCTGTTTATGCAGGAGGACGTCACTGGTATTACCCAGGCCACGGAGTGCGATGCCCGTAAATGATCCCGGGGAGTTTACATTGGGAATCAATCTTATTTGAATACTATTTCCATCCAGCATCGTTTGCTTAGATAAATTTGTGTTACCTGTACTTAAAATATAATCGTATACAAAGCGGCGATCGCGAACGATATGATAGTTGACTACTTGTTTCAACTCTGCCAAACCTGCTTTGTCAACCTCTTGTACCGAAGCGAATCCCAGTTTCGCCATCGCCGTATTGATTGGCGCGAAAACGGTATAAGGCCCTTGATTACCTTTATCCGATAACACAGCAGTTCTTTTGACAGCTCGGGCAAATATGCTGATGCTTGCATCAGCATTGATTGCGTCCACAATCTTATCATGTACATAAGGCGTCATCACCCGGTCGAGGACCTGTACCAGTCCATTCGAGGCTGGCAAATTTTGGGTCAAAATACGGGCACCATTTAATGTGAGTACCGTATCTGCGCCTTTGACCCAATGTGTGGCATAAACTTTACCTTTTCGTGTTTGCAGCTCTTGATTAAATAAAAATGGCAGTTTATCCAATTCATATTTCCCGTCCAGTAGGTGATAATTGGCAATGTCCGCAATGATCGAAGCTCGCTCAGCTAATATTTCCACGACACTGGTGTACCCTGCGTTAGCGAAAGCATCATCTGACGGTGCAAGTAAGGTATAAGGTCCCTTACCTGTTTTCAGTTCCTTATCCATATTGCTTACACGCAAAGCAGCATTAAACGCCGATAAATTAAAATTATCAGCAACGACAAGATTCACACTGTTATTATCGAAGCCAACAGCACTGTCCTCCTTTTTACAGGCGAATATTAGGCTACTGATCAGCACAAGCATAAGATACCTGCCAGCACTAAATTTATATTGTCTCATCTCTATTTAAGTTTAAAACCTTTCGGAACTAACAAATTATCAAGTACGTGAATAGGTCCATTGATGGTATTGATATCCGTCTCCACCATATTGACCGGCGCCTGTTCTGCATTTTTTATCTTCATTTGGATCCGGTTCTCATTCCGGGAAAAGGCAAATGGCATTTTATAAGCATATTGAACTTGCCCTGAACCGCCTATATTTACATAATAATCGTTTAACAATACAGGATCCAGGTCATTGCTATAAAATACAGTGTTATTACCCATCGCCATACCATATGCCGGATCCTTTGTCGCCACTATCCTTCCCCAATTGCGATGATAACTGAACAGCGTATCCATCGGATAGGCTCCACGGGGCTCAAAGTATAATTCATCATATCTCACATCTCCTCTTTTGGCATTGAACGCTAAAATATCTTGTACACTGTTAAATCCCGCCCGTCTAAAGGCATCATCCGTAGGTGCAAATGTTGCAGTCAAGGTCAGATTGGTCTCATTTTCGTAAATAGGGTCGCTTTCCGCCACCCAGCCACGGGTATAAGGTGCCCTGGCATCGGGATAATAGCTTAAAAATTCCTCTTTGCTCATTCGATAACCCCATAATGGTTCAATATCATCTAACATTTTCTCAAAAAATGCCTCCTCTGCCAATCGCTGGGATTCGATAAAAAAGGTAAACCTTCCATCTGCTTTTAATGCATCCAATATGGTCATCGTAGGTTTTTGGACAGATTTTCCCATGAAATAGATCCCCCCATCTGTTGCGGGTTCGTAAATTAATTTGCCTACAGATTGACCATTGACAAGCAGATTTCCATCTTTTGTAGCCAGGTAATGCCGATAATAATACAGATCATAGCGTCGGCCTATAGGTTCCTCATTATCATAAAAGGGAACTCGAAATTTTGAATCTTTCAACATCGAACGGACCATTAAACTATATTTACCAAGTTTATCCTGATCAAGCTCGCCCCAAAAGCAATAAAACTGAATAAACTCGTTAAGTTCTTCGGTTGTCATTTTTTGAATAGTCTCCGCTGTTATTCCGGCTTGCTTGAGCGCATTATCGGTTGGAGCCAAAACCGTGACTTTCGTATGAATACCTTGCGCTTTAATAAGTGCTGAGATATTGCTTTTTTGCCAGGCTGCCAAAAATACTTTCGTCTCGCTATGTTTAGCCAGTAATTGGCCTATATCTTGTGTTGCCTCGTTTTGATAAGGAACCTGTTCACCTACAATGTCAGGCATAAATTCGGTCTTACGGCAAGATAAGATCAGAAATAAACCCGCAACCCACATCAGTACGATATGTCGAGTGACCTTAATTGATTTATTTTTCATTTTCTTCCTTTTTAATAACCTGATCAGGACTTACTAAGCCTTGATCCAAATCATGTACCACACCATTACTACACAAATAGTCCATTTTAGCCCCGACCGAATAACTTATATCCGCCAGGATAATTGAATAAAATGTATCGTTACTTCTGAGCTTCATATAGTAACTCATTTTCCAGGTCGGATAGGCCTCATTCGCAAAGTATTCCATGTAATGAATGTTATCTTTCAAATGATACTTATACGAACCGTTCGAATTAATAATGCTGAACACCTGCGAATCCGAGATAAAAAAATGTTTATCATACATGATATAGGCACCGAATAATACCTCAGCTATATATCTTTGAGGCACGGCACTATCCAAAAAGCTCATTGTAATTCCTTTCTTTTCCAGTGCCTCATTCGTTGGTGCGAACACCGTAAATGGGCCTTTTTCAGCAAGTTGATCCCACAGACCGAATTTCTTCAATCCGGCGACAAACACCGTATATTCTTTCTTATCACTCAGCCATTCCTGAATATTTTTTTCAAACTGGGGCTTCATCAGCTTATCAAGCACGTGCAGGACACCGTTGGACAGCACTACGTCTTTACGGATTGCCTTTGCACCGCTGAAAAACAACATGTTGGATGGTGAAGTTGCCCCCGGCATGATCGAACCGATGGAAGCATATAATTCTGACCCCTCAAGGGTTGCATACCGAAAATCGACAGCATTACTTGGAATATCACGCAGGTAAAGACGGCGCGGAAGAATATGATAGGCAATCATTCGCCGTAGGCTATCTTTATTCATCTTGTCAAAATCAGTTGGCCTAAATATCCCTATTTCATTAAATGCAAGATCATTGGGTACGAGCACTGTAAATGGTCCCGCTTCATTGAGCTCCATAGCCACGCCTGTCTTTTGGAGCGCAGCATCAAATAGGCGCATTTCGTAATTATTATGAATAAAATCTGCTGCCGGCCGTATATTTTCATTCGGTACAGGCATAGTAAGATTGTCATGTTTGCAACTTTGTAGGATAGAAATAAACAGGTATACAAAAAAGCAGCCTATAAACCTCATCTGAGACATCTTATATTTTATATTTCGATTCATCTTTGCTTATGTTTAGTAGATAGGAGGTGCATATTTCCGTTGTATTGTCGTTAAGTACACTCGACCATTAACAACTTCAATCGTATTGACCGTGGCGAAAGTGCGCGGGTTGTCTTTTCCGGAATGGACATTGACCAATAAATTCGGGAGCAGCGTCCCATTCTCATTACTTGTTAATCCAACTTTTCCATTCAGAAGACAGTTAAGTACAGCCCAATTGCTTCCCGTATTGCGGTCACTATCGTAAAAAGGATTTGTAACCGGATTCATTCCGGGCGCAAAAAAGTCAAACCGTTCCCATATGGATGTTCGAATGCCATTCGCATGATTACTTGCCCATAGCGGAAAGCTCGCATAGGAACTTACAACATCCGAGCTCGTATTACGTCTAATTGTGGACATAAACTTACCGCGGTATCCTTTTACGGTGGCGGCATAGTGGCTCAACTCTTCCTGACTTTCATAAAGCGACATATACACGTTCATTTCATCCTTGATGCCATACTTAAAACTTGCGAGTTTGTAATCGTCATCTTTTAAACTGGCATCAGCTTCCCAAAATCCTTTTGCGCTCATATTGTAAAAATTGACGTAGACCAATGAATCCGATAAAGGGAGTTTATGGAAGTTTTCCTGCCTCAATAAAATCCCATGGTCTTTTTTGACGAAATCTTTTTGCAGCAGATGCAATGTATACACCTCCTTACTTTGCAGGTTAATCACCGTATCTATCAGAATGTCATTTCTCAAGCGTTCTTCCAATTCAAAGAAAGGAACTGTATTTTTGGGTCGGTAAGCAAAAACAATACGAACTTCTCCAGATGGAATCTGTGCCCAGCTGCTCAGATCAAATCCATTTAAAACCGGGCCAACCAATACATTCTCTTTTCCCGGATATTCTGGATTACTCAAGCTTGTACTGTTGCCGATATGTGAAGGATAAGGTGGCGCATAAGGATCACGTTTGTCCAAAAAGTCACCTATGATTTCTGCTCCGGTAAATTTTCCGTCTGCTCCAGTCTTTGGATTGATGAGCATACAGAAATAAGGTACCTTATCATCTTTGCTTCCCATGGTCTGTACATAATTGATGTTATTAAACACCCGGAGGTAAGCGGGATCAGCGATCTGTGTATAGTCAATTTTGGTACAAGCCGTGAACAGGATGAGAAAAAGGCCTAATACGCTTACGCCATGTAGTATTCTTTGTGTTTTCATCGTTTAATTTTATTTTTCAGCTGTGATGAAGCGATCAGATTTATCCATCGAGTATATGCTTAAAGCGGCATTCATGAGCTCGCTTTGTTCGGTTAACCATTCCCCTATGTGAATGAATAAATCATGATGGTTTCATTACTTATTATGTTTAATAATGATCATTCTAGCTTTCTCTTTAGCAGATGCTCCTGCACCGCTTTTTCCAATTAATGCGACGGTATAAATTCCGGGTTCGTGAGCTGGTAATGCTCTTTTTATTTTTGTATAAAGAGATTTATCCGTGATAAAGTCAGTAGATTTCAGTACATTGATATCTTCGGCCCACACTCCGGGAACCACATCAGGCTTAGATCGATAAACCATAATCTCGTAAGGCGGCATCATCGAATTCATATTCGTGTAAGGCATATTTGTCGAAGGGATTCCCGGCTGAAGATTCACATTGGAATGATTTCCGATGGCTTGCCCATTTGGAAGTGTAAACGTGATATAAGGATTACCAATGGATAGATTTAAGAAACGATTGAAAAAGAAAAACTTAAATGCGAGCCTGCTATACGTTCCATCATCTTCGGCAGGTAAAGGCAGTGTACCACTGAGATCATTAGCAATCAGTAACAGTTGAGCCTTTCCATTTTGATCCGGGTATATCCAAATCGTATAATTTTGATTACTCCGTAACTCCGAATTTAAGGAAGCGATAACATTGCCCGAATTGTCGACTGCCTCGATCGTATACCGTTTCTGGGTAAATACACCGTAGCCGCTCACTTCTCCAAAATCAAGGCCCGATGCAAGAGTTTTTCCGTCTACCTTAAATCCGATAGATTGGTCTTTGTAAGCATTGACCCCCTGTAGTCGGAGATAACTTTGGTTTACCGGCGCGGCGATATCCGTAATAATCTGAAATGAATTCTGATACACATTAACAGTTTCATCTATTTCATTGGAGATATAGCTAAATTTCTGCGGAGCAACTACAATCGTATATACCCCACCGGGCTTGAAGTCCTGAATGGGTGCATAGACCAGATTAGTTGATCTTGCATGATTTTCGGGGATAGTAGAAGTTGGCAGATCAATCAGACCATATTCATGTCGTTCGGATCCCAATGCAGGAAGCGGTCTCCCATCCTGAAGCAATACCTTGAATTGATAAGTACCGTAAGGCAATTCAACATATTCAGATACCTTGCGTGCAAGGGATATTGCATTCGTCTTTGGGCTAACTAGCGTACCGTCGGCATAGGCCAGCGATATCTCCCCAACCAAATTCTCCTGTGGCCCCGTCAATCCACTGGCTGGATTTTTAATTGCCCCAGCTAGATTCACAATCCTGATCTTGAAATGATCGGGTTTGCTCGGACTTGTCGCAGCCCGCGCTATGGAGACAACCTCAGGCTGACCATTCATGAATGTAGTTGGCAGTAAAAAATAGTCTTTGGGCGTATCGTAACTATTATTTACATTGACTTTAAGATCATGGTCTACCCCAAATCCCGCATAATAACGTGCGGCAAAACTCAATTCAGCCTCTTCATTCTGGTTAAAAAGATCTTGTGGAATAGGCCATATTTTCCCCAGGCGTCCATCCGTTGGGAAATAGGATGTCCCCGGATATTTGTAGTTACCCGGGTTTAGCGGATGTAATACCACGAAATTGGTCAAGCTATCACCATTGGCAATAAGTTGGTTGTAGTCAAATAAGTTAATAATTCTCGAATTCGAATTTGGCCTATTTTCGGTTACAGGGCGGTTGTCGGTAATAACGTCCAACTTTTCTTTTTTACAGGCGGAAAAAGAAAGGGAACATAAAGCCGAAATTCCTAATAACCACCAATAGCTATTGGCAAACACATTGATTTTCATTGGATTAAAATAAGTTATAGGTAAAACCGATCATAATTTCTGCACCACGTTTGTAGCTCCGGTTGATGTATTCATTTCCATACCATTTCCCGCCGGTTTGTGGATTTGCATACACTGTTTTTATGGCAGGATTCATAATATTCTTTGCATAGCCTTTAAATAAGATTCGTCTATTGAGCTTTTGTGAGAATACAAAATCAAGATAAGGTACAGGTTGTGTATACAGATCAGGCTCCCCTGTCAGATTGATCTGTACCAGACGTTCTCCGACCATGTTGAAGGTCAAGGTCAGGTCAGTACCGGACTTGTCATTATCATAATTTAACCAAGCATTGATGGAATAAGGGGCTTGTTCAAACAGTGGGCTATTTTTAGGCGTGTACCGGTCAAGGGAACGATTCGCTTCATAACGTTCGGCAGATTTTTTTATCTCGCTCTGAGCCAACAATAGGTTGGTACCGAGAAACAGGTTTTTTAAAGGATCATATAAGCTTCCTAAATTCTTGACTACCTCGAACTCCAATCCCCACACTTTACCGACATTAGCATCATTTTGAAATTGAATTGTCGGAAATTCAGGGTAAGTGGCCGCCAGACCCTCCGTTTTTAAATTAAAGACTTTGACCAATTGGTTCTCGATACGTTTTCCAAAAGCAGAAATAGCGATCACTTCCCCTTTTGCGGGAAACCATTCCCAACGAAAATCTGCATTTTGTGTATACTGATTTTTCAGATTAGGATTACCTACGACCAACCCCATCTGGAAAGCATCAAATTCAAATACGTTCGTAATCTCTCTCAACTCCGGTCTTGCCAAGGTCGTATTGAAAGCTCCACGAAAATTCATATTATCGTTGAGCGTATAAGTAGCATTTGCCGAATAAAAAGGTTTGTAACCCGTTTTATAGACAGAATTTGGATTAATTGGATCCAATGGAATACGTGTTCCATCCGGAGATGTTGCCGTTAGTGCAGGATCTAAAAACACATTAGCTGTATCTACTGCTGACCCGATATTGGTCAGCTCAAAGCGTACACCACCCGCTATACGTAGTCGCTCTGCAATTTTAAGATCCAACATACCATAAAGCGCATTGGTCTCGAAATAACCTTTATAGTTATTTGGTGATTTTTGGCTATTGTATAGAAATCCCCCTATAGGCATCATTCCTTCTCCCTGTCCGGCCTTGGGTAGCACAACGCCAACGATTTCATTGCTGACCAAGCGATCCAGATTTCCCTGAACATCATACAATGGAATGGATTTATTGCCCGTAAAATTCGATCCTGGCAGAAACAATTGGTTTTCCATGAATTTACGGTCTCTGAACAGGTAGTTAAAGCCCGTCTTTAACGATTGTTTCTGTCCAAACAGTTTAAAAGGAATATTTAAATCCGCTTTTGCATTAAAATTGTCCTCATTTAAATTTCGCCATCTCCGACCATTGGGTTCAGCCTGAATAATGCCATAATTTCCAAATCCGTTGACATAGCCCGATGTAAGTGCATACAGGTGTTCAGAATAGACATAATCATCGCTACCTGCCTGTTCTCCAACAATCGGCCGTCTATACCAGCCTCCGCCCCTAGGGGTGTAATCCACCAGGCTTACAAATCTAAAATCCGGATCATTTTGGGTGGATTTTGATGTCGCCACGTTATAGCTCAATCGCGGGGAAAATTCATCTTTCAAAAACTTATGTTCACCTTGTAAATTAAACGTGTTCAGATTTCGGAAAGTCTGTTTTAAAGAATGAATGGTGCTTCGGACCTCTCCTGGTAATCCGGAATATTCATAACGTCCATTCAGATTAGTTGCGATGGATTCCCCCCCCCAGCTTCCGAGGTATTGCATGCTGATTTCATGTTGCGGATTAAACCGATAGGTAACACCCACAAGCGTACCATAGTTAAGAGTTTCTGTCCCTGTATTTTCTTGATAGGTCTGATATTTACCCATAAATAAGCTATTGGGCGTGATATAATTGGGGATATTTCTAAAACTGAATATATCGGGATTGCCTGTAACGACGCCTTGGTAGATACTGTATTGCGTCAGTTCGCCCTGATAAGTATCAGAGATCCTTCGGTAATAATTTCCACCGACAACAAGTCCCAGTTTGTGTTTACCGAAAACGTCGTAGCTATTTCCAAAGGTAGCGGAATACAGCTGATTCATAGGTGCCCGGCGATATCGCGTCGTCATGACAGGATCAAAACTTTTCATAATACCATTGATGCGGTTCACTTCCTGATATCCGGAGGGACTATAGTTGCTATTGGCAATCATATCCTGGATAGAACTGAGTCCATTTGGGTATTGCTTTGAGAGATCCAGGAAATCATTCGACAGGTCTTTTTTATTGATTCGTGTCCCTAATAATCCCATTTCACTATTCCAGAAGCTATTATAGTTACCACCTAGACCGATATTCGAATTGAGACCGGTCTGCGCGATAAGTTCGAATGTCATCTTATCCGGTACAGATTTCGTTTTGAGCTCAACGATCCCTGAAGCTGCATCCGCAGGCTTATCTGGCGTAACTGTTTTATATACGGTAATATTGTCCAGAAGTGAAGCAGGAACGAGATCTAAGGGGATAGCACTACGGTCAGGATCTGAGGATGCCAAACGTACCCCATTCAATTGCCCAATTACAGACCGGTCCCCTAGCCCTCTAACGGCAATATATTTATCATCCGTTACGGTCACTCCCGTGACACGCTGGAGTGCCTGAGTAGTTGTGATACTTCCTGTTCGCTCTATCATTTCAGCGGAAATAGCATCCTGTACAATGGATGCACGCTTACGTTCTTCCAGTACGGCCGTTTCTGTATTCGTTTTGCGCCTTGCCTGAACAGTGACCTCCTCCAAAGCAGTCGCAAGTGGTGCCAAACTAATCGCAAGATTTGCCTGTGCTTCTTTTATCTCCAGTTCTCTTGTCTGATAGCCTAAATACGAAACAACCAATGTTGCTGGAATTCTGGCAACCGTTAAGGAGAAGTTTCCATTGCCATCGGAATTTGTTCCGCCCGAGGTTCCCTTAACACGGATGGACACACTGGCCAGCGCCCGCTTGGTTTCCTGGTCGGTTACCCGCCCCGAAAGGAGCTGTTGCTGTAAAATAGAAGCCGCTTTGTTGGAACCCGAAGGTGCAGCCGTCACAACAACCAATTTATTTTTCACGACATAGCCAAAAGGCTGTCCTGCAAAACAGGTCGCTAACGCCTCCTCCACGGTCGCATTTTTGAGGCTTATATTAATGGTTTTTGCTCGATTAAATAAGCCATTATCATAAAAAAAATCATAGCCGCTCTGCTGCCTTATTTCTTTTAAAATAGTTGGGATATTGCTATTTTGCATGTTGAGTGTAATCCGTTGACCATAAGTAAACGCACTGACTTTCACCAACAAACAAGTTAAAAATACCATGGTGATTTTCATAACACGCATGCATTGATAAAAACTCATATATTTGTTGTTGTTAATATTATTTGATGATTATTGAATCGCAACGTTATCGATAAGCTTAACACATTGACCAAGGGTGTTACCAGCACCTTTGGTTGTTTTCATTTGGCTTATCGCATGATTAGATAGGTCAATCTATCACGATAAGCCTCCTTCCATTAATTTTTATTTTTACTTTCCCAGTGATTTCTAACATATCAATGATGGTGGATAACGGCTGAGAACGCGTTACCATACCATCAAATTTGAGTTTTTCTAGTCGTTGCGGACACTCCACATCCACATTGTACCACCTCGAAATCTTACGCAACAAACTACTCAACTCTTCGCCTTTAAATACAAAATCGCCCTGTGTCCATGACACATCTTGCGAACTATCAGTATTATCTATACGCAAGCGCTCACTTAACAATGATCTTTGTCCAGGTTTCAATAAAACAGATTCATTCCTTTTTAAAGAAGTAACGCGCACACTGCCTTCCAGCAACGTTGTCGTAGTATAAGGTTCATCGGGATAAGCATTGACATTGAAATGAGTGCCAAGTACTTCGATTTTTTGTTCTGCTGTTTCCACATAGAAAGGAATCCGTTTTCTATTCGCTCCAGTCCCTATTTCCAATTTTGAGATTTCAAAATAAATTTCTCCCGTCATACGCACAGTTCGGGCATTTTGAGCAAACTTCAATGGATAAGTTAATGTGGAATTTGCATTCAAAAAAGCTTTGGATCCATCGGGTAGAATAACCTGATATTGATTGCCCCGATTGGTTGTAATTTTATTGACCGCAGCAGTGGCTGCAGCATCTTGCTCAATGGCCCGATAGACCAATTCACCGTCTTTGTTCTTTTGTATCTCTACGCCACCCTGGAGCGCCACAACACTTCCCTTGCGAATATCTGCCAAAGAAATTACTGAACCATCTTTTAACGTGAGCACTGCGGCATCTTTTCCCGGAGAACCGACCTGTTGGACGGTTGCCATTGTTTCTTCAGGAACTTGTTGGCGGAATAAAAACAGTGAAATTGCCCCCACAGCAAATAAGGCGGCTGCAATTTTAAACCAGACCGTTTTGCCAATTTTCTTAAAACGGTGCTGGTCAGAACGCTTTTTTATCTGTTGCTGCAAACGGGAATAATTTGCCTGAACGGATTCTTCACCAGAATAATAGCCCAATGCCAGGATAGTTGTCTTTAATTCTCCAATGGACTGTTGATGTTCCGGATATTTTTGCAACCATTTTTCCCATTTCTCAATATCCTCTTTATCCGTTCTCTTGCAATAGTTAATAAAAGATTCATCTCGCAATAAAGCCTGTAAATTAAGTTCGTCCATTCTGCTCTAATTGTAATTTATCCAATAGAGCAAGGGACATCATTTTTTCACTACTTATTTTTAAGAAAAAATCAACAAAAATGAAGAAAGCAGTCCTACGGCCACTTTAAGAAAGATTTCTTGTTCATTGGACAGATTATTTTTGATCTTTTCCAGCGATTTATAGATGGTATTATAAATGGTATGAATAGAAACTTGATTCGCATCAGCGATCTCCTGATAGGAAAGATCCAGAAAAAAGCGCTGATAAATGACCAGACGTTGTTTTGCCCCCAGCTGTTCCAGGTGTTCTTGTACCAATTGCGCAACAGTATCTGTTGTTACCGTACGAATATATTGTTCTTCGACAGATTGATGGACTGCTGGATCATGTCCTTCTTCGGAAAAATCCAGATCCGCTAGTTGCAACATTTCCTTCCGAAAGAGCTTTCGAAAGAACACGGTGATAATATAATTGTGATGATTTCGTATTTGTCGATTGCCTGTTTTTTTCTCCCACAGATGTAAGAACACATCATTGATACTATCCTGAATGCGCTGCATCGACATTTTTTTCTTCAGCCCCAAATACGAAAGATAATGGTAATAGTGTTTATATAAAATATAAAATGACTCTTCACATTTATCTTCCACAAATTGGTCCCAAACATTCCTTAAATCTTTTCCGGTTAGTGCAAACATGATCTCCTGGTAATGATGACTTTGAACAAAAGAACAAAAGTCTTATTAACAAGAGATTAAGCCAAGATGAAGAATAAGGAAATTGTACGTAAATTAGAATTATAAAAATGATATAAACCTTACGATACTGACATTACTTTAAAAAATCTAATTTTTTATCAAAAACAAAGGAGTACTAATCAATAGAAAATTTTAACAGGAAATGGAAAAGCAGCTATTTATTGCAAGCAGACTTAGAGAAGTTTTATTAAATGGTCATTGGATTGCAAATACCAACTACCAAGAACAACTAGCAGATATCAGTTGGGAACAGGCTATCCTGAAGATCAACAATTTAAATTCCATTGCCGCACTCACCTATCACATCAATTATTACTTAAAGGGATTACTTGCCGCATTTGAAACGGGAAAGCTGGAAATTAATGATAAATACAGTTTTGATTTACCTGAAATAACCAACAAAGCCGATTGGGAAGAGCTCCGGCTTGATTTCATCAGAAATGCAGAGCGCTTCGCAGATAAAATTGAACAATTTGATACAGAAATTTTTAGCCAGCCTTTTTTTGATGAGAAATATGGTTCCTATCTAAGGAATATGGAAGGCGTGATTGAGCATAGTTACTATCATCTGGGACAAATCGTATTGATCAAGAAAATAATCAGCCAATGAAATGTAAAGAACTTTCCCTCGTTTTTTTGATCCCCAACGTTCAGTTAGCAAGCCCATATTATTTTTAAAAGAATCTAAAAATGGATCTTACTATTGACATAGCTGCTTAGATCATATCATTGGGCTTAGATTGAATGCTCCTGTTTGATCTTTTCACGGTATTCCAACCCCCAGTCGACCAACGATTCAGTAACGGGAACAACACTTTTCCCGTAATTCGTGATTTTATAGAAAACCCGAACAGGCTCTTCACTTGCTTGACGTGACACCAATAAATTTTGTTCAAGGTCCCGCAGTTCCTTAGTCAACACTTTCGCTGAAATCCCCAAAATCTCCCGCTGCATTTTTTTAAAATGAATGTCTTGTTTCTCACGGTTAGTTAAATAACGGAGGATCATTAATTTCCATTTTCCACCTAAAATATCCAACGCATCACGCATTGCACGTAGTTCCTCACCACAGCTTGCTTCCCTCCTTACAGTATTTTCTTCGATGATTTTACCCATTAATTTATCAAAACTACTAGTTACCACTTGTTAACCACCAACAAATATATATCAAAACTCACTTAAATTTGTAATAATGACTGTTCAGGGCAAAAAATCTAGTCCGATCATAGGATACTATCGGTTTCAAATAAGTTAGATGATGCCAATAAGACTGAAAAACATAAATGAATATGAGATGAATGCTGTCATTTTAAATGAAAAAAATCAATTGGTCAATGCCAAAGTGGTACTGCGTCAATTAAAATCCCAGGAGATAAAGATTAGAATAATCGCATCTGCACTCAATCCCATCGATTATCAAATGCGTGAAAATGAATACGAAAGAAGGTATATATTTTCACCTATTTTAGGGAGGGAAGGTGCGGGCGTAGTCACAGAGGTAGGCTCCGAGGTCATAGATTTCCTCATCGGTGATGAGGTTTTCTTTGCTTGTGGCAGTATGGGAAGCAATGGCACATATTCAGATTACATTTTACTACCCGCAGCCCTCGTTGCTCTAAAGCCCAAGAATATTTCTTTTGAACAAGCGGCTGCACTACCTACATCTGGAATCACAGCTTTACAAGTCTTTGATCGCGCATCCATTACTCCCCCCGATCAAGTATTCCTTACAGGAGCTTCAGGTGGTGTAGGCCTTTTTGTATTAAAACTACTCTTGGCCAATGGTATAAATAATATTATTGCTACAGCAGGAAATGCAACAAGTTTCGAAAGACTACATCAGCTGGGATTAAACACCGATAATATCATCGATTATAAACAGTACAATTTAATCGAAATACTAAAAAATAAGATTAATAATCAAGGGTTTGACTTTTCTATTGATGCGGTAGGACATGCCCTTTCAGAGACCTCAGCGGTCGTATTGAAACCCTATGGCTGCTATATTGATATTACCCACTTTACAACAACCTCAGCGAGAGACACACTTTTTAGCTCAGCCGCCAAAATCATCAATATCTCTAACTTTATTCATGCGCAAAACCTCAATTATACATATTTCAAACAGGTATTGAACCGTATTACAACTTATATAGAGCAAGAAACTATACTGCCTATGCCAATTCATCCGATCGGCGATCTGACATCAGAGACGATCGAAAAAGGACATCAGCTATTAAAAAATAACAAAACCGAAGGTTATAAATTAATCCTACACAATCCATTATAGTATGAGAGCTATTCCGAGAAGAGTCATCACCGCAGAACGAAACGGTAAATCGTATATAAAACAAGATGCTATCGTAACGAATGTATCTGAGCATTATCCCAACCTCATTATTTCAGACATCTGGCAGACAAGTCAGATGCCAGCACAGTTTATTGAGGAAAGCCCTGTAGAAAATTCAGCCATACCACAAGTCATTAGGAATGGAACTTATTTCCGTTATGTACAAATTCCCCCCGACAAACAGCTCGGTTTTGAGGTCCCGATTGGTCAGCCACACCCTCTAATGCATCAAACTGCCAGTCTGGACTATATTGTGATTCTTTCGGGCGAAATCTATCTGATTACAGATACCGAAGAAACCTTATTACAAGCTGGAGATATTGTGATCCAACGCGGTACCAACCACGCTTGGAGCAACCGTTCCGATCAAATGTGTCTGCAATTGGCTATTCTTATTGATGCGAAATAGATTGCATACATCATTCATACTAAAAAACGATCATATTTATATTGTATTGAAAAACACTACTTTAATAAAAATGTTTCCCGATAACTTTATCTTGCATTGCTAACGCAATTTAGTTAAGTTTGATGTCTATGATGGCAACTTATTTTCAGTCTTTGGGTCTCTTCGACCGGGAAGACATCACCCAAATTGTTCAGCTTTTTGAATATAGGAAGCTAAACAAGAATGATTTTTTTGTTAAAGAAAATCAGCCCTGTAACGAGGTCGCCTTCATTGCCTCTGGAATTTTTCGTTCGTATTACAGCAGCTCAAACACAGAAGATGTCACCTATTGTTTTCGATTTCCAAACAGCCTAATCGCTGCCTACTCCTCTTTTATCACCGGTGGACCAAGTGTTGAAACCATGCAGGCCCTCAGCCCCGCCGAACTCTGGGTCATCAAAAAAAGTGCTATTGACAAACTTGCTGCCGAAAGTCTAGTCTGGACAAAATATCTTAAAATGATTGCTGAACAGCAATACCTCGAACTTGAAAAACGTATCTTTCAATTGCAGAAAGAAACTGCTTTGCAACGCTATACGGTCTTGCTCCGAGATCAGCCCGAATTTGTGCAACAAATACCGTTGCAGTATTTAGCGTCCTACCTGGGCATCACACAACGGCATTTAAGCCGGATCCGCAGTGAAATTACTTTTTAGACATTTGTCCTATAATTCAAGTACCAGCACCTCTACTTTTGTGTTATCAGAAGAATAACATGAAGAAGAAAATACTTATCATCAACGGTCACCCCAATAGGGAATCCTTCAATTTTGGCATTGCTGCAACATATAAAGATGGTGCCGAAGAATCTGGAGCGGAAGTTCGATCGATTAATATTGCAGATTTGAATTTTAATCCCAATCTCCAGTTTGGATACCAGAAGCGAACAGAACTCGAACCAGATCTCCTACAAGCGTGGGAAGATATCCTATGGGCCGAACATTTAGTTTGGGTACACCCTGTATGGTGGGGTGGTCTTCCGGCTATTATGAAAGGTTTTATCGATAGACTCTTTCTACCTGGTTTTGCATTCCAATATCGTGAAAACTCTCTTTTTTGGGACAAATTACTCAAAGGGAAATCCGCCAGAATTATAACGACCCTGGACCAGCCCGGTTGGTATTATTCCCTGGTCTTTGGTAGACCGAGCGTAAACCAACTCAAAAGATCTACCTTACTATTCTGTGGTATATCACCAGTAAAAGTCACTTACATCGGAATTATAAAGACTTCGGATATAAAAAAGCGGAATAAATGGTTATATAAAATCAAACAACTCGGACGAAAACAAGGTTAAAACTAATCTGGCTTCTCTTTGATCATTTTTTTTTGGGAATAAACACCATCACCTGTTTTTTTGCCAAATGACAATTGTCCCTTTCCTGCTTTGCACTAATTTTGATCCGTAAATTCAAAACAACAGTACTATGGATATTTTAATTGGACTCCAGTGGGGAGATGAAGGAAAAGGAAAAATCATTGATCTGATCAGTCGTGATTATGACATTATTGCCCGGTTCAATGGTGGCGCAAACGCTGGGCATAGTATCTATCATGAAGGCAAACGGATCACTCTCAAATTACTTCCTTCAGGAATCTTTTATCCCCAGATTAAAAATATTATTGGTACTGGTGTAGTGATAGATCCTCTGGTACTCCAAGCGGAGGTGGAATTACTTCAAACCATTATTTCTGACACAGAAATAATCAATCGAATCTTAATCTCAGAGAAAGCCCATCTTGTATTGCCCACTTACAAGTACTGGGATATTTACCTCGAAGAATCGCCGCAATACCGTACTATCGGAACAACAAAAAATGGTATTGCCCCCACTTATTCCAATAAAATACTTCGGCAGAACGTACGCGTGGGGGATATCTTTTCCAAAGATTTCGAAGCCTATGTTTTCCAAATTTTGAATAAACAGTATGCCGAATTACAGGCTTTAGGACAGGATATGCCGGCAGTACAAGAATTATATGACAATTTTCTAGAGGCATGCAATTTTTTAAAAAAATTACAAATTACGGATACAGAAATAATCATCAATGAAGCAATTAAGAACAATAAAAAAGTGCTGGCAGAAGGTGCTCAGGCTACATTATTGGACATTGATTATGGTACCTACCCCTATGTAACCTCTTCAAACACCATCGCATCCGCAGCATGTGTAGGTTTAGGAGTATCGCCCAAGCTTATCGATAAGATTTATGGTGTTACCAAAGCCTATTGTACACGTGTTGGAAACGGTATATTTCCAACGGAAATCACGGGCGCTCTTGCAGATGAGCTACGTGAAAAAGGTGGTGAATTTGGATCCAATACCAAACGCCCGCGGAGAGTGGGTTGGCTTGACCTACCTGCATTAAAATATGCTGTCATGTTAAACGGTGTGACCGATCTGGTACTGACAAAGGCAGATATCCTAAATGGAATGTCCGAGGTGCCAATTTGCACAGCATATGAGATTGATGGTGAAACAAAAACCCTAGCTGCTCCGACATGCGTAGACAATGCCCCAAAGCCAATCTGGAAATTTTTAGACGGATGGAGTAGCCCTTTGGGCAAAATCGATCAGCGGGCAAAAATCCCAAAAGAACTGAAGCTATTTATCTCCTTTTTGGAAGAAGAGTTAAATATACCCATCAAATATCTGTCAACAGGACCGCAACGAGAAGAATTGATTATCTTAGATAATTAATGTAAGCAATATGGAACAGCTTTTAGCGTTTATCCGAAAATTTGGCCAGCTTGATAAGCGGGAGGAAGGTCTAATCAGGCAGGCATTCGAGAAGAAGAGCATTCCAAAAGCCAGCTATTTTATCACCTGTGGAAAGGTTAACAATAGTATTGCCTTCGTAGAAAGTGGTGTATTTCGCTCCCTTTATTATAATCATAAAGGTGATGATTTTACACGATACTTTATTTACGAAGGCCGCTTTGTCGGAGATTTCCAAAGTTTTCTGGATCGCACTCCGTCCAATGACTATATCGAATCCGTAACTGATGCACAGCTATGGATTCTTGATATCCATAATTTCCTGTTGTTAGAAAAAGAAATCAAAATCTGGCCCTTATTGATGGCCAAGCTGTATGGCTTTGTCATTGAAAGCAAGTTAAAAACAGCGAATACCATGATGAATCTTGATGCCAAGGAACGCTATCTGCTATTTCTAAAGCTCTATCCCGGATTGGCAAATCGAGTGCCCTTAGCAATGCTGGCTTCCTATTTGGGCATTACCGCTTCATCCTTAAGCCGCATCCGAAAAAATATTACGTGAGCATACTAATCATATCGGGTCATCGTTCCGCGCGAACTTGGTGAGTTGTCACGGAACCACTCATCAAATTGAGGTTTGGCGATAAAGAATGTAATTTTATTTTTCGCTGAATCTTTTAATTTGTCCTTAAACAATGTAATAATCTGCTCTTTGCTAAAAGTCTCTTTCGGTTCGATAGGATTACCATCGTCATCATAGGAAGGACTATACTCCTCATTGCTCCGGTCAAATCGCAGGGGTTCTATTTCGGGCACCACGAGTTGAAATACTTTATCCTTGGTATGCCAGATCAAACGCAATCCAGAAGAAACGCCTTCCAATTCCCTCGAATTCATTGTTGCCTCAGGATTATCCAATGCAATCTGGTCCACTAGTTTATTCACATCATCCGCAGATACATCCTCCTGTTCGGCCATCCAGGCAAAAACTTCCTTTTCTGCCAGATCTGTTAGAAGCTCAAGTGTTTTAAATTTAAAACTACCATAATCCGCCAGATTGATGTCATCCTTATTAGAATTGACATTATATTGAACATAATACACTGTGCTATCAGGAAGATCTTTTCGCTCAAGTACGATTTCATTTTCTTCCACATCGAGATTCACCATATCGACTTTACCCCGAAAAAGATCCTCATTACCTAGAAATTTTGTAAGATCCACATTCATATCAACCCCTTTCAACTGCAGTGGGGCTTCTGCGTATGGTTTGACAGACTGTTTACAGGCAAATATGCTAAGCGATAAGATTGCAATGCCTATAGTCCCTATCTTTGTATTTTTCATACGTTTTGATTTTTTAAGTTTCTATTCGTCCTATTAGTAGAGGTTATCAATAGAAACATGAACAACATTTCCGTCCTTGTCAAGAACGATCTCCCCCATGGTGAAATATCCTGTACCATCCTTTGAAAAGGCAACATCCAAGCGTTGAGAACCATCTGGAGAAGGAGGTAATACAATTTTTTTGAAGATACCATTGTTTTTATCGATCAGAAACAACTCCTCCTTTGCAGTGCGAACCAATGAATGCCCCCTGTAGAATTCGGTAATATTACTATATTGGGGCTGAATAACAATCTTTCCGTTCAGATCAATAAAACCATAACCATCATAGTCAGAGAAAGGAATCATCCCTTCGGCGCTCCGACTGATGTCTACATATCTAAGGTTGGCGGGAAGATCAACCCGTTTATTCTGGTAATCTAGCAAAAAAGTCTCCCGACCTTTAGTGGCATACACCCAATTCGCAGTTTTCAATCCTTCAATTTTATCATATTCCATCGGAATGACTAATTTTCCGCTGGTATTTAAGACACCGAATTTATGCAACTTACTGCGTACCATACAACTACTATCTGCAAGTATTTCAACGGCACTTAACAATGGAGTTTCGATAAGATCTCCTTTTAATGTATATAGATCAAACGTCTCGCGTCCCCTTAGTGTGTATTTTGCAACGAATAGCTTACCCTGTCTTTCTATAGTCGTATACTTAAAAGGTACTATTTCCTCCTGTCCATTGCGAAGCACACCCAAATCTTCCTTTTTATTTTTAAATACGGATAAATCCGCATCAAGCTTCCGCTCAAATCGATAACTAGCTTTAACAGGTTCTAGCTTTTTATCTTTCACATTTAGGAAATAATCAATGCTATCACTTGAGTCAAAGAAGTAATCTTGACTACTACGGGTCAATTCTTTAAAACGAGGTTCAATAATAACATTACCCATGGAATCAACAATACCATATTTCTTTGCTTCTTGATCTAAATAGGTCATATATCCATAGGAGGCAGTACGTGAAACAGGAATTCGGCGTTCTGCTTTAATTGTTTCGTTTGATTTTCCAAAATACAATAAGAATTGCTTAACAGGATAAGGGAATGAGATGGAGAGTCGCTGTTCAACAGGCCCTAGGTACTCCCCATTGGATTCAATATATTCTCTAAGCTTTTTGATAACGTCAAATACATCTGCATTTTTGTTATCGCCCAACAATACTTTGAGTTCTTTCTCAATAGCTGACTGATAGTGATTCAGCTTTTTCAAACCTTGAAACATCGCTTCAGTAAACTGAGGTTCAAAGCGGTCAAGCATGCCATCCTCTACCGCTGCGGTTTGGAATTTTTGAAACAACTGACCAGCCGACTTCGCCTGTTTCTGAATCTCTGGATGTAGTCCATAAAGTGGCATCGCCGAATAAGAATTAGACTCCACCAGTTTATCATTTGGAGTTTCTCCCCGGTGACCAAGATAGTTGTAATATAAATCCAGCGGTAGATCGAGTTCTATCCCCTGTGGACTAATGGTATCGATCGTTAAATCGTAGCCCATATATTTCACCGTTTTGGCATTTGGAGCGATTACCAAAGAGTCTAATTCATGTGGAAGTTGATATTTTATTTCCACAAGCGCCTGACTGACCGGCAAAAGGCCAACTTTGGATGAATCAAGGGATTTATTTCCTTGGAACAATTGTTTAAATGAGGTTGAGAGCTGCCCTGTTTCCGATATTTTATCATCGGTAGCATCTAGCTCAAATGATGAGTGTGGAATACCAAAACTTTGTACCGCTTTGAGTGTATTAGCATAGCTTTCAAATACAGCTTTCAGTGTATCGGGATTAGGAATAACAAAGGCCTTATTTTGGATATCCATCTGATTCCAGTTTACCGTATCCCAATTAACTTCCTTGGGATTACCTGAAGATAATCCCATTGAAAAGCTAAAATAAATGGTTTGATCCTTTACCTTCGCTAGGGCAGTATCAATCAATTGTACCTGCTGTTTAAAAAAGTTCGCCCGATCCTGAGGGGAAAGCTTACGGATATGAGCCAGCATCTCTGTCCGGCTATCGAATTGTCCAATGTCTTTTTTCCCTGTGCAGGAAGCAAAAAACAAGAACAATAAAAATAGGAATGTTATTCTCATGCAATTTCTCTTTTCAAAACCCAAGTCATTTATTTCACCACATGATCAAATATCCTGCCTAAGTCGGAGAGTTTGCTGTAATTTTTAAACATTCAACGAAATCAACCGGTACATTTTACCAACGGTATAACAATCGGGTTGTAAAAACATTGTCTTTCAGATCATCAGAAAAATTCTTCAAACTTGTTTTTTCATTGGTCACATGCTCATTATATACCGTAAGTTTTAATCTATTACTGATCTGATAAGCGACACCATAGCCCAATGTGCTAAATTTGACATCACCATCCGCCGTAAAATTATCAGGCATTCCTATGGTCATGCCACTTGCCTTAGTATTGGGGTCATACACATCGTAAGCCAATAAAGCTGTAACACCTGTTTTTGCGATTTCTTGGGTAAGCCAAAGATAATAACCATTAAATTTCCGTTGGTATAAATCTGTAGCGGGCTGTGTCGTAAAACTTCTGCTCGCATATGGGCCTTTGATATCCGCACCTCCAGCGACGCCAGGCTGATCACCGGCTACATATTCCGTCTTAAAGCTGGATTTTCCAAAGCTATTATCCAGTTCAATCTGTAAGTTTGCACCATAGTAGTTTCGACCGATGGCTTTTCCTTCATTGTCATCACTGGTATGCACAGTATAGCCATTAGAAATAGCGGTGTAGTATGTTTTGGTATCATTACGGACAGAACCTTTATAGAAGGAACCACCAAATCCGAGCTGCAATCTTTTATCTGCAAGGCTATCGAATTTAAATCCTAGGTTACCGATCAGATCCTTTTTAGAATCGTAGTCTTTGGCGGAGTGGCCGCTTCCGTTTACCAGAGCCAAGTCCAAGTTCAGGAATTTCATTTTACCTCCAGGGTGGTAGCTGACCATCCCTCCAAGGTCACGTTCACGCGGCATTAGCGTCTGGAAAACACGCGCACGTTCAGGGAAATCACGGTACCCAGAAGAATAAACAATAGAATATCCGAACGGTCTATTGAAGAGACCTGCTGTCAGACTCAGGCCTTTCTGATCGGGGTGCCGCAATTGGATGAAAGCATCCATTAACTGTACACCATCCTGTGTCGCATCGATCTGGAATACAATACTGGAATAGGTATCTACACGGTCAATCTTGAGGCGGCCACGTCGGATCATGAAACGATTGTCTGAATTCTTAGAAAAATCACCACCGGAGAAAGAAGTTATTCCTGGCGATTGAGCCTTTTGAAACTGCGTCTGCAGGTATCCTGTGATTTTGATATCATGTGGATCATAACTTGATGGTGCATTATTATTTTGCGCCATGACCACTACTGGACCGATCAGAGTTGCGAGTAAAAGTGCTTTTTTCATCTATTTAATTTATTTACAAGTGTTTAGGCCCATTACTATAAATGAGCTTGTTTACTCATTAGATTAGTATTTTAAGCCATTCGTGAGCTCACTTCGTTCGGCTCGCTCGGTTTGTTTTCAGCTGTGATGAAGCTATCTGATTTATTCAACTCGTTGTGCAGCTCGAATAAAACTTGAGAGTTTCATTGGAATAAAAATAATCTCTAATATAATGAATGAATTTTAAGCGCATTATAGGTTTTAATTAAATCGTATAAGCGCTCCTCTTTCAATGCCGTAAAAATAGATTCTCAATATTAAGTTAATGTTAATAAATTGTTAGTCTATTAATTTATATACATAAAATTAATGATTTGATAATAATAGTCATCCATGTAAAACACATATTTCAAAAAGGTAATAAAAGACAAAAGGATTAGCAAATGCTAACCCTTTTTTATTCGGACAGAAATCTTATTGCTTAATTCCCGAATTAAAGTCCGTCTCTTTCCCCGAAGTTACAATTTTCCAATTATTACTGTCAATTGGCTGAATAGTTGTCGCCAATTCGCCTTGTTTATATTTTGCTTCCACTTCAATTAATAGCATTTCTGAAGATCTGAAATTATTTACCTGTCCTACTACAGGTATCCCTGTTGTGTTAAATTTTAATTGCATATAGGCATAAGCTGTTGAATTAGATGGAATATCTTCATAAATATTTCTGATATATGCCAACGCAGCTTTATCTAACTGAATAAAATTCACAAATGATTAATTATTAGATGAGCAAATTCTGCTGGTTGAGCCCCATAATATTTAGTTTTCGAGAAAGAAAACGAAGACCGCACCAATTCTCACATGAGAATGAGAACAAAGAAGGAGTAGAAATATTGATATCTCTACTCCTTTATATGAATAATCAAAGAATTATCTCACTAGTAACCTGGGTTTTGCACAAGATTAGGATTCTGCTGAGTTTCAGCATAAGGGAATGGGAAAACCACCAGATTAGATCCCCATTTCTGTGCACTGAACGTTCCATGAGCAGGGATATCTCTACCAGTTCTTAAAAATTCAAAGATCCCGTGTCCCTCAAAGGCCAATTCTATCCGTCTTTCTGTTAAAATTGCAGAAATAAGTTGGGACTTATTAGTAGCAGAAATAGTAGTATTAACATCTGAGCGATGTCTAACTTGATTTACTAAAGCCAATGCTTCACTACTAACTGAAGTACCTGAAGCTAAATTTGCTAAAGCCTCCGCTTTAATTAACAACATTTCGCTAAAACGCAATACAGGTGCCCAATCACCAATAGCTGTATATTTGCCATTCCAATATGTTGTCCCTTGCGTGATAATGAGATCTTTTCTCCTTGCATCATCATTCGACATTAAATCCACAAATTGTGAGCTTACTTGAATATCTGCTCTTAAGTTAGGTGAATAATGTTGATTTAAAGCATTATTTGTATTAGGATTATCGCTTCCGTTGTGAGCCACGGAAAAAATACTTTCAGCACTTGTATAGTTAGTGAAAGTGGTTTTGGCGGATGCATTTAAGCTATATTCGTTGGAAGAGATAACCTTATTAGCAAACTCCAGAGCTTTAGAATAATCTTGCTCATACAAATAAACACGTGCTAATAACGCATTCACAGCACCCTGCGTAGCTCGACCAACATTTGAAATATCTCTTGCAGCTGGATTAACTTTTGGTAAGGCTGGCAATGCCTCATTCAAGTCTTTAATAATCTGGTCATAGACTTCTTTAACAGAATTTCTTGGAACCTGATTTGATGCGTCAAATGGAGAATCAGAAGCTGTTAAAACCAAAGCTACTCCTGGATGTGATCCATTAGCAGTAAACTTATAGGGTTGTGCCCAAAGATTGACCAAATAAAAGTACGACAAAGCTCTGATAAATTTAGCCTCTGCGACATACTTCGCCTCATCAGCTGGAGAGGCGATACCGCTATATTTTGCAATGTTTTTTAAGAATAAATTTGCCTCATTTATCGTTCTATAAGCTCCAATAAAAGCATCTTCAACAATAACCTCCGTAGAGCGCAAAGAATTGTAATTTGGAACGTTATTAAAATAAGGTCCGGCACTACAGTCTATGCCTCGTATATCAGCATAAATTAATACCCTTCCTCCAAAATACTCCCTATTTTGAAGAGCATCGTACATACCTACTGCTGTTTTAGCAATTCTATCTGCCGTCGAAAAGGCGGCCTCAGGATCCAATTGAGCATAAGGGCTTTCAAATGTCTGCTTTTGACAAGATTGAAATAATGTCGCAAAAGCAAGTGATCCAATTAATATATATTTAAATTTTGACATTTTTGATCTGTAATTATAGTCCAACATTTAATCCAAACGTGTACGTTCTAGGTTGAGGTACAGCTCTATTATCAACTCCAATAGCAATATTAGAATTATTTCTATTTGAGTTGACCTCAGGGTCTTGTCCTTTATAACCAGTAATGATAAATGGATTGTAAACTTGAGCAAACAATCTCAGGTTTTTAATTCCTACACGATTTAACGTTTCTCCAGCGAAGTTATACCCAAGACTGATGGTTCTTACTCTCAGAAAATCCCCTTTCTCCAAGAAACGATCGGAAGCAGCATTTGCTCCATTATCACTTAGGAACAACCTTGGAACATCAGTTTTTTGTCCAGGAGTAGTCCAACGATCTAAAATTTCTGTTGTATTATTTAGGAATTGGTTTGTCAACAAACTTGATCGAGTTGTATTATAGATATAAAAACCACCCGTATATACAAGGGAAATTCCAAAATCAAATCTTTTGTAGGTAATATTATTATCTAAACCACCATAATACTTAGGTAACCCGCTTTTTCCAGTATAAACCGCATCACTTCCACTAATTCCAGTCATAGGATTACCTTTTTCATCGAATTTATTTCCATTCAATGACCAAGATTGATCGTCAGGATTATACATTTTTATTCCTCCATCTGCAGTATACCACATAGGATTTCCTGTCTGCTCATCTACACCAGCCCATCTTGTTAATTTATATGTACCTAACGGACGGCCAACACTCGCGACAGAATTACCTTCTGTAATATCTGTATTAGCTGTTACCAAATCTTTTACGTTATTGCTTATTGCAGTAAAATTAAATGAGGTATTCCACTTGAAATCTCCACGCTCCATTGTCTTCATATTGAATGTAAATTCAATACCTTTATTGGTCATTGCACCAATATTAGTAAAAACAGAACCTGCGTCTCCTACTGTTGTTGAAGGAACACCAGTTGTATATAGCGGTTTAGCTTGAAGGATAAGGCCCGAAATATTATTATAGAAATAATCGATCACAAAATTGAATCTATTATTAGCAATGTTAAAATCTAGACCAATGTTATATTTATTTGATGTTTCCCATTTCAAATCTGGCGTTCCAAGTTGATATGCGGAGTAGCCATTCAGGCTTGCATATGCTCCACCTTGGTAAAGCGTACGGGAAGCGTAGGAGCCAATTCCTCGGGAATTACCTACTTTTCCATAACTGGCTCTAACCTTTAAATAGGATAGCCAATCAAGTTCTTTAACGAAGTCTTCTTCAGAAGCAACCCATCCTAAGGACGCTGAAGGAAAATATCCCCATTTAGAATTAGCTCCAAATGCAGAATAAGCATCTGCACGCATTGCTAAATCAACCAAATATTTGTTTTTATATCCATAACCTACCCTTGAAAAATAGGATTCCAGACCATTCGAGAAAACAGTTCCTCCGGTCAAGCCTAAAACATCACTACTTCCAGGTGCTGTGCTAGTGTAAGTTCCATCAATGATATCCGTAAAATACTCGTCACTAATGTTGCTTGCTCCTGCATAAACCTGCTTTTCTTTAGTAAATTGATACTCTGTACCTACAGTTGCTGAAATTCTGTGATCTTCAGCAAATGTTTTATCGTAATTGGCGTAATTTTGCCAAACCCATTGATTACGATTTCTAAAATTATCTTGTATTAAACCGCCATAAGCAAGACCCAAACCACCAATGTTTGGATGACTATATTGATGTTCATAATTGTTCAAATAATCAATACCAAATTTACTTGTGATTGTTAACCCTTGAACTGGCTGAATCTCAATATAACCATTCGCTAAAATTTGCTCTGGCGTATTCTGATTTAACTGTTTTTCAAGTGTCGCGATAGGGTTAGCAACATTCCCTACTAGGTTAACGTTTGCTCCGTTTGCTTTTAATACTGTAAGATTATTTCCATATGCTAAATATCCAGTAGGTCCTAAATTGTAACCAATAACATTTTTTGGATTATTTACTGCCACAATTGGAGAGGCATTTAATGCCGCCACTGTAGCACCTGCAATATATCTATCGGTTAAAATTCCATCATTTGCCGTCTTTGAATATGATAATGAAATACCCGTTTTAAGCCATTTAGCAGGTTTTATATCACCATTCAATCTAACTTGTCCCGATTTTAATTGATTTTTAAGAATGATACCCTTTTGATCTAGATATCGTGCTGATCCGTAAAAGTTACCTTTCTCATTACCAGAACTAATCGATACTGAATTATCATATCCAATTCCTGTTCGATAAACCTCATCCAACCAATTAGTACGATCATTAACACCATCTCCATCGATGTCACTTTCTTTAGCAATAATGTTTACTCCTCCAAATTTAGGTGCAGCATTTTTCGCCTTCTCATTGTTGATCTCAATAAATTGATCTCCGTCCAATAGATCTAAAAGTTTAGAGGGTCTGCTAGAGGTCAATTTTGACTCAAAAGTAATACTTGAAACCCCATTTTTTCCACGTTTGGTAGTAATCATAATAACACCGTTCGCTGCCCTAGATCCATAAAGCACTGCAGCACTAGCGTCTTTTAGCACCTCTATCGATTCGATATCGTTACTATTGATTAAAGCCATTGGATTAAAACGGGTACCGTCTCCACTGTTGAAAGTGTTCACATTTTCGACCGAATTCATAGGTACTCCATCAATAACATAAAGTGGAAGAGAACTTGAAGAAATCGAATTCACACCACGGATACGCACTGACATACCATCTCCCAGTGTTCCCCCTGTTGAACCGATCTGTACACCTGCCATTTTACCAGACATCGCCTGTTCAAAACTCAAGGTAGGCTCAGCAGCAATTTTCTCTCCTTTTACAGAACCTTGTGATCCTGTCAAATCTTTAATTTGACGACGCTGTCCATAACCAGTGACAATTACTTCCTCCAATTCCCTATCAGAACCATCTAATGTAACATTAAAAGCTGATTGTCCTTCTTTGACTATTAAAGTTTTGTCTGCAAATCCTACAGAACGGAATACAATTACTTTACCTGTTGGCACAGATAATGAATAATTACCATTCGAATCTGTTTGGGTAGCTGTGCTTGATCCTTGTACTGCGATTGTGACACCCGCCAATGGCTTGCCATCAGCACCAGTAACGCGACCGCTTACTTTCTTCTCTTGCGCGAACGCTACTGAAGTCAGGATCATACTACCCACGAAAAAACTGAGTAATTTGTGTTTCATATGTTTACGTTTATTAAAAAATGTTTATTTTTTTTTCCAAAAAAACTTGGTTAGCCTATACTTTTCATTAATTTATATACGCTTTATAGTTAGTAACATTTTTTTTTTGTATTCATTACTTGTTAAAAAATGTTAAACACAAAATTATAACTTTTTTTATCTTTTACAATGCTAGCATAACTTTGTTATAACAATAAATTAATAATAACACATAAAACACTATAAATCAATCAATTATTTTTTACTCACTATGTAACTATTTTTTTAAAATAGTTACATAGTGAGTAAAAAAGGTTTAAAATAAGAAAAGCAGCCTATTCAGCTGCCTTTTATTATTATAGACAAATCGTTTAATTTATATCCCAAAATATCTTGCTTGTCTGTGGATTTATATCTCCTTGAGCTAAGACATTCGCATTGTTGTAGCTATATTCATTTTGAGGGTATAGTAATCTTAATGGTATTTTCCTGTTGCCCGCGCTCTGGTTCTTAGATAGTGGTACATCTTTTGGAAATCCCAATCTTCTATAATCTACCCATGCTTCAAAATTATTAATACCTGGTAAAGCGAGATATTTTTGATTAATTATCAACTCTATTTTATTAGTTGCTTTGGACCAATTAGCAAAATTAGACAAGAGATATGTTGATGATACGCTTGCAGCATTTTCGACCCCCAACCATTTAAAAGATTCTTTAACAGCATTTTCATACCCAACTTTCGGATCTCCGCTTACCCATCCACGTTGCATAGCTTCGGCTTGCAAGAATAGGCTTTCTACCGATGTAAATAGCCACAAAGGCTTGGTCCCGTCTGATAAAATACCTTCACCAATAACAATAGATTGGTTTGCCGAAGTCGTTCCAGATGCACTTGCGGCCCCAAAATCAGTCCCTGCCCAAGGATCATCAGGATCTAACGGATCGTTTGCGGGTAAGAATAGATACTGATATCTGATATCATCATTATTCTTATACTTATTTAGCAGATAATTACTAACCCGATTGAAACCATCTGTCAGAATTCCACTTTCGTCAGCTACATAGGTTGAATAAACCGGGTTTACCTGATTTTTATTATTAGCGAAAGTCAGATTGACATTTGCAGTTTCACCAGTGCCCAAAAATCCGGCTCCATCAGCAGTAATTTTGGCAATTTCAGCTGTAGGAGTTTTATTTAACTCCGATTCATGAATCAACAATTTTAAAGTCAGCGTATTTGTCAACTTACGCCATTTAGTTAAATTCCCTGCAAACAGAACATCCGCATTCTTCATTTCGTCAGTCACAGGCAAACCCGATGTTTTAAAAATTTTCCGCGCCGCATCCAACTGAACTAACAGATCTTTATAGATATCGACACCTTTATCGTAGGAAGGAGCTATTGATGCATCACCTTTCAATGCATCAGAATAAGGCACATTATTATACATATCTACTAAATACATGAATCCAATAGCTTTCATTACTTTAGCTACAGCAACATAAAATTCCTCCTTAGCTTGGCCTCCCTTCTTTTCAACTACATCTGCGTCCATAATCACATCGTACCAACTGGTCGTGCTATTCGCCCATTGCCCTTGTTCAAATGACGGAGTTATCGCATAGTTCTCAAGCGGTATGCTTTGTCCAAAATCGCTTCCTCTAGACCAATATCCAGTCCAAGAAGCGGCAAACGAATACTGAGTTCCCATTCTGGTAGCCGTTTGCTTCAACACCATAGGTAGCACATAGCTTGCTTTAACCAATGGATCTGTAGGGTTATTTGGATTGGTATTTATATCAAAAAAACTATCTTTACAGCTTGTCGTCATCATGATGGCGCCCAGGACTGTTATAACCTTTATATTATTTATCTTAAATTTCATGACTTCAAAATTTAGCGTTAATAGTAAATCCAAAATTTCTAACTGGAGGATTTGACGTCGCATTTACGTTTCCATAGGCATTTTCATAATCCGCGGTCATACTGTTAAAATCCGGATCCATAAATTTATTCGCTATCGGAACCCATAGTGCCAAATTCCGGCCCACAAATGCTATAGAAAGTCCTTTCAAGACTTTCTGTTTCCGCGCTAACCACTCACTTGGCACAGTATAAGTTAAGGACAATTCCCGAAGCCTCCATTGATTTGCACTAACGATAAAATTAGATGCCGAATTCATAAATACGCCCGTATAATAGTTATAGATTTCCTCTTCAGCACCAATCTTTGCAGTGGTATTCTCAACATATTTACCCGGATTATTGGGATCTGGAATGACCGAATTCGGTAATATGAAAGGTTGTCGATCATTATAAATTGTAGCTTCTGAAACACCAGTCCAAGCCATATCTGCTCCCAAACCATAGAAAGAAACTACGTGTCCACCTTTATGTTCAAATAACGCCGAAAGGTTGAAGTTTTTATAATTTACAGAAGGATTTAACCCAATAATCCATTTCGGTAGTGTTCGCCCAAAATTCGTATTTTCTGTCGCAGTCGTTGGATAACCAGTTACAGGATCTACGATTATCCGGCCTTGATCATCTCTAGCATAGTCAGTCCCTCTCATTACAAAAGCAGGTAGACCAACTATCGCATAATTACCCGCATTTATATAACCACCAATCGATAATTGTTCAAGTTTCTGCTCTTGGTAAATACTAGTCACTTCACTATCGTTCCAAAGGAAGTTTCCTTTAAAGCTCACACCTCCATTATCAAATTTGATCAAAGGAGACAAATTGATATCGAAATCAACTCCTTTACTGTTAAAGGACGCCGCATTTCGGTAACTTCTAGAATATCCAGATGCCTCAGAAATACTGACTTCTATAATCTGATCGGTATTTTTAGAATAAAAATATGTAGCTTCCAGTGTCAATCGATTATTCCAGAATCCTGCTTCAAAACCTCCTTCAATCGAATTGATCCTTTCTGGTTTTAAATTTCGATCATAGGTCGTATTTCCTGCAGTTAGACCTGATATCCCGCCGAATGGAAAACCACTCGTTTCCGGTTGAGAAAAGATCGCAGCTAAAAGATAGGGTTCAATATCAGAGTTTGCACTTTTCGCCCAAGACCCACGTATCTTTAAATAATTAAACATATCTGATTTTAAGTCGGGTATCGCATCAGAAAGTACAATTGCAGCGTTAACACCTGGATAAAAATAGGAATTATTCCCTGGCGCTAATGTAGAGGATTTATCCCATCGTCCAGTGACTTCCAAGTTAGCCCAATTCTTATAATTAAAGGCAGCACTACCATAATAAGAAAACAAGCGCGTCCTAAATCCATCTGAACTTCCACTAAGTGTACCAATCCTGTTCGATAAATTATAGAGTTCAGAAACCACTAGATTATTTGCTCCTACCGAGGTAGCTCTATAATCATTTTGACGAACGTAAGTACCTAAAATCCCATGAAACTTTAAGTCTTCATTAATATCTGTATTGATATCAGCAAAAAAGTCAGATGTAAGGACTGTCTGGTTATAATTATATTCCTCTATTGTGCCTGGTATAGAATTCTTACCACGATTTATCCCCCAAATAGAAGCAGTAACACCCTTAGTATATCTCCTTTCTGCTATATTTCTTGAATTTAAAGATGCTCTATAAGTAAAATTCAACCATTCTGTTGGTTTGAGTCCGAGTTCTAGATTGGTTATTAAATCCTGTTTCTTTCCATCTTTCCTCCAATTTGCGACAGTAAAATATGGATTTAGCCCATAATTGGTAAACCAATTTTCATACATAGAAAACTTGTCTCCCTCATAATCTTTATATTTACTTAGGATAATATCTGCCGGAGTATTGATCAACTGACTAAAAAGGCCATCATTCCCTCCTGTGCTTTGAGCTGTAAAGTAATTTTCCTGCCCTATTTGATTAAAAACACTATAATTTTGCTGAGTATAATTAAAGTTTAGCCCTGCTCTAAAAATACCAAACTCTCTTTGCGAATTCAATCGGACTCCATTCCGCCGATTTTTATCACCAGGAACAATACCTTTGACCATAGCATTTTCAACACTTAGAAAAAAATCTTTAGCGTTTATTGAAACACTTGTTTGGTTTGTAACACCAGTATCGTAAAATTTTTCTCGTTCGTCTGTCCCTGAATAAATTGTAGTTTGCTGGCTTCCGTCTGGAAGTTTTGGGCCAATATTAATTGTGCTACCATCAAACTTAGGTCCCCAGTTCCAATTTTCCAAAGGTTCCACATTACCGTCATATCCCTGACCAAAATCTTTCTGTAGTTTTGGAAAAAATGAAACATTTTGCCACTGGGTAGAATGAGATAAATTTATTTGCGGTGTATCGGAACTCCTTTTCGTACTAACAACAATGACACCATTTCTAGCATCCGGACCATAAATTGCGGCTGCTCCAGGACCTTTCAATACAGAAACATTATCAATGTCATTTGGATTAAGTGATGATAGATATTTAATATCCATTTGAACACCATCCAAAACCAAAAGCGGATCATTTTTCCCCGTCAGAGATCTTATGCCTCGTAGATTAATTTTTACATCTTCAAATACACCGGAACTGGTTGTCGTAACATTGAGGCCGGAAACTTTTCCTTGCAGGCCGTTTGCTACATTGACGGCAGATCCCGCGGTCAATGTTGTCGAGCTAACCTGATCAGCTGAATATCCTAGCTCTCTTTTCTCTCGCTTCACCCCCAAAGCGGTTACGATTACCTCTTCAAGTTCATTATTGGCATCATTTAAACTGATATCGAAAATCGACTGACCTTGCCTAATAAGCATGGTTTTATCAGCGTACCCAACAGAACGAAATACAATAACTTTTCCTGTTGGCACAGATAAGGAATAATTTCCATCCGCATCTGTTTGAGTAGCAGTATTTGATCCCTGTATAGCCACTGTCGCTCCTGCTAATGGCTTACCATCAGCACCAGTAACGCGACCATTAATCTTTCTCTCTTGTGCAAATGCAACAGAGGTAAGGATCATACTACCCACGAAAAAACTGAGTAATTTGTGTCTCATATGTTTAAGTTTATTTAAGTAAGTTCTTTCCTTGGTCGAAAGAATCATTTTGGCAAATCGCCAAAATGTTCAATTCATCTAATAATTGTTTCTAGTTACTATTATGCGTTAAGAATGCAATAATTTCTATCTATTTAAAAATATTTAAGGATGAAATTTTAATTTTTCAATTCTAAAAGTATCTTCCTAATTTTAATCGCTACTGACAAGAGAGTTTTATTAATTTGATCAAAGTAACTATTTGTCTAAATTGTTCAACAATAGAACGATCAGAATGTTTTGTAACATATTTCAATTTCATATAACGATTTCCTCTAGACATTCACCTTTTCATTAATTAAATTAATTTGACAAAAAAAAGCGGCCTCTTTCGAGACCGCCTTCCAATTTATAGCCTTAAGCCGATAGACTAGCGTGTACCGCCTGCCCACCAAACATTTTCAGTGTAGACGTATTGTCCATTACCGTATGCTGCCTGAATATTTGGATTAGTTGTGGTATCATCGTTACCATATGGTAAACGTAATGGGAATTTACCAGGATTTTTCAATTCGATAAGGTTTTCACCATTTGCTTTCCAACGGCGGATGTCGTTGTACATCTCTGTTGACTCACCAGAAGCACCAAAGAAGGCTAAATATTTTTGGTTTGCAATCTCTTTCAATGCATTAGCTTGAAATAATGGTTTAACGTTATTATTGAAATAATCCGAAGCAGCTGAACTCGTAATTTTATCCGACGTTTCAACCATAGTACCATTTGCCGCTACTGTTGGTGCAACCAGTGCTGCATTAACAGAAACTTCAGAGTTAGCAATAGATGCTATTACCGCATCCTTCAATACCGCTTCTACCGTATTCACTCCCTGCCCTAAACGTTGCATAGCCTCCGCTTTCAAAAATAACAACTCATGATAACTCAAAAACTGAGTAGGAGCAGTTTGAGAAAACACAAATGTTGATGTTAAGTACTGATACTGTACTTGCTCGCTTTCTCCATTTGGAGCCAATAGCTTATAAGATGCGGCATTTGACGCGATATCATTTACTTGTGTCCAAACACCCGTTTTTGAATTCTGCGGCGTAAAGAAATCTCTCACTAAACGTGGATCCTTACGTACAACCATCTTATCTGCTAGGCTTTTACTTGCAGCTAAACCATCTCTTGACCACTGAAAATCAAATAATGGATTTAAGTTTGTCTTGCTATACTGCGTAAATTTCGCTTCATCCGAAGCATTTGCGAACGATTTATCAACATTCGCAATAACCTCAGTTAATGCAGCCGACTTATTTGAAGAAACATTCAAAAGGCGCATTCCGTAACGAGCTTTAAGCCCATATGCAAATTTCAGCCATTTAGCGCTGTTACCATTATATAGTATATCTTGTCCACCGGCAGCACCCGACGCATGCGTATCTCCTTTAGGAAGATTAGCAATAGCCGCGTCCAAATAAGCGATGACTTGTTTATATAGTTCCTGCTGTTTATCTAATTTGGGATTCTTAATTTCCAAAGGTTTAAACCCTTCAGAATATGGCACGTCACCAAACATATCGGTCAACAAAGCTAAGTTGTAAGCCGCCATTACCTGCCCCATACCCAATGTGGTATAGTTGCCAGCTTGCGGACCACCTTCTGAACATTTCTCAATGACAATACGGGCATCACGAAGGGCAAAATACATATTCCCCCAAGTATTGTTAAACGTTGATGCTGCCGATGGTTCATTTGTACGATGTTCGGCATTCCATGTCTGATTGAACACTCCCACTTCATGCTCTACATAAGTAGAAAGATAAGTATTGAAGTCCCCACCGACATTATAAAAAGCAGTCCTTGTGATCACATCAGTCAAAACAAATTTAGCTTGTACATCTGTAGGTTTATTTACATTTTCGTTGATCTTGTCCATCGCATCCTCTGAACAAGAAGTAAAAATTACTGGAGCAGCCAAGACGCCCATAGCCAATAATCCTACTATATTTAATTTTAATTTCATTGTCTTAATCTTAGAATTTAACATTAACACCTAGACCATAACTCGATGTACCCGGTAGAGAGAAACGCTCAAATGCACCCGACATATTTGTATTTCCTTGTGAAACCTCAGGATCAAAACCCTTTAATTCGGACCAAAGAATGATATTACGTGCGAATGCATTTACATCAACCTTGATTTTTGAATTTTGATATACCGGATATCCTACAGCAATTTCACGTAACTTCACGAATGAAGTTCCACGAATACCAGCTTCGGAGATATTGCTTAAAGTATTGAAATAATCATATGCTTTTGAAGGATCAATCAGGATATCGTTAGTTTCATATTGACCTGGAGCTACTTCTTTTACAGCAGGTTGCTCAAATAAGAATCCATTTCCATCACGAAAATCAGCTGTTTTCTGTGTGACACCATAAACATCTAACGTGTTTGAAGTACCGTGATACATTTGTCCGCCTTGTTTCCAATCCAGTACCGCTGAAAGTCTTACTTTTTTATATTCAAAGTTGGTATTGAAACCTAGGTTGAAATCTGGAGAAACGCTACCGATTACTTTTTCTTCACCCGCTTGAGGAAGGCCATTTTTATCAACGACAATCTGTCCGGCGTCATTTCTCAAATAAGACACCCCGTAAATTACTGGGAATTTAGATCCAATACCTGCACGAACTTGCGGAGTAACAAAACCTCCCATAAAGATACTGTTTACACCTTCTGCCAATTCATCGACATAGTTATCTATTTTGGTAAAGTTGAACGCAAAATCCCATTTAAAATCTCCCTTACGATATGGTGCAACCGCTAAAGTAACCTCATGTGCATTGGTATGAATTCTACCACCATTTGTAACCAAGCTAGAGTAACCTGTAGAAGCCGCTAAAGGCACTTCAAATATTTGGTCTTTTACATTCTGACGTGAGAAGGTATAATTCAAATTAATTAAACCATTCCAGAATGTTAAATCTGTACCAACTTCAATCGCTTGCGTGTTTTGCGGTTTTAGATTCGGGTCATAAACAATGGAGTATGGGGTATAAGAAGTTATACCGTCACTGTTGATTGGATAAATAATTGGTGTACCACTAGAAAAACCGCCACCATATGTTGGTTTGTCATAGTAGCTCTCATAGTAATCTCCTGCTTGACCAACTTCAGCGTATGAAGCTCTCAATTTACCCATGGTCAATACCGAATTTTTAACACTTTCCAACTCTGTAAAGACAAAACCTGCTGAAACAGAAGGGTAGAAGAATGAACGGTTGTTTCTAGGCATGGAAGAAACGATGTCATTACGACCCGTAGCATTCAAAAACAACATGCTTTTGTACGCCAACGCTAAACTACCAAAAGTACCAAAAGTGCGTGTGTGACGCAAGGTTTGCTCACCAGTTACACTTGAAGCATTATTGATATGATTCCATCCCGGGAAGTTAAAATTCATTCCATAAGCGTAATCTCTTCTACGAACACGGTTTACAATCTCGTTACCCACCATGGCATCAAAGACCAAATCATCATTAATCTTCCAATTGTAAGCAGCTGTTCCCAACGAGTTCCACTCTGTAACAGCGACGTTGAAATTTTCGACTTCACCAAAGCCATTCGCATGACCATACCCCCAAAGATCCGTGTAGTTTGTTGTATATGAGTCAACACCTGCTTGATACTTTAGTGTTAATTTTTGGTTCTCGCCTAAGTTAGTCGCATATTGTCCAAAGCCATTACCAAAGAAACGTTGTGTATCCTCTGTAAATTTGTTATTCTCAACTGCCCAATAAGCACCATCAAATCCAGCTGTACCACGGTAAGTATTTTGGCTTGTAGGCGCATTCAAATAATAGGATGGTATACCTTTTAGATCATATGAAGCTGGAGCACCATAAACAGTAGCTACAATTCCATTATTTGCACCGGTTTGTTTTGAGATATGGGAATTCACGTAGTTACCCGTGAAACCAGTCGTCCATTTATCTGACAACTTAGCCTCACCCGATAATTTAGCCGTATAACGGTCCATTCCTGTCGAAGGGACAATACCATTGGCATTGGTAGAACCTAAAGACAACGCGTAACTTCCTTTTTCAAATCCTTGTACAATATTAAAAGAGTTATTAAAGGTATTTCCAACATTAAAGAAATCCTTCGCATTGTTATATGCTTGCGGAGTTGCCCAAGGATCTAACCCTGCATTGGCACGTTGTGGAACGTAATACTGCCCTTGGTGTTTACCATATTGTTTCGTATACTCATTATCGGTATTTCCACCATAAGTCGCATCATTAGCCAATTGATCGATAACAGGTCCCCAGGACATAGAAGACAACGGTGAATACTTTCCACCTGTTCCTTGTGCATATTTCGTCTGAAAGTCCGGAAGAACGGAGACTTTATCGAAGGAAACATTGGAACTGTATGATATTTGTGGCTTACCTTGTTTTCCTTTACCGCTCTTCGTGGTAATAATAATTACACCATTAGAAGCACGCATACCGTATAATGCCGATGCTGCCTGTCCTTTTAGGATATTGATGCTTTCGATATCGTTCGGATCGATGTCCAGCCCTCTGGATGAATAATCTGCACCAGAAACAGAGTTACCTGTAGATTGATCTGAAGTCGAAGAAATTGGCAATCCGTCGACAATGTATAGCGGCGAGTTATTTCCTGTAAATGAACGTGCACCGCGGATCGTAATATTCGCAGATGCTCCTGGCATACCTGATGAAGGTGTTACCTGAACCCCCGACACTTTACCTTGTAATGCTGTAGCCAAGTTGCTATTTGCAGCTTCAGTCAATTTATCGCCTTTGACTTCTTGTGTCGCATAACTCAATGCACGTTTTTGGCGCGATTGTCCCATTGCAGTCACAACAACCTCTTCTAAAGCGTTGTCATGGTTCTCCATAGAAACATTGAATACGGTGCTATTGTTATTAACAATAATGGTTTTATCGTCAAAACCAACTGAACGGAAGACAACAACTTTGCCCGCAGGTACATTTAATGAATAATTACCACTAGCATCTGTTTGTGTCGCTTGATTA
>Ga0256901_1000150_pt1 | contig 49467 bp, 25 predicted proteins | sample MC6MC0689MT_FD_190200 | JGI IMG/M metagenome (GOLD analysis project Ga0256901, IMG submission 190200) | Metatranscriptome of enriched soil aggregate microbial communities from Iowa State University, Ames, United States - MC6-MC0689-MT... | ecosystem: Environmental > Terrestrial > Soil >... | reverse complement strand
CTTTTAAATTGTGGTAATCGTACTGCACCGGGTTGTTGAGTTGATACTAGTTTGTAGAGCTAATTTAGGACATTGTTTTCAAAAATAAAAAACGAAAGTTTTAAAGCCTATCATCCGATTTCGTTTTTACGTCATTTTTGCCTTGTTATGGACCCAATACGCTGATGGTCTCATCCGCCTACAGGAGGGATGAGACCGTAAGCGAGTATCATTTTGTTTTTCTAAGGATCAGCGTGCTAGTAGAAGGGGACAATTCATATCGATTGAATTTATCCTTCTTTTGGAGACCTTCAATTTCATAGCCACTCGCTGGATTGATATTCAGCAATACATGTGGCACAAGAGCTGATTGATTAAGTTTCAAGATCACACTTTTATCCTTTTTATTGTATGTTAGTGTTTCGATTTCTCCGGCATCAGTGGTCAACCACAGATTTTCTTTTGCTAAGAAAATGCGGCTTTTGGAAGCTGTTTTTATGGCTACTTCGATGTGATCTTTATCTTCTTTAAGATTGCCACTAAATGCCAGCCAGCCAAATTCTGGATGTTCTATGATATAAGTGCCTGAATTGACAGCATAGCCATAAAACCCAGTGCCGTAATCGCCCGAAATACCATCGTTGGCTAATGTAGACGGGTAGGAATGGAATGCTGCGGGACCAAAACCATCTGCAGTGACATTGGCCAGTGCACCCATCATACCGGCATGCCCCACGCGAAGAAGATAGAAATCATCAGGATGGTCACGGTACTCGGTCAATACAGGGATTGCATTTAAAGCCGAACCATAATGATGTAGCTGACGCTCGATCCGGGATAATTTTCCGCCATAGACAAAATCCCAGTAACGACGGGCACTACCGTTGTATCCCCAATGTGGCACGGTAGGCATATAGGCCAAGATCGCATTTAAGGTAACCCGGGTTTTGTCGTCGAAACCAAAGTAGCGAGACCATAAATAGACTTCTTCCTGTCCCGTTGAGTCCCAGGGCATTTCACTCCCAAAGGGATAAGCAAGGCTTTTCCAATGTTCGGCCCGTTTGCGCATCACTGCTTCCAATTGATTGGCTTCAGCTGTCAGTCCCTCGCGGCGTAAATCATGGAGGATAAGCAAAAAAATGCTACCTTCCATTTGTCCAAATTGGGCGTAATAGGGCGCTTTTTCAATCATGGCCATACTAGTTTGAAAAGCACGGTCTAAATAGACATTCCAACGCTCTTCCTCCACAAGATCCTGGTAATCGCGGGCGAGACGATACATGACCCAATGTGCAGCTGCTACATGTGGATAGTTGTACGAACGACCAATATCATCCGCTTCTTTTTTCGGCCATGCCGACCAGGTCTTCCAGTTGATATCTGTTCGGTAAGTACCTGCTGGCATAGCATCAGGTTCATAATAAAATAAACTTTTGACCACACCATATTTATGACTGCCTTCCTTGTGCTGAATACGGCCATACATCGTTTCATTGACGAAACGTTTCAATTTTGCGATCTCTGTGCGATTTGGCTGCAAGATCTGCTTCATAATAGCAGCCAGCCAACTGGCCGCTCCGGCTTCATCGCTTAAACCGGCATACCAAGCGCGTTGCTCTTGGGTGACCAATTTTTTGTCTTCATAATCATAACTGATCACAGCGGGCGACCGTCCAAAAAGGTCTTTGTCATTTTCGTACCACTGGGTGGTCGTTAAGAAATTGCCAAGATCATTGACGACATCTTTTTCGGACTTAATGACTTTATATTGAATAGTTTGTTCGGTGCCATCCTGATAGGTAATGGTCAGGCGTGCACGTCCCCATTGTTGACCTTTGACCTCATAGTGATGCCATTGCTGTGGTGTGTCTTTTAGCTTGCGAAGACTTAGAGCGCCCTCCGGATAGACAGCAATGTTTTTAATGGCTCTGTTATGCTTGATAAACAATTTGACAGGATTATCTAATGGAACGACATAGCCGGGAGCTCCGATGGCCACAGGTCTATTATTTTTTAGAAGTGTATTTTCAATTTCTTTGATACTTGGAGCTAGTACAAACTTGAGGGCAAATGTTTTTGATTCATTGGGTTTTAATAGGGTTGAAGTTGGTGTGTTCCATTGTTCTACGCCTTTCCATGCTGTTTCGGCAAGTGCTTTACTGTGGATCATCCACTCATGGAAACCTTCGAACGTAATACTTCTGGGCGTAGGGTCATCAAGTAAGGGGTTGTAAGCTTCAAATCCGGCATTGCCGTAAGGGAGCACCAATAAGCTCGGGCCATTTCCATGCAGATGGTTCACTTGGAGATAACCGGCATCTTTGCCGATATAGGGATCGAAGAATACATTTTGTGCATGCGCCTGGTTTAAATTTTTGTAATCCATATTATTATTGAAAGGAAGAGGTATACCTAAAGCCCCGATTTCAATAGCTTGATGGGTGGGATTTGTTAGTTGAAATTTCAGGATAAGATCGCCCCCCACATTCTCCCAGCTGCGCTTAACATGTAAGGGAATGTCACCTAATGTTGAACTGATGTCAGCAGCAGCTAAGATCGTTTTGGATGGAGCCAATGCGATGACCTTCTTGCGTTCTTTGGCTGAAGAATAATTAGACCAATGTGTTTCTCCCTGACGCTTAAGACTGATGTTTATGTCACCAATATGAAAAAAACCGTTGCGGTCCCGCTTCGCTAACATTTCCACAGGCGTATAATCGAAAGCAGCATCACCATGTACCTGTTGAAAAGCTGATAAAGTCTGTGAGTGATTGAGCACCTTTATTTTGAGCTGCGCTAAAGCAAAGCTTTTAGATCCTTGATCGATACCCAAAGTCGCAGGTTGGCTTTTAGTAGCTTTCCATACGGGATGCTCCTCCTGTTGACTAAATGCGGAATTGGTCGGTAGGATATAGAGTAAGGTAATGAGGATATAGTAATTATTCTTTAAATTCATTTTGTTAGGTTTATAAATTTATTATTCTTTACGGATCAGAGCGTGAACTAGTACAAAGTTGATCGATTAGGATCTTTTTTAATTGCCAGATTTTAACCTAATACATTACGTTTTTGATATTTCTACCGGACGAGTTGTTTTGTAAACTACTAAATACTAAATTTAGTGTATAAATGACGTTTATTAAAAAAACATTTTAACCTTAAACGATTCTAATTTATGAAACCAATTCAAGACCAAGTTCCTATTCCCAAAGATAGGACTGTTTTTATTCAGAAGGATGTGTTGGATAAGTTTTATCTTTATTTGCACCGTCATGAGGAGTATCAGTTAATCTGGATCAAGGAGGGAACAGGACAGCTATTATAGAAACCTTTTTTACGAATAGATTATTAAATGTCAATATCCTGTAAGTAATGATTAAAAGCCGGTTAGTTTGGTGTTTTTATAGTTGCTTTCTTTGAACAAGAAAAATTTAAATTACATAATTAAAGACCAACTATGGCTGAATTAAATTGGAAGGGTGTATACCCGGCAGTATTGACTCCCTTTAAAGAGAACGGTGAGATTGACTTTGATATGTTTGCGAAGAATACAGAAGCACAGATCAAAGCCGGGGTACATGGTATTATCATTGCGGGATCATTGGGCGATGCCGCCGTACTGGATACGGATGAAAAGTTTGAATTATTGACTTTCGCAAGACAGGTTGTTGCTGGTCGGGTACCCGTCATACTGAATATTACAGAAAATACAACAAAAAATGCGGTTAATTTTGCTATTAAAGCAAAAGAACTAGGTGCAGATGGGTTAATGTTATTGCCACCTATGCGCTATCGGGCTGATGACCGTGAAGTTGTCACTTATTTTAAGGCAGTAGCGAATGCGACAGATCTGCCCATACTAATTTATAATAATCCGGTTGATTATGCAGTATTTGTATCACCCGCCATGTTTGATGAATTGAAAGATTGCCCGACGATTGCTGCGGTAAAAGAATCTACCCGGGATCTGACAAATATAACCCGGATGAAAAATCAATTTGGTGACCGCTTTAAAATATTGGGTGGTGTGGATACAATCTCTTTGGAATCAATAGTAGTGGGTGCTGACGGATGGGTTTTTGGTTTGGTGGATGCTTTTCCAAATGAAACTGTTGCAATGTATAATTATGCCGTTAATGGTGATTACGATAAGGCATTGGAAATCTATCGTTGGTTTATGCCTTTGCTGGAACTGGATATTCACCCCAAACTTATTCAATATATTAAGCTCGCAGCAACAGCCGAAGGAATAGGTACTCCGCATCTTCGTGCACCTCGGCTTCCGTTAATTGGCGAAGAAGCGGAAAGGATCCACAAAGTGATTGCTGATGGTATTGCCAGTCGCCCGCGCTTAAATTAAAATCTACGGATTAATAAGCATGTAAAAGCCTGTGGGCGATCAGTGGATACTATTCGCCTAAAGGTTATTTTTATAAAGAAAAAACGGAATAAATAATGAATCAATCAGAAGCATTTTTGGATGAGCGTGTTCGCATGGCCGCAGAAGCATTTCAATTTTTGAAATCTACTACGGTTGCCCAACGTGCCGCTTTTATGCATGCCGTTGCAGATAAAATTGAAGGATTAGGCGTCGAGTTGCTGGAGACTGCCCATGCGGAAACGGCATTGCCTTTGCCCCGGCTTACAGGGGAAAAGGCTCGTACGGTTGGCCAGTGGCGCACTTATGCCAATGCGGTCGCTTCGGGAATTTATGCCGAAGCCCGCATCGACTTAGCAAATAGTGAAACAGGTAAAAGTGATATCCGGAAGTCTAATGTGGGGATAGGGCCCGTTGTCGTCTTTGGAGCAAGCAACTTTCCTTTTGCTTTTTCTACGGCTGGCGGCGATACGGCGAGTGCTATCGGGGCGGGCTGTCCGGTGATCGTCAAGGGCCATTCGGGACATACCCAGACATCGACGATCATGGCTGAAGCAATAACCGCTGTGATCAAAGAAATTGGATGGCCGGAGGGCGTGTTTAGCCATATTCTTGGAAATAATATCGAAGGCACTGATACAAAAATAGGGGCCTACCTGACTGCCCACCCGCTTGTCAAAGCTGTGGGATTTACGGGCTCATATTGGGGCGGGAAGGCCCTGTTTGATATTGCCAATCAGCGGGAAGAACCGATACCGGTATTTGCCGAGATGGGAAGTATCAATCCGGTATTTGCCTTTACACATCTCTTAGCAGATCGCGCAGAAGTTCTCGCGCAGGAATACGCGGCTTCGCTGACTTTAGGTGTGGGGCAGTTCTGTACCAATCCCGGGGTATTCGTAGCGGTAAAAGGGGATGGTCTGGAGCGTTTCAAAAAAGCGCTTGCATCAGCCATCGTTGCTACGGCACCGGCTACAATGCTCAATACGGGCATCTATGCGCATTATGAGAAAAATAAAACAACCTTAAGTAGCCAGGCGGATGTGGCTATCATCGCCGAATCGGGTATAGCTGCTGCCCAAGGGCAGGGAAGTCCTGCTGTGGTAAGTACCTCAGCCAGCAATTTCTTGAAAAACCGAGTATTGAGCGAGGAAGTTTTTGGCCCTTTTGCGGTAGTTGTAGAAGCCGAAAATGATGCTGAAGTATTGGCTATCGCGCGGCAACTTAAAGGACAATTGACGATTACAATTGCAGCGACCAAGGAAGATGTGAAAGAGCATCAGGATATTATTCATGTGGTGAAAGATAAAGCCGGGCGTATCTTATTTAATGGCATGCCTACTGGTGTAGAAGTGGTCTATGCGATGCAGCATGGTGGCCCTTTTCCTTCTTGTACCGATCCGAGGTTTACCTCGGTAGGGCCGGATTCGGTGAAGCGCTTTGTGCGTCCTTTAGCTTTTCAGAATTGGCCAGATGAATTTTTGCCAGAAGAGTTAAAAAATGAAAACCCATTGGGTATCGCTCGCATCGTGGACGGTGCTGTGGTGACAACAAAAAGTATTTAGGATAATTTGTATCGCAACTGATGAAGAAAACATTTTTTTGTATTGATTCCCATACCTGTGGTTGCCCTGTGCGGTTGGTGGCAGGAGGAGCTCCGGTCTTGAACGGAAGCTCAATGATGGAACGCCGGCTGCACTTTATGGAAGAATATGACTGGATTCGGAAAGGATTGATGTTTGAACCGCGCGGTCATGATATGATGAGCGGTAGTATTCTTTATCCTCCAACAGACCCTAATAATGATACTGGCGTGCTTTATATCGAAACAAGCGGATGTCTTCCGATGTGTGGGCATGGTACAATCGGTACCGTGACGCTAGCAATCGAAGAGGGTTTGGTCAATCCAAAAGTACCGGGTAAGCTACGTCTGGAAACACCCGCGGGATTAATCCTTATTGATTATGTACAAGAAGGTCCAAAAGTCAAAACGGTTAAGCTGACGAATGTGAAGTCTTTCCTCTATAAAGAAGCACTGACGGTGCAGTGCCCTGATCTGGGGGAGATTGTAGCCGACGTTGCCTATGGTGGAAATTTCTATGCCATCATTGATCCTCAGAAAAATTTTGGGGATATCAGTGATTTTTCGGCGAGCCAGCTCATTCATTATGGAAAAATTATCCGTCGCCTACTCAATGAGAAAACAGATTTTATTCATCCCGAAGATGAAAATATATATGGTCTTAGCCATATTCAATGGACCGGAAAACCAACGAAAGAAAATTCTACAGGAAGAAATGCGGTGTTGGTAGGCGAAAATGCATTGGATAGGTCTCCCTGCGGTACGGGCACTTCTGCGCGCATGGCACAGTGGTATGCTAAAGGGAAGTTAAAAAAAGGCGATGAGTTTGTTCATGAGAGTTACATAGGTTCGCAATTCGTCGGTCGTATTGAACAGGAAACGACGATATCCGAGCGGGCGGCCATCATTCCTTCGGTGGAAGGCTGGGCACGAATAACGGGGTATAGTCAGATCATTATTGATGATGAAGATCCCTATAAAGAAGGATTTCAGGTTATGTAATTACTATTAAAATATCAAAAAACGTGTCAACAAAGAATAAAGGAAAAGTTGCTGTCATAGGGGCAGGTATCGCAGGATTGTCTAGCGCTTATTACCTCTTGCGGGATGGCTGGGAAGTTCAGATTTTAGAGAAAGGTGACGGGCAGGACAATTGTTCCTACGGTAACGCAGGAATGATCGTTCCCAGTCATTTCACTCCATTGGCAGCGCCGGGCATCGTGGCACAAGGTGTAAAATGGATGTTGAACAGCAAAAGTCCATTTTACGTCAGACCCGCATTGAATTTTTCACTGATCGATTGGGGATTGAAATTCCTGAAACATGCCAATGAAAAACATGTCCACCGAAATGCAGCCGCGATACGTGATCTGAATCTTGCCAGTAGCCGGTCATATGATGAATTGGCCCAACAGGAAGGCTTTGATTTTGAGCTTAGGCAAAATGGGATTATGATGCTCTACAAATCTAATCATGTCGCACACGAAGAAATTGAGCTGGCAGAAAAGGCCCAAAACTTGGGCCTGGATGTGGAAGTTTTTGATCAAGCGGGTATTCAGGCCTTAGAGCCTAATCTCCGAATGGATACGATCGGCGGTATTTTATACAAATGTGACGGTATCTTATATCCGCCCCAATTGATGAAAATGTTGACAGACTACCTGCTTGCTCATGGCGTGCAGATCAACTATCAGACGGAGGTAACAGGTTTCAGATTTTCAGGCAAAAAGGTCTCCGAAATCGTTACGTCAAAAGGAGCATTTCATGCCGATGAAATTGTCGTAAGCGGGGGAGCAGCGCTACCTGCATTGGCTTCGAAACTACACTTGAAATTGCCTTTGATGCCCGGCAAGGGGTATTCTTTCATGTATGATACAACAGACAATAACCGGATGATACATGCAGCCCTGCTATTGGAGGCTCGTGTAGCGGTGACGCCCATGAATAATCAGATTCGTTTTAGTGGAACCATGGAATTAGGCCCTGCCAATGATAAGATATACCCTAATCGTGTCAAAGGTATCGTCGAATCTATCCCTAAATATTTCCCGGATCTAAAGGTCGATTATCCGAAGGATATCTGGTTTGGTTACAGACCATGTTCACCGGATGGGCTTCCTTATTTGGGCAGAACTTCCAAATACAGCAATGTCAGCATTGCGGGGGCGGGCGGTATGATGGGGCTGAGCCTTGGACCTGCTTACGGAAAAGCTATCACGGCCTTATTGTCCGGCAAAGCCACGGAAACGGATATCTCAGGCTTTTGTCCGGATCGGTTTCAATAGACACATATAAACCGATAAACCGAAATGATGAAGAAAAACAACAATAACCCTAACGTAAAGAAATTTATAGTCATTGGAGTGCTTTGTATGGCTTCTTCGCTAACAGATGCCCAAGATATGGATTTGTATCAACACACCACACCCATTGAGCCTTATATCATCCAGTATCGACATGATCTGCAGGCTGTCAATTATTTTTATGGCCCTATGCCCAAAAATTGGGGATTTCAGCAATCCGCAGCCTCACCCGAGCAGATCAATAGACTGCTCAAGATCGACGATGACTATTTAGCTAAGTTAAGAGCATTTGATTATAAGAAATTGAACACCAATGGTCAGGTCGATTATATCCTACTGAACCAGAAAGTGCAACGACATCAAGAAGAACTCAAAGAAGAATTATCTTCCTACAATCGGCTGAAACCTTACTTACCATTTGCCGAAAATATTCTTCAATTTGAAAAGCAACGTCGTCGAGGTGCTACTGTTGTGGGAAAGGATATTGCCATCTTGCTGGAAAAAACGGGAGATCAGGTTGAAGCAGAAATCCACAAGTTAGAAAATATCGCAGCGATCGAATCCGCAGACGTCAACTTCCTAATCAATATGGTGGAGTCATTGCGAATCCGTTTGGAGAGTGCCTTCGATTTCTATAATGGTTATGATCCTATGTTTACCTGGTGGGTACCCAAATCTTATGAAAGTTTAAATGAAAAACTGATCCGTTATAAAGGTGCATTGCAGGCAAAGAGCAATTGGAAAGTGTTTAATGATGGAAGTAATATTGGCGGGCAGCCGATCGGAAAAGTTGCGCTCAACAAAAAATTGCGGGAGGAAATGATCGCTTATGATGCGGATGAGTTATTGCGTATCGCTGATAAGGAATGGGAATGGTGCGTGGCCGAGTTATTAAAAGCTTCCCGTGAGATGGGATTTGGTGATGATTGGAAAGCAGCACAAGAAAAGGTTAAAAATACCTATGTGCCCGAAGGTCAACAGCCCGGTCTGATCAATCAGTTATATGATCGAGCCCAGGCATTTATCAAACAGCACGACCTGATCGCCATCCCTGAATTGGCGGATGAAACCTGGGGAATGATTATGATGACACCGGAACGGCAATTGGTCAATCCTTTTTTTACGGGCGGACGCGAGATCAGTATTTCCTATCCGACCAATACGATGACCTATGAGCAGAAGATGATGAGTATGCGGGGTAATAATCCGCATTTTTCATTAGGTACGGTACAGCATGAACTCAATCCGGGTCATCATCTGCAGTATTTCATGAATAAACGGTATAAACCCTATCGGGAGCAAAATTTTAATACACCATTTTGGACGGAAGGCTGGACTTTATATTGGGAATTATTGCTCTATAGAATGGGATTTGCAAAGACAGCGGAAGAACGTATCGGGATGTTATTCTGGCGAATGCATCGTTGTGCACGGATTACATTCAGTATTAAATTTCATTTGGGTGAATGGACGCCACAGCAATGTGTTGATTATTTGGTTAATCAGGTCGGTCATGAACCTGCAAACGCACATGGTGAGGTGAAACGATCATTTGAAGGTTTTTACGATCCTTTGTATCAATTGGCTTATTTGATCGGTGGCTTGCAGCTGCTGAGTATCAGTGATGAATTGGTAGGATCGGGGAAAATGTCCTACAGCGAATTTCATGACAGGGTCATCAAGGAAAATTACTTGCCCATGGAGATGCTCAGGGCGGTATTGACAAACCAGCAGCTTGAACCTGACCATCAGGCAAAATGGAAATTTTATAAATTTAAATAAGTGCAATCCAACCCTATATTATGAATAATCAGGAAAATAGTCAAGATTTCAAAAAATCATTGGGTTTATTGGATGCAACCATGCTCGTTGCCGGAAGTATGATCGGTTCGGGGATCTTTATCGTATCGTCCGATATCGCCCGAAATACGGGTTCTGCGGGTTGGCTGATGGTGGTGTGGTTGATCTGCGGTTTTATGACGCTGGCCGCAGCTTTGAGCTATGGCGAGCTCAGTGCCATGTTTCCGAAAGCTGGTGGCCAGTATGTCTATCTCAAGGAAGCCTATGGGCCAGTGGTCAGTTTTACATTTGGCTGGACTTTTTTTGCGGTTATCCAGACGGCTACGATTGCAGCTGTGGGGGTAGCTTTTGCTAAGTTTACAGCTTATTTGTTTCCGCTACTGGATGAAGATGTCTATCTGCTGGTAATAGGTGACTATCATATTTCATCCGCTCAGCTGTTGGCTATCGCTGTTATTTTGCTGCTCACCTTTATTAATACAGGTGGTGTAAAGAATGGTAAAACAGTACAGACGGTATTGACTTTGATCAAAATATTAAGCCTGGTTTTATTGGTTATTTTCGGTTTTGCGGCTTTCGATCTGGAGGTGTGGAATCAAAATTGGTCTTCAGCCAATAGGTGGGATCTACAACAATTAAATGTGGATGGATCGACAGCAGATTATGCCACCTTTGGTGCGTTTGGCGCCATATCTGCTGCATTGGTAGGGGCTTTGTTCAGTAGTGATTCTTGGCATTCATCTTCTGCGGTAGCAGGCGAGATCAAGAATCCGCAACGCAACATTGGTTTGAGTCTGGCGCTGGGAACGCTGATTGTAACAGTGATCTATATTTTGACCAATTTGATGTATACGGGTGTATTGACGGTCGAGCAGATGGCCAGCGCGCCTAAAGATCGCGTGGCTATGCTGGTAGCGCAAGAAATTTTCGGTCCTGTGGGCATAGCCATCTTGGCAATTATGATTATGGTCAGCACTTTTGGCTGTAATAACGGACTGATCTTGGCTGGTGCAAGGATCTATTATTCCATGGCACAGGATGGTTTGTTTTTTAAGAGGACAGGTACGCTAAATAAGAATGCAGTACCGGCTTACGCGCTGTGGTTACAGGCGCTCATTGCATCGATATGGTGTCTGACTGGCAAGTATGGCGACCTGCTGGATATGATCACCTGTGTAGTGGTGATGTTTTATGTGCTGTGTATCATCGGCATCTTTTGGTTAAGACATAAGCGTCCGGATGTGCCGCGTCCTTATCGGGCGTTTGGCTATCCTTTTATACCGGCTGTTTATATTGTGATGGGGATTTCGTTTATTATTTTGTTGGTGATCTATAAACCGCAATTTACCTGGCCCGGTATCATTATCACGCTTTTGGGGATTCCATTATACTATGTTGTGAATCAGAAAAAACTAAAGATATAGGCTTACTTATTTTTAATCCTGCCTGGACGCAAAGGAAGGCAGATCAACACATAGGATTTAAAAAATAATACATATGAAGTTAACATTCACAGCTGTTTTATTGATAATATTTCAGCTTACGACAATGGCGCAAGGGACATTGGAGGATTATCAACGTGCGAAAGAGATCAGAAATTCATTTGGCAAGGTGTATCAGGTACCACAGCAGATTGTCTGGTCTGAAAAAGGAGATAGTTTTTCTTATCGGGTGAATCGGAAAGACGGTAAGAGAAGCTTATATCTGGTGGATGCGCTAACGAAAAAGAAAATAGATACCGATGTTGCTGCGATTGAAATGCAGCTATCCGCTCAGTTGGGTAAAGAAGTGAAATTAGGCGTTTTGTGGGGAAGGGATCTGAAAGTCTTGTCGGCAAACGAGTTTGAGTTTACAGAAGAGAAAGTACTGTGGAAGTGGAATGGGCAGGAGAATAAGTTGAGCAGAGTGCGTGATATTCCTGCAACAGGTAATGACCGTAGATCGGATGGATATTGGGGGGCACGTTGGGACGATGCTAAAGGTGAACCAGTAGACTCGCCCGATAAGCACTATACTGCTTATATTAAAAATAGTAATGTATATATCAGTAAAAAGGGGGATTCAAAAAGTGAGCGCCAGCTGACCTTTGATGGCAGCCCCGGTGAGTATTACAGTGCCCGTATCCAATGGTCCGATGATTCAAAAAAATTGGCGGCTTCAAAAGTGAGAAAGGCTGAAATCAGACAGTTGACTTTACTGGAATCTTCGCCAACTGATCAATTACAACCTAAATTACAAACCCGAGACTATAATAAACCCGGTGACGCGTTGTCACAATATTATCCAACGATTATTGATGTGATAAATGGTCGACTAATCACGGTAGATCCTGCTCAGGTAGCCAATCAATTTTCATTGTCTGCACTGGTATGGAAGGCAGATCATAGTGGAATCACATTCGAATATAACCAACGTGGTCATCAACGGTACGATGTGATGGAATTGAGTGCCGTGGACGGAAAAACCAGAGCAATTATTTCAGAACGTAGCGCAACATTTATTGATTATAGCGGAAAGAAATACAGGAATGATCTCAAAAAAACAGCCGCCATCATCTGGGCTTCGGAACGTGATGGATGGAATCATCTGTATTTGTTTGATGATAAAACGGGGGCATTGAAACAACAGATTACAAAAGGTAATTGGGTGGTGCGTAAAGTTGTCAACGTGGATGAGGATAACAAAAAGATTATTTTTGAGGCGAGTGGTATGCATAAGGATGAGGACCCGTATCTTATCCACTATTATACGATTGGTTTTGATGGCAAGGGACTGAGAGAACTTACGACAGAAGCCGCCAATCATCAGGCAACATTCAATCCTGATCATTCTTTATTTGTCGATCTTTACTCTCGGGTTGATCAGGCCCCGCGGGCGGTATTACGTAGGGTGGCAGACGGACAGATCGTGATGGATTTGGAACAAGCGGATATTTCGGATCTGGAAGCTACGGGATGGCGCAAACCTGAAGTGTTTAAATCGCTGGCCCGCGATGGCAAAACAGATATCTGGGGCATTATAGTCCGGCCACGAAATTTTGATCCAAACAAAAAATATCCTGTGATCGAGTATATCTATGCTGGTCCACATAGTGCTTTTGTCCCCAAATCATTTTCTGCTAATCCGGCAGGGCTCGCTGAGCTTGCAGAGCTGGGTTTTATCGTTGTGCAGATCGATGGAATGGGAACATCCAATCGCTCAAAAGCATTTCAGGATGTTGCCTGGAAAAATCTTAAGGATGCAGGTTTTCCCGATCGTATTGCTTGGATGAAGGCTGCCGCGCTTCAATATCCATATATGGATATTGAAAAAGTGGGTATCTATGGAACTTCTGCCGGCGGACAGTCTTCTGCCGGAGCGCTTTTGTTTCATCCTGAGTTTTACAAGGTTGGGGTTTCATCCTGTGGCTGCCATGATAATCGTATGGACAAAATATGGTGGAATGAACAATGGATGGGCTGGCCGATCGGACCTGAATATGCAGCTTGTTCTAACATCGAAAATGCGTATAAATTAGAAGGAAAGTTGCTCTTGATCGTAGGGGAGCTGGATGATAATGTAGATCCGGCATCGACTTATCAGTTTGTCAATCAGTTGATCAAGCATGGTAAGGATCACGACTTCATTATGGTCCCGGGGATGGGACATGCTTCTGGTGGTGATTTTGGAGAAAAGAAACGCCGCGATTATTTTGTCAAACACTTACTCGGTGTGGAACCTCCGGCTTGGACGGCTTATTAACGAACAAAAATCGAGCTTTCGAGCTCATAAAGTGATAAAGATGAAAAGTTATAGAGTTTTTTTACGTTTTATCTTCATTGCCACAATCCTAACGAAAGGGATCAGCCCGGTACAGGCACAAAGTGGTGATCAGATATTGGATGGAATCGGCGAAACGGGAATGATCGCGCGATATGTCTTTAATGGCGATCTGAAAGATTGGTCCCGCAACAATTTGCATGCTACTGCTGGCCAAAATGCTACATTTATCAACGATAAGCGCTTTGGAAAAGTACTGTCGTTGTCGGGTGAAAAAAATGATTTTGTCCAGATCCCTGCCGACGCATTGACTGATATGGAGTCGCTGAGCATCTCGGGTTGGGTTTATCTGCGTTCGGAGAAAAAAGGCCAGGTTGTTTTTGACTTTGGAAAAGATATGCATAAACATTTCTTCGCCGCTCCTTCCGGGACAAATCTACAGGAAGGTTTCCAGAGCTTGATTACTGCAGGAAAAAATAATCAAAAGGGGGCTGTTTCTCCAGCATTAGCATTGAATAAGTGGGTTTACCTGACGATCGTGGTGGATATTCCGGCTAAAACGATGGTGACTTATGTGGATGCGGTGCCTGTTGGTGAATCTAAGCAGATACCGCGTGAGTTGACCGAAGTTTTTGGATCTTCTGGAGATAAGAACAAGCTGTATATCGGGAAATCACTGCTGGCAGGATCTCCAGCCTTCGATGGCATGTTGCATGATTTTCGCATCTACCGTGTTCCGTTGAGTAAAAATCAGCTTACTGCGATTTATTCCAATTCACAACGTGGGGTAAGTAATCGCGCCGTAAATGTGACCAAAGTGGAAGACAACCTGCCTGAGTTTCCATTGACTCGGGCGCAACTCTATAATGCTTACTTGCTTGCAGTGCCAGATGTGCAGGTGGAAACGGCATTAGGCGATTTACCACGTTTACCAAGTTATGTCCAAGGAACTTATAAGGAGGATATCGTTGGTCCTAAAGTGCGGGTATTGTGGCCTTCACCAAATGATAACAGTACCGTCTTGGAAGCTGGACGTTATACCATTACAGGACGGGTTCCGGGAACGGATTTACAGCCTAAAGCAATCGTGACCGTTAAACCAAGTAAGACCACTGCGGCACCACGGTTGAAGTTGGCAACTTTTGGACTGAATCAGGTCTCCTTACAAGCGGATGCACAAAATCAACAAACAAAATTTATTGAAAATCGAGATAAATTTATAAAGACCTTGTCGACCACCGATCCCAATTCTTTTCTCTATATGTTTCGTGACGCATTTGGGAAACCGCAGCCTGAAGGGGCCAAACCTTTGGGGGTATGGGATAGTCAGGATACCAAGCTCAGAGGCCATGCGACGGGGCATTATTTGACTGCGATCGCACAGGCTTATGCGAGTACGGGATATGATAAAACATTGCAAGCCAATTTTGCCGAAAAAATGACCTATATGGTCAATACCCTATACGAACTGGCTCAATTGTCGGGCAAACCGCAGCAAGCAGGTGCTGTGGCTACAGCTGACCCCACTGCCGTACCTTATGGTCCTGGTAAATCAGCTTATGACTCGGATCTGAGCCGGGAAGGTATTCGGACGGATTATTGGAATTGGGGGGTAGGTTATATCAGCGCGTATCCGCCAGATCAATTTATTATGTTGGAAAAGGGAGCGAAATACGGGGGACAGAAAACACAAGTTTGGGCACCCTATTATACCTTGCATAAAATTTTGGCCGGATTAATTGATATCTATGAAGTGAGCGGTAATGAAAAAGCACTTCAGGTGGCCACGGGGATGGCAGATTGGGTGTATGCCCGCCTTAGCAAGCTGCCCAAGGAAACGCTGATACAGGTATGGAATACGTACATTGCCGGCGAATTTGGAGGAATGAATGAGACAATGGCGCATCTGTACCGAATCACCCATAAGGAATACTATTTGAAAACCGCACAAATGTTTGACAATATCGATATGTTCTTTGGCAATGCGCAGCATGCACATGGACTGGCCAAGAATGTCGATACGTTTCGCGGACTGCATGCCAATCAGCATATTCCGCAGATTGTGGGCAGTATCGAGCTCTATCAGGTTTCGGATCTCCCTGAATACTACCGCGTGGCAGACAATTTTTGGTACAAGGCTGTCAATGATTATATGTACAGCATAGGTGGGGTTGCCGGTGCGCGCAATCCGGCTAATGCGGAAGTTTTTACAGCAGAGCCCGCCACCTTATATGAAAATGGTTTTTCTGAAGGTGGGCAGAATGAAACATGTGCAACTTACAATATGCTTAAATTAACGGGCAACCTGTTTCTTTTTGATCAACGTGCTGAATATATGGATTACTACGAACGTGGACTGTATAACCATATTTTAGCTTCTGTTGCTGAAAATACGCCGGCCAATACGTACCATGTACCACTAAGACCCGGATCAATAAAGCAATTTGGGAATCCCAATATGACAGGCTTTACCTGTTGCAACGGTACTGCCATCGAGAGCGGTACCAAACTGCAGCATAGTATTTATTTTAAAAGCAAGGATGATCAGGCTTTATATGTCAATCTATTTATTCCTTCTATGTTGGAATGGACTGAACGTCAGATAACTGTAACACAAAAGACGAGCTTTCCAAAGCAAGACGAGACAGAGCTGACCATAAAAGGAAATGGCCAATTTGATCTTCATGTCCGTGTACCCGGCTGGGCAACCAAAGGATTTTATGTGACTATCAACGGTAAAGAGGAAAAAGTACAGGCACAGCCGGGGACTTATTTGAAATTGAGCCGCAATTGGAAGAATGGTGATCGCGTCACGCTGAAAATGCCTTTCCAGTTTCATTTAGATCCGGTCATGGATCAACAGAATATCGCCAGTTTATTTTATGGACCGATCTTGTTGGCGGCTCAAGAACCCGAAGCGAGAAAAGACTGGCGTAAGGTGACTTTGGATGCGAAGGATATCAGCAAGTCTATTACAGGGGATCCGCAACGGTTAGCGTTCAAGATTGATGGAGTGGATTTTAAACCTTTTTATGATACCTATGGACGACACTCGGTTTATCTGGATGTTACCTTAAAATAAGTGCAATATATGCTAAAAATTTCGAGGGGTACTTTGCTTGACGAAGTACCCCTTTATCATAAATATAGAAGATGAAAAAAATATTCTTTTTTGCCTTTTTCGCCCTTGTAATGGGAACTGGGTCTGCTCAGTCGTTGAAAAAGCATCAAGTAGCTCATGCTATAAACCCTTTGTTACCGGGGTATTTCGCTGATCCTACAATCAAAAAAATAGGCGATACGTATTATATCTATGCGACGACGGATGGGAATGGCTGGGGAGCTGGTCCATCGCAGGTATGGACCTCCACAGATTTTAAAAATTGGACGATACAGCCGATGAACTGGCCGAATACCCATTGGTACTGGGCTCCAGATATGACAAAAGGCTATGATGGTAGGTACTATTTATATTATAGTCAGCCCGTTGAAATATTCGGTGCGGTATCGGATACACCGACCGGTCCTTGGCAATCTCTGGCGGATCATAATAAATCTATTATACCCAATTATATGATTCCGGGAGTGATTACCTTGGATGGCCAGACGTTTACTGATCGCGATGGGCGAATTTATATGTATTGGGGTACCTGGGGTATTTATCCGGACCACGGATGCGCTGTGGGTTTAATGCGTCAGGACATGAAGAGTTTTGAAAAAATAGAGTTGATTCCCAATACGGTGGCAAAGGAATTTTTTGAAGCACCATATATGTTTGAACGCAGGGGCATATATTATATGATGTATTCATCTGGGCATTGCGAAGACCACACCTACCGCGTACAATATGTAAAAAGTAAGGTCGGACCGATGGGACCCTTTGAATATCCTACTGCTAATCCGATATTGGTGACAAATGATGACGGTACAATACATGGTCCGGGGCACCACAGTGTGCTGGAAGAAGGGGGGCGCTACTACATCGTGTATCATCGGCATAACAATCCGCATTCAGGTGGTGGTTTTCACAGGCAGATTGCGGTAGATGAACTATTCTTTACGCCGGAGGGCGATATCCAAAAAATTGCTCCTACACATCAGGGAATTACTGATCTCATCAAATCAAAAGCTGATCCCGAGGATCGGGCTTTTGGAAAGCCTGTAACGACTTCTTCTTTTTACAATGATGATTTTAGGCCCTCTTTTTTGGTTGATGACAATAACGGAACTTTATGGAGAGCAAAAGACAATCATCAACCCGCTTGGCTCATGATTGACCTGGAAAAAATAACGGCAATACAGACTGTGGCCATTCAATTTGAATATCCGACCTATGCTTACCAATATCGGATCGAAACTTCTACGGATGCTAAAAATTGGGTGACTTATGAGGATCAGTCGCAGAATAACCGTTGGGCTAGTCCCGTATTGTCGCATGGCAAGGCCGAGGCGAGATATGTACGTGTACAGGTATTGAATACACAATTAGCAGGTCTACCTCGAGGAGTATGGAATATTAAGGTTTATGATAAAGCCCTGAAGCAAGAAACAATATGGTCTGCGCCGCAAAATATGGCTCCGATTGATACGACTTTTGGTTCTTTAGTCCATTTGGATGCGCTGGACTATAGGGAAGGTGAACGTATGACCACAATCCACAACAAGGGGATATTAAAAGGAAGTTTTAAGAGTGAAAAACCGGTCTATGTCAAGAACTACCAAGGTAAGAAAGCTTTCTTCTTGAATGGTTCCACATCACTTCGTTCGACATTTGCAGTCCCGCAATCGTTAGCCGGTAATAGTCCCTACACGGTATCGATGCGGATCAACAATCCCTTAATAGATCGATTTGAAAACGTGGTGGCTTGGTCTAAAGGGAATCAAGATATCAGCAAAGCGATGTTCGGATACGGAGCAGATGCTCAGCGGGGTGCTGTCACTCATGGTGCCTGGCCAGATATGGGGTTTAAGAGGTTACCGGTAGCGGATCAATGGCACCATATTATCATCTCATTTGACGGTTACATGGAACGTATTTACGTCGACGGGCAGTTGCAACAAGAAGAAAATAGAATGTTGTTTGTTAATCCAGCCGATTATTTTGTGGTTGGAGCTTCGGATTTGCTGGATCAACATTTTTCGGGTTATCTGGCAGATTTTAAGGTTGCCAATGTGGATTTATCCGCTACTCTATTAAAGGAAAAGAATGCTTTTTATCCGCCTGAAAATAGGTCTTTCGTCATACAGACGGATGATCTTGCTATCGGTAAAATCAACAAGATTCGAAATCAGGGGTTCAGTAGCCACCATGATATCATGATTAAACAGGGAGAAGTGCTACTACAGGGCAATCGGACCGCCATAAAAATGGATGAATTGAAAGATTCGGTATTGTCGTGTATTATTACTCAACCGTCCCATACCTTAGTTTTTGATTGGTTTGATGGCCAGGCTTGGAATCATGGTTTGGCAGTACATGATCAGGGGAAGACTGTATTTTATAACAATGGTAAACATACACCGGTGAAGCAGATGAATAAACTGTTGCAGATAAAAAATAATCAAGTTGAACTGAAACATGCTGTTCATTTTTTTAGCGCTTACCCTGAAAAGTTTTCTTTAGATCAGGTTCACGAAAATTATCAGATCTGGAAAGCTAAAAGTGCAACGGATCTGAAAGATTATGTCCCGGTTACAGCGGGCAAGCCGTCTTGGATAAATGATAGCAATCTATTTGTACAGATCGTTGGCGATCGATCAGGCTTAGTATATTTATTTTCTACGGAACATTACCATTCAGGTTGGATTCAAGAGCCTTATCATTTATTCGATCAAGCACATCTGGGCAAGACTATCTCAGTTTTTGCAAAAGATGAGTTCGGAAATGTGAGTAAAGCATTGGTAGTCGATATTCCGAAGTCAAAACCGCCGTTGATCGCTCCATCTGTTAACCAGATATTTAGTTTGGGGCAAAAAGAAATCTCCTATTGGGATGCTTATCAAGCTGGGGCATATCCAGATAGTACACAGGTTCGCATAAACGGGGTTGGTGGACAATGGACACTGGGGTCCAAAAACACAAAATGGGGCGATAAGGCGTTGTTACCTCCATTTGTGTATAAAGAATTGGAAGGTGACTTCACCATTCAAGTTTATGTAAAAGATGTCGCTGGACTTGCCGCAAAAAACCGTATGTCCAGTGAAGCTGGTATCATGATACAGGCGGGTGAACAATCCAATTCTTATATCAATAATACAGTACTAACGGGCTGGAATTTGGGTAATCTAGCGCGTAGCATAGGCCATCAAACACATCAAGAAGGAAATAATGGAACGGGATTACAGTTTTTTCCTTATCTCCAAGTACAAAAGATAGGTGATTATTTCTTCATGCGAAGTTCACAGGATGGTATTTCCTGGATTGATCTGCCCAATACACCGTTTCTGCGTACAGATTGGGCGGGACAGAAACTGCGTGTGGGCTTGTACCAGATAGCGACCAATAATCAGGATGGATATGGTTTATTTGAAGATATCAGAATATGGCAATACTAGTTTTATGGCTTTTCCTTGATTGCCTTAATCAATAATAACAACTTCATCAACTTGTTGAGATGCTTCTGCAATCTATGGGGCAAGAGCTTCCCGTGGTGCGATCCTGATCACGACCAAAAAAGGTATAGCAGCGTTGCATTGTCTATGAAGCATTTGCGACGCTTTGGCTAAAAAACGGTGATCAATGGTTAGTTTATAAGGATGCGAAGGGCTAATTATTCACTATGTTTATGATTTTACCTTATACTGTTGAAAATATGAAAATCATTGATAAAGAAACGATTGATACTGTCCTTAAATATGATAATTTGATTGAAGCGCTGCGCCAGGTTTTTCAATCGACCTTTACGATGCCTGTCAGGCATCATCATTTTTATCAAAATACTGAGGGAATTGAAAATACGCTTATTTTGATGCCCTCCTGGACAGATACTTATATCGGAATCAAACAGGTTGTTGTCGCTCCCGGGAATCATAACAAAAACCTACCGGCAATACATGCCCTGTATACCTTGTTGGATGCAGTTACCGGAGAATTTTTAGCGCAGATGGACGCTGCAGGGCTGACCTCGCGGAGGACAGCCTGTACTTCTGCTTTAGCGGCTTCTTACTTAGCACGGGAAGACTCAAAAACCTTGTTAATTGTTGGGGGTGGGAAAGTTGCACAACATCTTGCGCAAGCACATTCGGTTGTCCGTCAGTATGACCAAATTTTGATCTGGACAAGAAATGCATCGAAAGGTGCAGATGTGGTATCCAGCTTACAGCAGATCGGGTTTAGTAAGGTGCTATATGCCGATAATTTGGAAGAAGCTGTGCGTAGGGCAGATGTGATCTCTTGTGCAACCCTAAGTCATGAACCTTTGGTAAAAGGAGAGTGGATAAAGGCAGGTACACATCTGGATCTGATAGGATCCCATACGCCTAAAACACGCGAAGTAGATGATATGGCTATATTGAAGAGTAGCATATATGTAGATTCAAGAGCTGGTGCGTTACAGGAGACGGGTGAGTTGGCGATTCCGATTGCGTCAGGAATTCTTGATCCCAACAATATTAAAGGCGATATCAAAGAGCTTTGTTGTGGCGAGATTATGGGACGATCATCTTTGAACGAAATCACTTTATTTAAGTCGGCGGGATTAGCGATAGAAGATTTGGCGGCGGCTTTGTTGGTCTATCAGAATATCATGCAAGGCTAGAAATTAAACATGCGAGCTGTATGTGTACGTATTTTCAGATCTATTTCTAGGTACTTAGCAGGCAGTTCCTTAAAATGGAGATCTGCCTGCTCTACTTGGATACCCTGTTTCATACCTTCGGCATTCTGATATATCCTCGCAAATATTAGAAAAATTATTTACTGTTTATAATTATAAAAATCAACAGTACTAATTCATATTTTTAAAATACTCGGCAACGAGGTACCAGGCTTTCTTTTTTTCGCCTCTTTCAGATAACAGTCCCTTTCTATTCCAGCCTTTTTGATAAATGGGATGTGCCCTTCCCGGCGAACGAAAGTCAACAAGGAGCCAAGGGGTGACTCCCCTTAAGAAGGCTATATTTTTGAACATGTTAAATTGGCGCTTATAAATATCCAGGAGGTAATCCTCACTCCAGCTGCTCGCCCGTTTTGGGGCTTTATTGTTGCCAAATACTGCCTCACCACCAAATTCTGAAAAAATAAGCGGTTTGTTAAATTTGGATATCCATTCAATTTCTTGATCGGTTTCAGGCCATGTTTTGTACCAGCCCAGGTATTGGTTGATAGCCATAATATCCATCACACCGTTAACCTTATCTTCGATATAGGCTTTGTTGCCTTTAAAATGCATATTGTTAAATGCTGATGTCACAAGACGGGTATTATCGAAAGATTTGGTGAGGTGATAAAGGGCTGTGAGCGAACTGTCTCTTGCCGCTGAGGAGTAGGTTTCATTCGAAAGACTCCAGATGATAACTGCTGCCCGATTTTTATCACGGGCAACCATCTCTTTAAGCATGAAGTTCATTTTGTTCTTCATGCGCGGATCTGTAAAGTCAATCCCCTGGTAAATGGGCAGTTCTTCCCAGACCATCAGTCCCATTTTCTCAGCCATTTTTACCATTTTTTCATGATGTGGGTAGTGTACCAGGCGAACATAATTGCAGCCCAGCTCTTTAGCCCAATCTAACAGCATTTTATAATCACTTTCGCTGTAAGCGCGGGATCGGCGTTGGGGAACTTCTTCATGAATATTAATCCCCTTCAGAAAGATGGATTTGCCGTTCAACAAGATATTTGTTCCAGCTACTTTAATCGTCCGAAAACCAATCTGTTCTTTGAGATGATCAGTTTCGGCAGAGACATGAACTTCATATAACTTGGGATTTTCAGGTGTCCACAAAGTCTTTTTCCGTAACGGAAATCTGAGTATAGCTTTTCCCTCTTTATCTGTTCGGGTTTTAAAATTGACATGCAGTTCTGGAATGTTTATTTCTATATCCTGCTCTTTTGAAGGACCATCAAGTGATACATACCCATCAATGATAGTTTCATCCTGTTGCGAAAGCTGAATAAAATAATCCCTGATATAGGTTTTGGGCGTTTGTACGAGGTCCACATCCCGTGTTATTCCACCGTAATTGAACCAGTCGAAGCCAAGGCCGGGTATGCCGTCTTTGATACGCTGATTATTGGCTTTAACGATGATACTATTTTCGCCCTTCCTCAAATGATCTGTGATTTCAAATTGGAAAGGTGTAAAACCGCCTTCATGTTCCCCGATCTTGAGTCCATTGAGATAAACTTCGGCCTTATAGTTTACGGCAGCGAAATGGATAAAGAAGCGGTTATTGTCAGTTGTCTGTATTTTAAAAGTACGTTTGTACCAGATGCTACTTTCATAATAGTTGAGCTCGGGAAGTTGTGAATTAAAGTCCCCCGGTACATACAGTTGGAGGCCCCCTTCAAATGAGGATTCGACAAAGTCCGTGTTGGCCAATGGCTTCCGGTCTTTATAGTAGGCGGCCCAATCGCCGGACCCGGCATCAAAGGGGTCTATAATGACGTCCCACAAGCCGTTTAAGCTGGTCCGTTGCCGCCCTTCGATATGAATCATGGCAGATTGTCCAAACAACAGGAACGGAAATAAGTGGAAGAAGACTAAAATAATTTTCATGTTGGGATTGGTTTTCATTTTCTGATGGTATAAGCGATGCGCTGGAAAAGCACTCTTGTATAATGTTATTGTATGATGAAAAATAGTTTAATTAATTTTCAGAACCAGCGAAATTTGATTGGGCTTTTCCGATGGCAGGGTAACGGAAAGTGCTTCATCATTTTGTTTAAAAACCAGCTTTTTCTTGTGCCCCAATAGCGATACCGTCTTTACCGTAACTTCTGGAGCTATTTTATTCTTCTTTCCGAGGGACTTAATTAAAATTTTTCCGTCGCTTGGCCATGCTAGGATATGGGCATAAATGGCATCTCCTTTTTGCACAAAACGGATATCTGCTGCGGTGTAGATATTTTCTTTGTCTTCATTAAACCCAGCCGCATTCAATGGCCTGTTTTCCTCTGTACTGGGACCCTCTCCATATATTTTCCAGGGGCGGGTATCCAAAATACTGGCTTTGTTGATTTGCATCCAGTCGCCTATTTCATGCAGGATTTGCTCTTCTTTTTCGTCTATGCTGCCATCGCCCTTGATGGGGACGTTAAGCAGGAGGTTACCATTTTTACTGACAATGTCGATAAGCATATGGACTACTTTTTTACTGGACTTGTAGTTATTGTTGTCATAATCAGCTTTGTTGTAATGCCAGCTTCCCAGACAGGTGCATGTCTGCCAGGCTTTATCTTGAACCTGATCCGGTACGCCGCGCTCGACATCCCATACCAGACAGTCTTTTTGTTGTTCGGATAAAATTTTTCCGAACAGCACTGCATCGACCTTACCCTTGTTTTTCTTGGCGTTACTGTTGTAAAAATGGGCGGCAATATCGAGTCCGACCGTACTGATAGGCCATAGGGGGAGTGTGGTATCATCAAAATAAAGGAGGTCAGGTTGATACGTGTCAACCATGTCTATTGTTCGTTGATAGAAATTATCGATGTATTCCTGCGTCGGTCTGGAAGCACCATTATGCCAGTCCCACTGCGCCCATAAGGATTTTACATCCTCGCTTCCCTTGCTGAGGGAATGATTTTGACGGTACAGTTCTTGGGGATCGTAGCCCTCCCACCATTTGCCTTTCCCATCTTCTTTGGTCATATTTCCATCGTAGGGTACACCTTTAAATGGTCCTGAACGATCAGCTCTTTGGGCGGTTTCATACCAGGTCCATGCATGGGAGGCATGAATGCTCACGCCAAAAGGAAGCTTATTTTTTTTCGCTGCTTTCGACCAGGCGGCCAGGATATCACGTTTCGGTCCCATGTTGACCGAATTCCATGCTTGATATTTGCTATCCCACAGATCGAAGTTGTCGTGATGGTTTCCCATCGCAAAAAAATACTGTGCGCCTACCTTTTTGTAAAGTGCCACAAGTCTTTCGGGATCCCATTTTTCAGCTTTCCAGATAGGGATGATATCTTTGAATCCGGCGACGGATGGATGACCATAAGTTTTTAAATGTGAATTATATTGTCCGCTACCCTCATCGTACATACCACGGGCATACCAGTCACCCTGCTCAGGCTGACATTGAGGGCCCCAGTGTGCCCAGATGCCGAACTTGGCATTGCGAAACCATTCCGGCGCTTCGTATTGTGCCAGGGACTCCCAGCTCGGCTGAAATTTTTCGGACGAGTCTACCTGCCCTTTTTGTTGGGCTGGGGAGTTTAATGTCGTTCCAAGGACTATAGAGAGTATTAATGTCTTAAAAAAGTGCTTTTTCATAACAAAGTTTCGTTTCTTTATTTTAAATAGTATGTTATTTTGAATAATATGTTTTTTACAACCATGGGGCTCTGTACCTTACTGTGGTCGGATGATCGCAGCATAGCCGCCGCCGGCGACCATAGGTATTGTGATCGGCTTCCCGGCTTCGAATACCAGACTTTTTTTGTCAAGTTTTGTGGGATTCGTTGCCGCGTCTTTTGCATCCTGCCAGTATTCCAGTACATATTTTCCAGCGGGTAGAAAGCCGGTCGTTACCGTAACCCTGCGGGCCACATCGTTGGTCATAGCGCCAATGAACCAATTCGCTGCCGAACGTTTGGCCATCACAATAAATTCTCCAGGATAACCGTCTATAAAGCGTGTGTCATCCCATACCGTGGGTACGAGCTGCAAAAAGTCGCTTCCGGGCTGGCCTAATACATGCTTCGGGTGATCGCAGAATACGGTCAGGGGGCTTTCATAAATGACAAATTTGGCGAGCTCGGCACAGCGTGTATTCATTATCATGGTGGGCGATTGATTCTTAAACTGGGCTGAGGTCACGTTCAAAAAGCCCCCCGGCGTATAATCCATTGGTCCGGCCAGCATGCGTGTGAATGGTAAAGTGAGGTTGTGTACGGGTTTGATGCGGTCGGAGAATTTGGCGTATTCTTCCCCCAGCACACCTTCACGCGTAATCATATTGGGGTACGTGCGTTCGATCCCATCGGGTTTATAAGCGCCATGGAAATTGACCATCAAACGGTGCTCGGCTGCTTTTTTGATTACTTTGTGATACCAGTTGACCATCTCTTGATCGTCACGGTCCATAAAATCTATTTTTACGCCGGCGATGCCCCAGCGTTCATACAGCGCGAAAGCTTCCTCGTAAGCGTTATTGCGGTTGGCATCGGTGCTATATAGCCAAAGCCAGAGGCGCACATTTTTCTGACGGGCATAATCAAGTATTTCGGGCATATTGATTTGGGCGGCAGCTTTGGTAATATCGGCTTTTGCTTGGTTGAAGGGGCCGTACCACTGCCAGTCGATCAGCATATAAGGCCAACCTTGCGCAGCGGAAAAGTCGATATATTCTTTGATAACGGCAGTCTCCATTTTCACTTCTCCGCTCCACCAGTGGTCCCAGGCGCAAAGGCCCGGCTTTATCCAGCCGTGGTCTTCGATCACACAGGGCGGGTTGAGCGATTGGATAATTTCGGATTCGATAAACTTTCCGGGATGGTCGCCTATCATCAGCACGCGCCAGGGTGTCTGTATTTTGTCAGCGAAAAGGGCTTTGATACCGTTTTCTTTTTCCCGCGGCAAAGGGGAGAGCTTAGTGGTCAGCAATGCTTGTCCGTTAACATCGGACCCTCGGCCTATATAAAAGCCGGGATAGTTATCGATGTGTGCTTCGGTAATAGCCAGGTAATTCTTTTTGTCAACTTCGATCAAAAGTGGCAGGCCGGCCAAGGTCTCATCGTTGAATCCTGCCAATGGAACTTTATTGAATTCGCTTTCCTGGCTGGAGGTATAACGCGGTTTATAGGTTGCTGCCCAGGCCTGCGCATGATCTGCAACCGAAAATCCTGTCATCTCTCGAGTAATGGCTCTATTGCCTATTTTAGGACTGCTGTATAACTGATAACGAAAGGCGACGCCCTGGTCATAAACCCGGAAGAAAAGATCCATCCGACGCTGCTCACCATCTTTTTCGACCAGCGTTAGCTGTGTCTCGTTCCACTGCATCTCGATATGAGCGTGCTTGTTTTTGACAACTGGTGTCCAGGAATCCTGTTTCCTCGTAGTTTGAGGACTGTTTAAAAGCACAAAGCCCTTGTGCATGGTGGGCTCATCTTGGAATTCAAAACCTAAGGGTGAGGGATTTATGATCTGCCTGTCTTTGTATGAGACGGCGTAGGAGAGTCCGTCAGTAAGGTCGACGTCCAGACAGATATTCCCGTCCGGCGAGAGTATTGTATAAGTCTGGGCCGAAAGTCCGGATGCTATGCTGAGAAATAGAAGTAGAAGAGATACTCTCATATTAAATATTGTATATTTTAGTGATTAGCGTATTGATTAGTTTTGTTCCATAATAAGTACTTCCCAAGGATCCAATGTAATCTGCTGGCCGGCTTGCGTATTCTTGCCCGAAATAAGTTCTTTTGCTGGGTGGCCTGTATAAGTAATCTGTTTTGCTTCAGCACTGTAATTGAACAAATAATGAACGACCTTGCTCCATTTGTTCGTTCCTGAACGTTGAATGATTGGAAAAGTATAATTATCCGCAGTAATGATCTGGGCTGCGATAGCGGTTTTTTTGATGATCGTATTGAGTAGTTCCTGTGATGGATAAGTTCCAATATAGGTCAGTTTCCCTTTGCCGTAAGTGTTTTCTGTGATCACAGGCCACTTGCCATAGAAAGTGTGATCAGCATACGCCAGCGGTTTAGCCGTTTCGGGTACCAGAAATTCATACCAGTCGCCAATTTGGTTCTTATCCGCCAATTGAAAAGGATTATCTTTCAGCCGCATGTCGCCGATGGTGGAAAATTCCTGATAGTAGAATCCGCAGGCCTTGCGTAATGGTCCGGGCGCCAATGTGGCCCTGGCGGCTGAGTGCTGATTACAATAACCACTTTTGTGCATCATCACAACATGTCCACCATCTTTTACAAACTTATCGATGGCCAGGAGCAGCTCGTCGGTCGCTACGTATAGCGGTGGAACAACCAACATGTCATAGCCGTTGAAATTATTGATTTTATCGCAGGGGATAATGTCTACCTCAATGTTCTGACAGTAGAGCGCCTTATATACCATATCGATGGGGTAATTGTTTTTATAGGTATAGGGCATAAAATTCAGTGCGTGGTATGAATCGTGGCTATATAAGATTGCGGTCTTATTTTTCTTTTTCAGGTCAATAATGCGATCGCCGATTTTTGCCAGCTCCCGGGCGGTAGTTTTAAACTCATTGTATATCCTGTTGGGTTGCAGGTCGTGTCCCAGTACCCCACGCCAGTAGGTTTCCTGGCCATAGTGGAGGGTAGACCAGTGCCAGTACTCCACCATATTGGCGCCTGAGGCGTAATGGGCATATACGTTTTGCCGCAGCTGCCTGTCGTATGGCGGATACTGGGTGCGGGCATCCCAGCCGATGGCCTGGGCGTTGGTTTCCATAACAATATAATTGTTGTTGGCAACAGTCCGCACAAAATCACCAGCGTAGGCTATGCGCTGGCCGTCTTGTTTATCCTGTACGTCATGATAAATATTGATGGCAGGATATTGCATCTGGCGAAAACTTTCAACCTGGTCTATATTGTGAAAATCTGGCATAAAACAATGTGTAACAAATTGGTCCTTGCGTTTATATTCATTGACAATGTCGCATTGCCAGTTGAGAAAGTCGGCGACCTGTTTGCGGTTGTAGCGTTCCCATTCGTTTTTATAGGAAGGGTTGGTAACACCGTCACGGGGATAGAATTCCTCCCAAGTACGAATATTCATTCCCCAGTAGTTCATTCCCCATGCTTTATTGAGTAAACCAAGATCATTGTTAAAACGCTCTTTAATGTAATTGCGGAAGTCGATGAAGTAATCACGGTTGTTCACGCCACGCGCTTCGGTTTCGTTGTCTACCTGATAGCCAATTACCCCTGGGTGTTTTGCATATCTTTCCATTAACTTGCGGATGATGCGCTCACTGTAATATTTAAAAGTGGGATTGGTAAAGTCCATATTCTGTCTGATGCCATAATACGCTTTATTATCGCGCTGGTGCTCGGCTATTATCTCTGGATGCTTATGGGCAAGCCAGGCGGGAATGGAATAAGTCGGTGTTCCGAGTATGATGCTGATACCAGCCTCATGCATTTTGTTGATGATGCGGTCCATCCATTCAAAATCGAATAGACCTTCCTGCGGTTCAAATAGGCCCCAGCCAGATTCGCCAACACGGATCACGCTGAGTCCGGCATCTTTCATCAGACGGATATCTTCCTCCAGACGCTCGCCAGGCATATATTCGTGATAGTAAGCCGCCCCATAGAGCGGTTTATCAAACTTATACTGTGCCTCCGCAAGTTGGACTGTCAAGAAGGTCATGCAGAGAAGAAAAATGGTTTTTGGTTTCATGAGTTTTAGTATCTGTATATTTATAATGGGCCAGGCCGAGGTGGTTAACTATGTAGAGACGTACATTGTACGTCTCTATGGGTCATTTATTCAAAAGGTTCCTTTACACTGCCTCCCTAAGTTGCGTATGGCAAACTTTACTTTTGACTGCGTGGATATTTAGCCGGTATTGTCATCATTTGCTCCAAAAAGACAGGGTCTTTGAATTTACTGGTTGTTCGGTCGTATTGCCCAGCTCCCTGAACATCCCAGAGCATGGGACACATACCACGCGAATAAATGGCTTCGGTTACCGAAACATTAAATAGCCTGACCACATCCTGTGTTCTGTTGAGCGAGGAACAGGCATATTCGCCAATGACGACAGGAATACCTTTGTCAACACAATTTTTCTTCAACAGATCCATATTGTCGTTGAGCTCTTTAAATTCTTGTGCTGTACCCCAAGAAGGGACACCAACACCCCATCCGGCATCTTCACCGTTGCCCAATATGGCAAACAGAGGCGGCGTATAATAATGCACGGTCAGGGCAAGATGTTTGGCCGGATCGGCCGGAATTTTGGTAAGTGGGTCGAAGGCATACTCCAGACCAGTGTTGTAAATTTCCACTAGAAGATGGCGCTTCGCATTGTTGCCTCCCGATTTTCTGACGATGTCGACAAACAGCTGGTTCAGTTCATTTACATAGCCGAATGCTTTTGCTTTTTCGGTTTGCCCACCCTTCCAGGGAGTCCATATTTCATCATAACCAATTTCATTCATGGGTTCGAATATCAAATGATCACCATATTTCTCAAAACGACTACAGAGCTGTTCCCAGATGGAAATGAACTTCTTCTTAGCTTCGTTGTCTGTAGGGACCTTTTTGACCCATTCATTCTCATGATGCACATTTATAATGGCAACCATGCCGCAATCAAGTGTCCAGTTTAAGATCGATTCGACTCTATTGAGCAGGTCCGGATGAATTCTGTAATTTTCCGCATTGATCATCATATTGCTCCAGGTGACGGGAATTCGTAGTGAAGAATAACCGGCTTTGGCATAACCTTCGATCATTTCCTTTGTAATGATTGGGCTGCCCCATGCTGTTTCGTAATTAGCAATATTGCTTGGGTTTATCCAGTCGCCAGTGGCGTCTAAGGCATTACCGAGATTGATCCCTAAACCCATTTCACCAACCAGTTGGTTGGTGCTAAAATTGTCCCGTACTAAGAATTTACTATAGGTAGGTTTTGGCTCTTCATTCGCCTCTGGCGTATTGAGCTCCATATTAGCTTTAATCTCCTTACTGGAGCATGCCGGTAGTATCAACAGCATGATGATGTAACTTAAGAATGTTTTCATTGTTCTAATTTTTATGGGTGTTTTTTTATTAAATCATGCAAATTATCGTTGTAGCTTTCGTTTACTCATTGGTAAAAGGCACGGCCGGTAAGCCTTCTTTGTTGAATAAGTTGACATCGGGATTGTTGCTCCAGGCATAACGGACAAATAGAGGGTTTGGCATCTGATCTGCGTGAACAATAATTCGATTACCTTCAAGATGAGCCTGGGCCCAAACAAATTTTTTATCTGCTCCAGAAAGGGCAAATCCTTCTACATAACCATATTTGTTGTTAACCATGAGCCCCCCTCCGGTGGCATCAAAAGAAATAACCAGTTTATTGCCTGCCTTTACCAACGATTTAAACCTTGGCCCGGAATAAACGAGTTCTTTTTGACCATAATCTTTGGCAAGTGCTATTAAAGCAAGCCTTCGGCCCACTTCTTGTTTGTTACGTGGGTGGATATCATCCGCTTCACCAATGTCAGTGATCACTGCCTGACCAGTATGCGCAAGACGGAGGGTTCGGGTCTGTGCATCTCTCAATTTTGCCCAGTCGCTGTCTTCCGGTGATTTTTCCTTGGCCATATAATTGGCCAATTGAACCCAGTAAAATGGAAATTCTTGGTTCCAGTGCGATCGCCAATCTTGTATTAGATTCGGAAATAGGGTTCGGTAATCATAAGCCTGGCCTGCATTATTTTCTCCCTGATACCAGATGACGCCCTTAATGGTATAAGGGACAATAGGATTGATCATGGCGTTAAAGAGCAGGGACGGAAACATATTTGGCGAGACTTCTTTATAACCATGCTGCTGCGTAGTGACGGCCTCTTTATAATTCCATTCGCCATTAAGAGGGAATTTCTCTCCTTCGACATCGAGATATAGATGTTCCGGGTTTCCGTAAAATCCACCACCACCGCCGGTATCCATAATTTTTACAGTGATCGTATTTTCACCATCTTTTAAAACAGCTTTTGGGATCGTGTAGCTTCGTGAGGTGGTATATCCTTTTGTTTCACCAATCTTCACACCGTTAATCCAGCAAATATCATCGTCATCAATGGTTCCAAGATGGATAGATCCCGCTTTTTCTGTACTACCCTTTGGAAGATAAACGCTGCGCTTGAACCATACAATGCCGTCCATATCGCCCAATCTGGATTCCCATAACTGTGGAACATTCATCTTTCCCCAAGCGGATAAAGCTGTATCGTTTTCGTACCATTTTGCGGCTATTCCCGGATCTTTGGTTATGGCTTGCAGATATCCCTGTTTTTTCAATTCGTTTTCTTTTAAAAAACCCTGTAGACCGCCGTTGAAATGCTGTTGGTAAGGGGCTTTGAAATGCGCAGGCAATTTATTGAAACTGCTTCCGCTAGTCCAGGTTTCGGCGCCAGTACCACCCCAGGAAGCATTGATGATGCCTACAGGTATGCCAAGTTCTTGATACAGTTTGAGCGAAAAGAAGTATCCTACAGCGGAAAAATCGCCTACAGTGGCTGGGGAGCATACAGCCCATTTTCCATCAAGGTCTTTTTTCGGAATATCACTGATACTCTTCGCTACATTAAATGCCCGAATGTTCGGATAATCGGCATGGCTGATTTCGCTGCTGGCATTATTGGAATTTTTAACCGTCCATTCCATATTGGATTGACCGGAGGCGAGCCACACCTCACCGATAAGAATATTTTTTATGGAAGTGTGTTCTTGGTGTCCTTTTATTTCCATGGTATATGGTCCTCCATAAGAAGTTGGGGCTAAAGTAAGGCTCCATTGGCCATTTTTATCTGCTTTTGTTTTTAGCTCCTGTTGCATAAATTGGACATGGATCGTTTCATTTTTTTCGGCCCAGCCCCATAATTTTATAGGACTGTCCCGTTGCAGAATCATGTTGTCGCCAAATATTGCAGGAAGCTTCAGTTCGGCTTTTAGCAGAAAGGTCTGCAAAAAAAAGGCGAAGAAAATTGGGATCTGTTTTACATTCATATTTTATTGTTTTTTATTATCATATGTTTTATACCTAATTTTTGGTTGTGTCGATGATTCTAAAATTGTCGAAATAGATATCCACCTTGACATTGGCATTGTCTGATTTATTTTTCGTGAAAATACCCAGTTCTGAACTGGCTATAGCAGCAAAATTTCCGTAGTCGGCAGCTGTCGTAAACCTATTGAGCGGTATGTCACAGGTCATCCATTTTCCAATGTTTGTTTTGTTGCTGTTTCTATCGCGTGGTACATAATCTGACACCATTTTATCCGAGTTACTTTTGAGCTGTAGGTCAAAGGTCGCCGTCGCCAGAGGCTCATTGACGAAGCATTCAAAGCGCAGTACGAGACTACCAATAGGCGTATGGGCAGGTATTGCATTGACGGAAGGATAGCTGCCTTTATTTGACAGGTTGCCCCACCAATATTGCCATGCACCCGGTGTTCCAAAGATGCGGTAAGCGGTTCCGGTGGTAAAGAAAGGAGGCTTGGACCCGTCTGCTGTTACAGGCATATTGTTGTCTCCCCAAGCATAACTACCAATATTGTCCCAGTCTAAAACAAGATGTTGAAGGTGATAAAATAGCAGGGTTGACTTGGATTGTCCGCCGGCAGCATAGATTGTAATCGTTCCGGATTTTGTTGGGACCTTAGGCAGGCGATAATAAATGGTGTCCTGACTTTTTGATACGATTAAATTTTCGCTTGAAATATCAAATTCTCCATTGATATTTAGTTTGGTTACGTCAATGAAGTTGTTACCGGTAATAAATGCCTGATCACCAATGATAGGCATATCGCTGCTCCATGATTTTAGTGTTGGTGGCGAAACATGGGTTGTAAAGGCGATGCCGACTGAATCCGTCATACAGTAGACCGCCAGTCGACCATCCTGAATACCGGATGGAATCTTTAATTCTATTTTATCATAGTCCTTACTCACTTCATATTCTGTAGCTGGTATGCTACCACCGGTTGCGCTCTCGAATGCTATCTTTTTTACTTCGTAGAAGTTTAAACCGTAGATGCGGAGTTTTTCACCTGCTTTGGCCGGATATTTTAATTCAATACGAGTGATTTTTGGTGCGGGCGAGTAGATATGGAAATTGAATCTTGTTTGGCCATGGTTTGTCTCGATCCGAATCTCATTGGGAAGATCCGGATGTGTGCCGGTCAGTAGCAGGTCGGCAGGAATGGAAATAAGGACACTTGTTGCTGTGCTGTAATTTGCATTAAATCCGATCTGTTGATCATTAATATATATTTTTTGGATACCACCGAGATTTTTTCCGATAACGGCAACCATTGTGCCCGGAAATGCACCGGTGAAAGTACTATCTGCCTTTTCGGGATCTGTCAATCGTACGTGGGTGATCTCTGGATTTTCTGTCAGATCATTGTTGCGACTACAGGACAGTAACGCCAATAGCATAATTGACATCAATACCGTAAATATAAAGCGATGGGTATAGCGTGTTGCTTTCATAATTCTTTACTGATTATTAAATGGATAAGCTTGTGGCTCTTCTTTTAACCTCGGATTTTGGATGAGATCATTTTCAGGATAGGGAAAGAAGATGTTGTTTGCTGTCACCACCACAGGTATTGCAGGTGCAGTGGGATCTTCAAAAATAAGATTACCATCTTGGTCCTTCGTAATAGAGGCCGTCGACCAGCCGCGTTGTTGATCGTTAAAATATTTGAGCATTTTTTCAGGCTTGTAGCAATACCAGCTGACCATATCATACCAGTTGGAATACTCCATGGCAAACTCCACGCGTCGTTCTTTGATGATATCATCTAATGTAATGGAGGCTTTTCTTCCGATTTTAGCCCGATCTCTTACCTTGTTAAAATAGCTTAACGCTTCGCCGCTGCTGAGTGTACTGCTATTTCCCAGGCTCGCCTCTGCATAAGTGAGGTATACATCCGCCAATCGCAAAATATACGTGTTGAGCGGTGAACTCATCGACTGTACATAGCCGTCATTATCATCATTGGGACCGCCTATTACACCTTTTTTTATAGATGCTCCAGCATTATTATAAGAATACCCGCCTTTATCAATTGCGATATAGGGATAACGGGAGTGTTGCGTAAAATAGCTTGCATTTCTTCGGAGCGTATCGGCGCGTTCGTATTGTTTGAGCATATCGATTGTTCCGTTCAGTCCACCGCCCCAGACGTTGACACCACCCGTCACATCGGATGAAAACGCCAGGTCAGCTAAGAGCGTATTGCAAACGCCCCAGTCGCCAAGTGGTACCCATTGCATGGCGATAAGCGATTCGGGATTATTATTATGTTTGTATTTGAACAGGTCCTCGTATTTGGAATAGAGCTCAAGACCACTGTTTACGCATACATCCTGTGCGTATTCCTTTGCTTTGGCCAGATCGGCTTCATTTCGGGTGCCACCGGTTTTCCATCCGGCGCGTGAGAGATATACCTTGGCGAGCATACCTTTGGCCCCCCAGCTTGTTGCACGACCTTTATCCGCCTGAACAGGAAGGTGCTGGGCGGCAAAACTGAGATCAGCTAGGATAAATTGAAAGATATCTTCTTCGCGATGCCTTGGTTGCATGGGATCTTTGATCACAGCAGCGTTGTTTTCAATCAGTATAACCGGCCCCCAGGTGCGCAATAGATAGAAATAGGCGATACCGCGCATCAATCTTGCTTCTGCAATAGCGGTGTTTTTCTGGTTTTCAGTGACATTGATTGCTTTATTCTTAACAGCGTCGATAATCGCATTGGACATCGTTATGACGCCATAAAATGACTTCCAGGAGTCTGAAAGTCCATCGTCAAGCGATGTCACCGTGAATAGTGTATAAGAGGGGTTCATATAGGGATTGTAACCATCATTTGCTCTTAAGCTGCCAATGGCAACTGCAGGTCGTTTATTATAGTCAAACCATGCTCGGTTATAGAGCGGAGCTGTGGCTGCTTTCAGTGCTTCGGGGGATGTGTAAAAGGTTGCGTCCACATAAGCCCCTTCCGGTTGTCTGTCAAGAAAACTTTTGTTACAAGAATGTAGAACAACAATAGCCATCAATGAGGCTATCAAGAATAGCTTTTTCATAATTCAGTATTTAAGATTAAAACATGAAGTTTAGACCCAAGGTATAGATGCGCTGCGAAGGGTATCTAGCATAATCTATTCCTCTCAGTAAAACATTTTGGTTGTATGAACCTATTTCGGGATCATACCCCTTATACTTTGTCCAAGTGAAAAGATTTTGAATATTGACGTATAACCTAAAGCTTTCAATTTGATATTTCTTCAGTAGGTTTTGTGGGAAGGTATATCCGAGAGAAATATTTTTCAGGCGCAAATAGGAACCATCTTCGATAAATCTATTGCTCATTCGGCTGTTATCATTTGCGTCACTAACAGTAATCCGTTGAATGCTTGCATTGGGATTGGAAACCCGTACATTCGAGATATCCTGGTCGGAACCGTTGGGATCAATCATTTCAATGAGGGCAATTTCTGTTGTCTCTTTGAGCATCCCTGAATTGTTCATCGGGTTTGTAAAATCTTTACGCAGTTGATTATATATCTTGTTGCCATACACGGCATTCAGAAAGATATTCAAGTCAAATCCTTTGTAGGAAAAATAATTGTTCAGCCCGAGAATGAATTTTGGGTCAGGATTTCCTATAAAATCCCGGTCTTGCTCATCTATTTTCCCGTCTTTATTTTTGTCTTCAAAAATAAAATCTCCGACCCAAATCCCATTGATACCTATGCTCTTGTCTTTTGGAAGAGCAACAGGAACTTTATTCCCTTCCTGATCCAACACCACATTATTTTGATTGTCTTTCAGATAAAAATCATTTCCATGCTGAAACATACCTATGACATTGTATCCATAGAATTGGCCAACAGGATGACCGACCTTCGTCAGTGTGAATGTTTCTGCACCTATTTTTCCCTGAATGGCCGCGGCATCTGTATAGAGGTGTGTGACGCGGTTTCTATTCATGGAAAAGGTCAGACCAGATTTCCAGAATAACCCATTTTTATTGATATTAACGGTGTTTAAGCTGAGTTCAAAACCTTTATTATTCATCGAACCGGCATTTACCCAAGGGGCAGAAATCAGCCCGCTGATATAGTCAGGTAATACGGCCTGCATTAAAAGATTGTCGATTTTTTTTAAATAAACTTCAGTTGTAAGTTCGACTCTATTTTTAAATAAGCTTAGGTCCAAGCCTATATTGTAGGCATTGGTTTTTTCCCATTTCAGATCCGGGTTGGCAAAATTTCCAGGATAGAAACCCGTGCCCCAGATGGATGCCGCAGATGCCATTGTCACGCCATAAGCATAGGAACCTGCCGCCTGATTCCCGACGAGCCCCCAGCCCAACCGAAGCTTTAAGTTGTCTATCGCCGGATTATCCTTTAAGAAAGATTCATTTTTAATCTTCCAAGCTGCTGCAAGGGAAGGAAATGTTCCCCAGCGATTGTTGATGCCAAACTTGTCGGACCCGTCCTGACGTAAGGTGGCCGTCAATAAATATTTGTCGTCAAAACTGTAATTGAAGCGACCGAAATAAGATTCGATACCTCCTGAACTTCTCGAACTTCCATTTTTGGCGGTCTTTGAATCACCGGCATCCAGTTCATGCACTGAATTTAGAAAATAATTCGTCCGGCTTCCAGATAATGATTCCCATCTGTTTTCCTGGGCCTCATGTCCGACCATGACGGATAGATTGTGCTTTTGGACAAAGGATTTGCTGTAGGTCAGATAAGTCTTCAGGTTGGTAAAAGAACCATTGCTGGCAAATCTGGCCCCAGCCGATTGTTGCTTGAAATTTCCATAATCATACGAAGGAGTGAACTGGTAAGAATTGGAATAATTATAGTTTCCGTTACCTTCGATCCGGAGTACAAGATCTTTGATAGGCGAAATATCTGTATAAGCATTGACACTAATCTGTGAACCTTTAGTATAGTTTTCTCGCGTAAGTGCTTCTTCTAAGGGGTTTGCGAAATAGGTCCCATACATATTTTCCTGTTGTGTTCCCCAGGATCCGTCCGGATTCTTTGCAGGCACTTCGGGCAGCTGCCTAATGGCGAGTGAAATGATTCCACCATTGTCTATGGTGTTTCTATTTTTTGTTTTGGCGGTATAGGCATTGATACCGACAGTTAACCATTTGTTGATTTTCGAATCAAAGTTCATCCTTAAGGAATAGCGCTCAAAACTTGAGCCCTGTGCTATGCCTTGTTGATCAAGGTATCCACCGGTGATCGCAAATCGATTATGTTCGGTTCCGCCAGAAATGTTCAATTGATGGTTATGCATCAAAGAAGTCCGAAAGATTTCCTTTTGCCAATTTGTACCTTCACCCAATAAAGAGGGATCCTTAAACTCCTCCCGATCACCGAAGCCGATGACCTTACTTCGAAGGTTTTGATACACCGCATATTCGCGGAGATTAAGGACGTCCAATATATTGGGCAACTGTTGGAATCCTACATACCCTTCATAGCCCAGCTTGGTTTTCCCTGCCTGACCACGTTTCGTGGAAATCAGAACAACCCCGTTTGCAGCTCGGGTTCCATAGATGGCTGCGGCAGAGGCGTCTTTCAAGATTTCCATAGATACAATGTCCGATGGATTTATTGATGAGAGCGCACTGGAATTATCCCGCGTATTACCATCTATGGGGATTCCATCTATCACATAGAGTGGTTCATTACCGCTGAAAGAATTTGTACCGCGGATACTGACTGAGATACCACCTCCAGGTGCTCCGGAATTTTGGGTTACAGAAACGCCAGCAGCACGTCCTTGTAGCGCTTGATCAAGAGAGGTACTTATGGATTTGCTGATGTCGTCAGCCGTAACAGACACTACCGATCCGGTAAGGTCACTGCGTTTCATTTTCCCATATCCTACCACAATGACTTCGTCCATTGCATGGATATTTTCTGTTAACTGAATATTTTGCTGATTTCCAGTTACTTTTATTTGCTGGGTATGAAAGCCCAAATGATTGAAGATGAGTGTGCTTCCTTTTGAAGCAGCAATCCTGTACTGGCCTTTGTCATCGGAGGACGTCGTAAAATGGGTTCCTTTTAGTTTGATGGAAACGCGAGCCAAAGGCTTCCCCGTGGCCTTGTCGGTGATCCATCCAGAAACATTGATTTTTGAATCCTGCGCCTGCGCCGCGTGAATAGAAAAAAAAAGTAGGGTCGCTAATAGGATACCCTCCCAATGTCGTAATTTGGACCCAAAAAACTTTTGTGATCGGTTTTTTGATTTCATAATTAATTTAAGTTTATACTGTATATTGGTTATTTTCCCGAGAAAGGGATGATTAAAATTAGGTACAACAAATTGTTTTGATAGGGTGTGAATGTTGCAGATAAGAGGTTGAAATGTTTATAAAACTTGCTGTATTGTCCACTGTATATTGGGGACTGTCAATAATTGTAAGGAACCTGTTCCAACATAGGCTATTCGCGCTAGGGGGCTGAGTGTTTCAGGTTAGGGTATAAAATGGTTACTTATGCAGTAAAGATTTAATAAATTCAGTATTTTAACGCTTAGTTCTTGAGACAATAACCAATGAAACGACTATTCTTTCTAATTTTACTTTTTGGAGCATTCTCCAGCTTTGGGCAAGCATATAAATTTGCCCAATTAAACACAGGTAATGGGATTGTTGGAAATGAAGTCGTTGATATCTATAAAGATGGTCGAGGGTTTGTATGGTTTGCAACCAATACCGGTCTAAATAGGTATGATGGTGAACGAATCAAAGTATTCAATCGGAGTAGCGACGCATCGGTGGACACCCATTATGACGCCATGAAAAAAATTGTTGAAGATGAAAAGGGGAATCTCTGGATGTTGGGCAATAAATATGTGATGTTTGATTGGCGCAAAGAGGTTTTTGTTAACAATACCGATTCGATTCTTGAACAGATGGGCCTTCCTTCAAACCCGGTTTCAATTCAGATAGATCAGTTTAAAAATTTTATTGTCGCCTATGCGCATAAAGGTGTCTATAAATTTGAACCTAAAGCGAAAAAATTGGTTGCCTTTAAGCCATTGAACGATCCAATATCCATCGTGTCTACTGAAATTGTCGAGATCGCTGTAAAAGGTTCATTCGTGTGGATACTCCATAAAGACGGACTATTAGAACGGTTAAATATCAGCTCGGGGAAAATCGATTTACGCAAAAGTCAGTTGAAGCGTACACCGATAAACTCATTAATTCCGAAACGCATCTTTATTGATTCTGAAAATATGGTCTGGATCTATCCGGGGCTGAATAATAGTGGCGCAGTTTATTATAATGAAGTAAATGATCAATGGAAGCAGTTAGATATCGATAGTAAACCGGCACTTTCCAATTCATTTGTCCGCGGAATCATATCGGATCATCAAGGATTATTATGGATTGCAACTGATCACGGGGGCATCAATCTATTTGATAAAAAAAAGAATACGATCAGGGTCATTCAACACGAAGAATACAACAACAGTTCACTTGGTCAGAATTCTATCGTCAGTTTGTATTGTGATCCTCAGGGAATTGTCTGGGCAGGAACCTATAAGAATGGTGTTTCTTATTATCATCCTGAAATGTTCAAGTTCCCAAGTACGGGATTTTCTGGTGAATCTCCTACGCGCAATGAACTATTTGATTGTAGCAGCATTATCAAGGATAAGGACGATAATCTTTGGTTGGGTACGAATGGAAAAGGTCTCATTAAGTTTAATGAATCTACCGGAAAACGCTACTTTTTTAAAAACAAACGCGGTGATTTGACAAGTTTATCATCTGATATTGTGACTGCGCTCTATGAGGACGACGCTAAAAAAATATGGATTGGCACTTTTATGGGAGGTTTGAATATGTATGATGGGCAGCAATTTAAACGGTATGAAGTGCAGGAAAAAAATAACAAAGGACTATCTAACCAAAGTATATATGGCATAACGGAAGATTCCGGTCAAAATTTGTGGATCGCTACTTTGGGCGGAGGAGTGGACAGATTAGATCCGGGTAGAACGATATTTACAAATTACAATAGAGAAAACAGCAAGCTACGTTCTAATTTTATTCTTTCGGCACTAACGGATCGTGATGGAACAATCAACTTTTCGGCAGATATCGGTGTCTACAAGCTAAGTGGTGGTCAGATTATTACACCTTATTTTTCCGATACTAATTTTCAAGATAAGGCTTCTTCAGTGCCCGTTTATCAGCTTATGAAGGATTCCAAGGGTCGGATTTGGCTGGCCACAAAAAGAGGCATAAAGATCTTTGACAATGAGCACAAGAGTTTCTCTTTTTTGACACTCGCAGATGGCTTATCCAGTGATGATGTAAGATCGCTGGTTGAGGATCAGAATGGCCATGTATGGGCTGGGACAAGTAATGGACTGAACCGAATTCAATACCTCTCGCGTGCCGCTGGCAAACACAAAAGTATTGTTTCTACTTTTGATCTCAGCGATGGTCTAACAGGAATGGTTTTTAATCCCAATGCCGTATATACCGATAAAACCGGCAAAATATATATGGGCACCACGGAAGGTTATGTTGCTTTTTATCCAAAAAAAATTCCGACCAATGAAAGTATACCGCGCGCAGGGTTTACCGAACTGTTATTGTCCAATGAAGTGGTCAATCCAGAAGAAAAGAGGGACAATCACATTATTTTGCCGATCTCGATCGTAGGCCTCGATCAGATCACATTGAGATATAATGAAACAAACTTTTCAATTCGATTTTCGGCATTCAACTTTATACATCCTGAAAAAAATAAATATCGATATAAGTTGGAAGGTGTCGATAAAGAATGGATAGAAACTACGCGTAGTACAGGGTATGCTTCCTATTCTAATCTTAATCCGGGCAGTTATATACTAAAGGTTTATGCCGGTAATGAGGATAATGTCTGGTCACCTAAACCAATCGAGATGCGAATTGTAGTGAATCCGCCATTTTGGTTTTCATGGTGGGCTATCACGATTTACATTGCTGCATTTATCTTGTTAATCAGGTGGTTTATTAAATACCGTTTAAAAAGAAGACAAGATCAGCTGGATCAAAATGCCCGGATGTTGGAAGCCGATAAGTTACATGAAATAGATCAGCTAAAATTGAAGTTTTTTACGAATATTAGCCATGAATTTAAAACGCCTTTATCTTTGATTATCAGTCCATTGGAGATGTTGATAAAAAATGATAACCATCATGAACAAAAAGCGGTACTGGGAGTTATGCACAAAAATGCGCAGAAGCTGCTTACTATGGTCAACGATATATTGGATTTTCGAAAACTTGATCAGGACAAAACGAAGCTCAATATTTCATCGGGTAATATGGTTGAATTTGTGAAGGAGATCAGCTCTTCATTTTTGTCTATTGCAGCTGAAAAGTCCATCAAACTGACTTTTACCACAAACCATCAGTACATTGACCTAAGATTTGATAAAGATAAGATGTACATGGCGATTTCCAATTTGATTTCGAACGCCTTTAAGTATACAGGCAATAACGGTCATGTTGATGTGAGTGTAGATATAAACGAAAAGATCATAGATTATGAAATTGATAAACGCCTATTTATTAAGGTAACGGATACTGGGATAGGGATACAAAAGGAACATCTTGAACGTATTTTTGACCGCTTTTACCGAATCGATTCCAATGAGACCCATGGCATAGCAGGGACGGGAGTGGGACTACATATCGTAAATGAATTTGTCAAGCTCCATGGTGGAACCGTTGAAGTGGATAGTGAACTTGGAAAAGGGACGGTTTTTACCGTGCAAATACCAATGTCAAAAGAAGGTTATGGTGCGAACAGACAGGATGTGATCTATTCGGGTGGTGATTTTGAAGCAAATTCTCGAAAAAGCTTGGATAGCGAAAAAGATCTTATCTTAGAAGCTGAGAGTGGCGTTTATACGCTTCTCATTATAGATGATAATGATGATTTTCGCTTATTTTTAAAGGATCTTTTTAGCAATGATTACAGGATTCTATCCGCGAATGACGGACAACATGGTTATAACCTAGCTGTTGAGCATATTCCAGATATCGTGCTCTGTGATGTGATGATGCCTAATGTAGACGGTTATGAATTTTGTCGGAAAATTAAGCAGGATATCCGCAGCTCACATATACCAGTTGTGTTACTTACAGCAAAGTGTTCGGATGAAAATCAATTTCAAGGCATGGAAGCTGGTGCAGACGCTTATGTTTCAAAACCTTTTAATATAGATATTCTTCGGATTACGCTCGCTAATATTGCTAAAAGACAGAAACAATTGCAGGAAAAATTCAAATCAAGAGTAGATATTTCGACTAGAAGCCCTGAGATTGTTTCGATGGATCAGAAATTTATACAAAAGGCCGTTTCCATTGTAGAATCAAATATAGGAAGGACTGATTTTTTAGTTGAAGATCTATGTCGTGAAATGGCCATGAGCAGGGTAAATTTTTATAAAAAGATACTTGCCTTGACAGATAAAACACCATCAGAATTTATTCGTTTTATCAGGCTCAAGCGAGCTGCCGAACTTCTTGAAAAAAGTCAACTATATGTTGCGGAAGTGGCATTTTTGGTTGGATTCAATGAACCCAAATATTTTAGAAAATATTTTAAGGAGGAATTTGGTGTGACGCCGAACGCGTATAAGAAGACCAGCACGAATACTTCACAGCAGTGTTAACGGAAATCGAACTCATCAACACTGATTCCGTAATCGACCAGATCTTGCCTTTATGAGTTAGATGGTAAAATAGAGTATTTATTAAAAAAATAATAATACTATTTTTATGCTGACCCTGTTTATTGACCGGGTATGTATAAAGATAAATAGTTAGACGTAGATTAGAGTATTGTTTTTTGTAAAGGCTAGGTTCAATCGACCCAGCCTTTTTTATATGGCAAGAGATCGCTCAAAATTACATACGTTGTCAACGTGGTTTTCGTTCTGACGATTGAATATGCCTTTATGGAGGAACTGATTTGAATGGGACTATTCAAGATCTTGGTAACGGCTTTGTGGTTTAACTTGTTATTACTAACTTTAGGGCAGGTAAACTCAACTTGATCGTTTTACTTGAAAAACATAGCTTATACAACGGAATCGGAGATGCTGCTTCGCCTGAAAGCAGGTGATCAGCTGGCATTGGAGGAGCTGATGAGCCGATACAAAGGTCCGCTGGCTTTGTCCATGTCGCGTTTGATCAAGTCCCGGGAGGATATCGAAGAACTCTTGCAGGAACTATTTTTGCGAGTCTGGAAAAATAGGGAAAATCTGGACCCTGAGCGTTACCTGGGTTATCTGTACAAGATAGCCCAAAATCTGGTCTACGACCGATTGCGCAAAGCTGCACGTGAAAAACGGCTGTCCGTTGATTATTTCGCTCATATTATAGAAGCGTATTCCCATATTGAAGAGGGGATCTTTGACAAAGAGCTGCTAGCGGTGCTGCAACGCGGTATCCAGCAATTGCCCGAACAGCGCCGAAGGGTTTTTGAACTCTGCAAAATAGAGGGCAAGAGCTATGAAGAGGTAAGCCAGCTTTTATCCATTTCGGTCGCCACAGTAAATTCCCATATCACCAATGCGAATGCCTCGATTAAGGTTTATTTCAAACAGCATCCAGAATTAGCGACGATGGTATTGCTGGTATTTTTATTTGCGAATATCGCCCCAGATACGCTCAAAACACCCCTATTTTAAATTTCGTTTTAAACGACTCGTTCGGGCAGCGCGACATACCTCAGGGCTGTGCCATAATTTTTTTACTTTTTTTCATATCGCTTCATTGGTTTGTTCATTTCGTTCGTATTACTAAATAAAAAGAGCTATGCAAACTTCCCGTTTTTCCGAATTGTTTGAAGGCTATCTGGCGAATACATTGACTCCAAAGGAAATGTTGGAGCTGGAGCAATTGATCGTGGACGAACAAAACGATGCGCAGCTGCGCCAGCTGATTGGTCAAGAATTTAAAACTGTGCCTACCACTGGAGAGCAGCTTGATAGCGAAGATAATTGGTTGCAGGGGCTGGAACAAAAGGTCTTGCAGACGATTCAAAAGCCGAAGCCAAAGAAAATAATAAGCTTTCATAGCAAGTGGATCCGGCTTGTCGGTGCAATTGTCCTGTTGGCGGGACTGGGGCTTACTATACGCTATCTGATCAACAACGATGCGAGCGCACCGAAACAGGCCACTGTTTTACCGGGCGGAAATAAAGCAACCATCAGACTGGACGATGGTACGCAAGTGAACCTGAGCGAAAGTCAGTCTGAAATTGTACTGGGCCAGAAACTGGCTTATGCAGATGGATCATTGGTCCAGGGGCTAGCAGCCGAGAATGTGAGCGGACAAAATATGGTCATTGATGTCCCGAAAGGGGGGATGTACAAAATTGCGCTTCCCGATGGATCAAAAGTCTGGCTCAATGCGGATTCACGTCTGCGGTATATCGCTGATCCGACTGCCGAAATCCGGACGTTGGAACTGGAAGGGGAAGCTTATTTTGAAGTTGCACACCGCTATCTGACAAAAGGTAAGGAAAAAATACTACAACCTTTTGTCGTGCATACCCCGGGTCAGACCATCAAGGTGTTGGGTACCTCATTTAACGTCACGGCTTATAGCGGTGAGCCAGATCGGACAACCTTGGTCGAGGGCAAGGTGGAGCTATCGCTGCCGGATGGATCCAACAAACAATACCTTAAACCAAATCAGCAAGCCACTATCCGCGGAGGGACAATCACAATTGCAGATGTCGAAAGTTTGGGTTATGTCTCCTGGAAAGAGGGTACATTCAATTTTTCGGATGAATCGCTGGAGATCATCCTAAACCAGGTGGCGCGCTGGTATGATATTGATGTTGACTACGAGGATGCCAGCTTAAAGAAATTGAAATTTGAGGGCATCGTACCGCGGTATAAAAATATGGAAACATTGCTGAAAATTCTGGAAAAGACCGGAGATGTCAGATTTGAACTCAAAGGTAGGCGACTGCAGGTCAAGAAAAAATAAACGATCATAAAGAGACAAACAATAATAAGAAACCTAAAAACCAGATTGCCTATGAAATAAAACGATGGAAGAAAATGATAAGATGGCGAACCGGGCAATAATCAGGGGCGTTTGCGGCGCCCCCGATCGATACTGTCAGTCGTGATCAAAACTATCTTGAACAACACATTTTAATACCTAACTAACCAACACAAATGTATAAAATAAACAGGAAAGATGTACATTGGTTACCTAACCGAACCAAAACGTGTATTATGAAAACAGCAATTACCGCTATAATTTGCAGCTTGTTTTTGGTCCATATCAGCGCCAAGACGGCCGCGCAGATGGTGACGCTCAGGCACACAAAAATTACGCTCAAGGAGGCCTTTCGAGAGGTCAACAAACAGACCGGCTACCACTACATCTGGTCCGCACAGAAAGTAGAAAGCAACAGGAACATAACCGTCGATATTAAAAATCAACCACTCCAGGAGGCTATCCAGTCCATTATACAGGGCTTGCCGTTAACCTATGAGCTTGAGGGCAAGCTGATCATTATCAAGGAACAGCAGGCTACGGCCGAAAGAAAGCCAACCGTGGTGCAGGATGATATGAGCGTTCGGGGACGGGTGACCGATTCACTCAATAACGGTCTTTTGGGGGTGACTGTTAAAGTACTTTCGGCGGATCTGAAAATAATGAAATACGCCAGTAGCAACGGCAGCGGAGATATTTATATCGAACATGTGCCCAAACAAAGTTATCTGGAGTTTTCATTGCTGGGCTATTTGCCACAGCGAGTAAAAGCAACTGAAAATTTTGGAACGGTACGCTTGCGGCAGCAGAGCCAGTACCTGGAAGAACTGGTCGTGGTGGGCTATATGAATAAGAAAGCCTCTGAAGTGACAGGCGCAGTGCAGCAGGTCAGCGGGGATGTCCTGCGCAGCAGTGTCACCTCATCCAATGTGCTATCCATGTTAAAGGGCAAAACCACGGGCTTGTATATCACGGAGACATCGGGCGAGTCCGGTGCAAAAGGCCAGGTGGTCGAGCGAGGGCAGTCCTCCATGACGACGCCTACCAACAGCTATCTGGGGCCACTGATTGTGGTAGATGGGATAATCACCAATTACCAGGCTGTGCAGGATGCTGTTAACCCTGCGGATGTAGAAAATATTTCGATCCTGAAAGATGCTTCTTCGACAGCCATATATGGTTCGCGGGCTGCCCAGGGCGTGATTGTCATCACGACCAAACGGGGCTTGTCGGGCAAGAGCACGGTAGACGCGCATATTCAATATGGGATTATCCAGCCAAAACGCGACCTCCGCTTTATGAACACAACGGAGCTCATCGGTTTTATGGATCAGCAGATGCGCCGCTATTGGGAGCAGACAGAATCTATCCGCAAGACTTTTCCTGACGTAAATGATTTTATCCGCGAACGCCGTGTATATACCGATGCGGACCGTTCGCGCAATTTTAACTGGGAAGACGCTATTTATAGTAACGGCAATCTGCGCAATACCGAAGTGAGCGTCCGGAGCGGGACAGAAAAGACAAAATTCTATGCCGGTATTGGCTGGTTTAAAGAGAATGGTGCTTTATATGACAATTCTTTTGACCGTAAAAGCCTGCGGGTCAATATTGATCATGCTGTATCGCGCAAATTTCACACAAGCCTTAACCTCAGTACCATCGTGGACCGCACCTCAAGACGCAATGGCGTCCCTGAACTGTATATGATCCAGCCTTTTATGTCGCCCTACGATGAACAAGGCAATTTGCTGGATAGTCTACAGCTTAGGCAGTCGAGCAACTATGGACCGGTCACGACAAGCTGGATGCAAAATTTCCTTGCCGAAACGGACTATGACAACACACGCTTGACGAATGTGCAAAATCACCTCGGCAGTTTACGCTTGCGCTATGATATCTTGCCGGAACTGAGCATCCAGAGTACCAATTCAATCAATTATATGGGCACAAATATCAACTCTTATTTTGATCCAAGATCATTTTCGGGGCGGTATGGTGGCTTTCCCTATTTATTCCGGCCGGGCATGATTGTGCCAAATGGAAGCTTGGATCTGGACGATACAAAGATGGTCGACTATCTGACATCCAATACATTGAATTACCGGAAGAATTTTGGACAACACAACCTATCTGTGCTGATCGGGCAGGAGTGGGGCAAACGCACGACGGAGTTATCTACGGTCAATATGAACGATCTGCTTGCTGGTGAAAGAAATATGGGGGCGGCAAAAAGATTTGGTAGTGCAGTAGACCTAGCCTATTCGCGGCCTTATTCACCGGTCGGAGCTTATCGCGAAAGAGCGACATTTTCGGTATTCGGACAGGCCGATTATAGCTATAGACAAAAATATCTGGCCTCAGCGTCGGTGCGGACAGATGCAACAACCAATTTCGGACGGGACAAAAGGTATGGTACTTTCTATTCCCTGAGTGCAGGATGGATGCTGTCTTCGGAAGATTTTCTAAAAGATGTCAAAGCGATAAATTCACTCAAATTGCGTGCTTCGTACGGGACTTCGGGGCGCGATCTGGGGGACGGCTATCTGAATACGACCTTCTATGCGACAGGAAATGGCAGCACCCTCTTTCGTTATGAGCAGGAGGCTAATACCGGTGTCCGCATTTCGCAGCTGGCAAACCCCCTCATCTCCTGGGAAACGCTATACAATACCAATGTAGGAGTGGATGCCCTATTATTGGGCCGTTTGGGCATCACTTTCGATATGTATCATAAGCGAAGTGACGGACTGCTTCAGAATGTATTATTGCCTTCTGCCCAAGGTTCATTGGCTCAATATCAAAATGTAGGGCAAATTGTCAATAAAGGTCTGGAATTGATGCTCAACGCACACCTGATCAAATCAACCGATTTTAACTGGCATAGTAGCCTTAATTTTAGCCTCAACAAAAATAAAACTACAAAACTCTATCAAGACTCGCTACTGGATGGCTATTCGCTCGCTTACTACCGGAAGATCGGTGAGGATATTAACGTGATCAAGGCTGTAGAGTATGCCGGTATCAATCCGGATAATGGCAATATGCAGCATTACAACTATGTCAATGGTGAAAAAACAATCGTGGAGGGACTCGGAGCCACAAGTGATCTGCGCAACTGGCAGCCGATAGGTTCGGCTACACCAAAGTTTTTTGGCGGTTTTACCAATACTTTTCAATATAAGGCATTTACCCTGAGCGCCGAATGGTGGTTTCAGTATGGCAATTATTTGATGATGAATATTGTCAATAATTTCCAGAGTCCGACATTGCCAAGACAGGGCCGCAATAATATCGCATTCGGCGAAAACCAGCATATATGGAAAGGGCCGGGCGATACCGAGGCCAACTATCCGGATATATTCAGCACGGATCCCAATGCCTGGACGGCGTTGACTTACCGCTCGTCCAGAATATGGGGAAATGGCAGTCATGCCCGTTTGCGTAATGTGCGGTTGGCTTATAGCTTGCCACAGCATATCCTAAAAAGTATAAAAATGACAAATGCAACCGTCTATGTCAGCGGTGACAATCTGCTGGTCATTAAAGACAAAGATTTTGTGGGTGCGGATCCCGAAGGGACTGCACTCGGTGGAAATTCTTTTGGCGGCGTAGGCGCAGGATTTGCAAATCCACGACGTTTTTTATTGGGGGTTCAAGTTACGTTTTAATTATTTACAGATGAAAATCAGATCTATATACCGATATCAT
>Ga0256901_1000140_pt1 | contig 52295 bp, 62 predicted proteins | sample MC6MC0689MT_FD_190200 | JGI IMG/M metagenome (GOLD analysis project Ga0256901, IMG submission 190200) | Metatranscriptome of enriched soil aggregate microbial communities from Iowa State University, Ames, United States - MC6-MC0689-MT... | ecosystem: Environmental > Terrestrial > Soil >... | reverse complement strand
GATATCAATAAAGATCCTTATTTACCATCAGAAACCGATGCCGCTCCGGATCTTTTATTTCCGTCAGGTGTTGCATATAGTGCGGCGAAAATAGGTGGTGATCTGGAATTGATAGGTGGTTTCTGGGCACAGCATTATACGCAGAACAACACGTCCAATCAATACAAGAATATTGACTCCTATGTGCTGACAATATCTTCTTATAACGGAATCTGGGCTAATCTTTTTGGGGGTGGAATGAAAGATCTGCACATCGCCAAAGAGAAAGCGCAAGCGGGCGGGTTCTGGAACTATTATCTTGCTTCTGCTGTTATGCTCGCTTTTGACTATCATGTATTGGTGGATCTATATGGAGATTTACCCATTAAAGAAGGGTTGCAGGGGGATAAGGGGGGATATAGCCCAAAATGGGATGAGGGAAAAGTAGTCAATGAACAGATATTAAAGCAATTGGATGAGGCCTTGACAAAGGTTACCGAGGCCAAAGCGCTTCCAAGTATGGGGAATCAGGATCTTGTGTTTGCAGGAGATATCGATAAATGGCGCAAATTTGCGAAATCACTGAAGCTGAAAGTTTTGATGCGCGATTTTACAACAAATGCTTTAGCGATAAAGTCCCTATTGGACGAAGGAGATTTTTTGCTCGCGGATGCACGGGTGGATGCATTTGAAGACATAAAAGATAAATCAAACCCGCTTTTTGAATCAGATCGACGGGCCCTAAGCACAGGAGCGAATATCCGCGCAAGCAAAACGTTATTATCTTATTTGCTGGAAAATAATGATCCCAGGATTGCGGATTTCTATGAAACGAATGATATAAACGGCCAGTATACAGCTTACGCGCAAGGAAATTATAATGCCACCAGTACCGAGTACCCGGTGGGAAGTACCTCAAGGGCGAAATTAGCTGCCACCGATCCTGTATATTTTATGTCGCATGCAGAGGTAGAATTTTTACAGGCGGAGGCTTGGGCGCGTTTAAATAATGTAAGCAAAGCGGGTAATCATTATGAATCAGCTGTGAAATTGGCATTCTCCAGATGGGGCCGGGATGCGACAGCCTTTCTAGGAACCGATGGGGCCTACGCGTTTAAGCCAGGGGCAGCAGAATTGATGGTGGAGCAGATTATCACCCAAAAATGGATCGCATCAGCACGATGCCAGGCATGGGACGCCTTCTACGACCAAAATAGAACCGGATATCCGGTTGTCAGTACCGTACCGGCTGATGAGCCTAGTTATGTTCCCGGTCAATACACACCTTCATTAAATACTGCATTGGTTGGGAATGAACTCCCAAGGAGACTACCTTATCCAAAGGTATCTTCGGATAATAATCCAAACACACCTAAAGCGGTTTCCATTAATACAAAGATGTGGTGGCATAAAAAATAAGTTTAGATTTTCAATAGATAAAGAAATGAAAAATAGCGTTAAATACTTTTTCGTATGTCTTGTGCTAAGCTGTATTGCTTGCAAAAAGGAGCAGCCTGCTGTGGTGTATTCTCCTATTTTTCCAATCTCCGGAGAATGGCATACACGCGTATTCCATGAAGATGGTTCTTCAGCGAGTACCAACCTGTTTACATTGAGCACGTACAATACTTCAGACAATCTGTCGAATGTGGCCTGGTTTAAGCTGAGTACCGCAGCCCAGCCCTTTGGCCTGTTGGCAAAAGTAAATATAGACCTGCAAAATAGAACTTTTGTTGCAGGTGAATATAAAAATACCCTGGCTGTGCCAGCTGCTAGTACCGCTGTTACGCTACTTGAGGGAAAGATTTTGTTAAATGCCTCTACTCAGCCAAGTAAGGCCGTTGCCGACAGTATTTATGTCAGGTATAAAACGGCTGTCAATGGTAAAATCTATATTGTAAAGGGGCACCGAAGGACACAATGGCCAGAGGATCAAAAATAGTATTTATAGGTAATAATGCCTATGAATTTAAGTGATTCAACTCATGTTTATAGCCAGTAAATGCATCTAATTTTGCTACTGTTGATTATTAAATATTAAAGAAATGAACGTAAAATTTAACTGTTTATATATTTTTCTGATAGGAGTCACTTTTGGTGTGGCACTATTGGGCACATCCTGTAAAAGAGATCCTATTAAGCCTGAGGAAGAACCTGAGACAGAAATTGCGATCACACCATTGGCGCGTCCGATCGGGGCTGTCAAAGGGCAAGCTTCGCGTAAAACCATTGGTCCAGCCGGTGGTGTGCTCTCTTCAGCCGATGGACAATTAAAGATTTCTGTTCCTGCTGGTGCACTCACGGAGGAAAAGTTAATTTCAATACAGCCAATTGTACAGACCAATATCGCAGGTATCGGTTTATCTTACCGCCTGACACCGCACGATGTCACATTTAAGAAGGCGGTAACACTTACCTTCGACTGGAAGGCGATAACCGATCAGGTCGGACTGCCACAAACCCTTGGATTTGCCTATCAGCAGCAAGATCAGGTTTGGAAATATGTCGGTGCCAGTAAAACGGATACGGTTCAGAAGACAATCAGTTATGAAACCTCCCATTTTAGTGATTGGTCGTTAATGAATAGGCTTTCATTGGAGCCCTATGAAGCTTCTATAGAACCCGGACAGACCCAGGCGGTACGTGCCCTTATCTATACCCAGACAAAATGGGATGATCTTTTGACACCCCTGACCGGTACTGGTCAGGGGACCGAACCGGGATATCCTGTCGGAACACCCGCAGCCTTACCTAGCAAATTTATAGATTCTTGGGAGCTTGCGGGACCGGGTAAAATCGTTAAAGCAGATGCCAGTACCGTAACCTATCAGGCACCGGCTAGCGTTAATGGAAGTGAAACTGCCGTGGTAAGTCTCAAATTAAAGGCACCTCGCGCCGGAACTTATCTATTACTGTCCAATATCCAGATTTCAGGTAACGGCTGGATAGAGCTCAGTATTGCTGGTGGGGCACCTGTAAAGTTCCCAGCGTCTTCGGCTGCGAAATCGGGAACTAGCTACTTATTGTCAAATCCTGAAAATGAGGGTGGAGGATACTTTTTACTGCGGTGGAATGGTGGTGTAGGCGACTATAAGTATGAAGTGTCCAATGGAGGCAATCATTTTCATTTTCAGACATCAAAAACAACCTACATGAGTAGATATTTTGATGAGATTGTGAAAGATATAGTCCCCAGCGGTGGACAAATTCAGATTACCAAAATAGATAAGGGCTGGGTCGAAGGGACATTTCGTGTTACGAATGCTGGCTATGGTCCTATGCTATTAGATATAACCTCAGCGAATGGACGGTTCAGAGCAAGGATTTATGATTCGGCTACACCTGGTAAGTAATGACAGAACGAAGGAAAATTAATTTTACCAATAAAATGGAGATACTGACTGGCAATAGGAAAAGTAAATTAACCCATCTGTATCGGATGCTGATCATGTTACAAATAGTATTGTTGTTTATGGCCTGTGGCCGGGAAGAGATCCTTCCGATTCGTATAAACAACATTACATTCAGGAATGATACCATCTCTTTGGCTGTAGGAAAATCCGAACAACTGGTTGTAAAGCATACACCGGAGGATATTAAAGATCCAGATTACATCTGGTCGACAGCAGATCCGAAAGTAGCAACTGTGGAGAATGGAGTTGTCTACGGACATCATGTTGGGGAGACAGAAGTAACTGTTTCAGTGCGAGGTCAAAACGTAAAGGCGAAGGCCTTGATTCGGATTTTACCGGTTTCACCGGCAGTATTAAAATTACAAGTAAGTAAGACCACCTTAGCGCCAGAAGAAGAAGTGCAGATAACGTATATAATCGAACCTACAGATTTATCAGATACAGATCAGCTGGAAATCCAATGGAATAGCTCTGATAATCAAGTATGTACTGTTCATAGAGGGAAACTCAGGGCTGTTGGCACCGGAACGGCGAAGGTGACAGCGGAGATCAAAGGGACAGCAATCAAAGGTGAACTAACCATTTATGTCCAACCAGTACCTATAGAATCGATTGAACTTAGCCCTGCACAGGCAGAGTTACATGTTGGGAAGGAACTCTCGATGCATGTGAAAGTGTTGCCTGTTAATGCCAATGATAAAACGTTAGTTTGGTCCTCCGATGATCCACAGGTTGCTACGGTGACCGGTGGAGTAGTAAAAGGAATAAACGTGGGTACAACAACGATTAAAGTGGCTACCGTAGATGGAGAAAAAAGTGCATTATGTAAGGTTACCGTAAAATCGGCTCCAGTGGATCATATTATTTTATCTACACATAGTTTGGTCTTGGTTGCTGGACAACAGCGGCAGATTATAGCGACAGTTCTACCAGAGGATGCAAAAGAGAGGAATGTGACATGGACCTCTTCAGATAATAGTATTGCAACAGTGGATGCTCAAGGACAGGTTACAGGAAAGAAGCCCGGTACAGCAATTATCAACGCAATATCGGTAGCTAATCCACAAATTTATGCAAGCTGTAATCTTGCGGTTGTGAATCCAGAGGATCAAGTTTTTACGGTGGTGAGTAACAGGGGGAGAGTAGCAGAAAATGGTTATATCAGTTCGGATGTCAACACCCTTTTCGAAAATGGATCAAGTGAACCCGTACGTTTGATTTCTTTTGAAATTCTTTCTCAAGGCGGCGAACTCATTGCGAGTGATCATCAAACGAGAATAATATCAACTGGCATGCAGCAACGGCACCAAGCGCAAGTTAAAAAAGTCTATCGTCCCTATGTTCGTTATATATTTGAACTAAAGGGTAAGCGCTATGAAAGACGCTTGGATATCTGATAAGAATTTGTTTCATATGTTTATTTATGGCCCCAAGTCCCCAGTGGACAGGGGGCTTTTTTATTGTGTCTCATATTCTTAAATTGAAAACAAATTTATATCTGTTTCATTCAGGAAGACCCTCATAAACCGCTACCTTTTAGATTTTAAACTTCGTGCTGTTTTTGGTACGATCCGGATCAACTTGTTCGGGAAGCAAAAGCGGAGAGTCGATGCTTTCTGGCTTCAGGGAAGCTTTGAAAAAGACTGATCTGGTAGAACATTGCAGCGAGAAGTTTGAAGCGTTGGAAGATCCTATTTTCGAATACGACTTTTCTAAAAATGATAAAATTGAAATTGAAAGCTCCTGGCATTTAGTGCAGGAATCTTATGGAAACTGCCTAAACGGAAACGCCATACAATACCGTTTCAATCCACAAACCAAAAAATTTGATATGGAAAAGATCTATTGGAAACCGAAGCAAAGTGAATAAAATAATGGTACGCTGGTCAGCTTTGCGACCAGTCGTTTGCTGGGGCGCTACAGTAAGCGAAGACGTCCATAATGGATGGTAAGGCGCACCCAAACGGTGCGCTTTATGCATTTTAATAGGGTTGGGGATTAGCTTTGCAACTAATTCAAAAAGTGTTATGTTTATTTTTTTTGCTAAAAATATTAGTTTTATTGAATTATTTTTGCGATATTTACATACAACAACCAATTATTGTATCTATGAACGAGCCAGTTTATATAGATCTAGTTTCAGACTATGCATTTAAGCGTATTTTTGGGTCAGAACCCAATAAGGATTTATTGATTTCGCTATTGAATGGGTTATTCCGTGGACGGAAATCTATTGTCGATTTATTGTACGAAAAGAACGAACATGTAGGAGATAGCGAGGAGATCGGTACCGTGATTTTTGACCTGATCTGTACCGCTGATAATGGTGAGAAGTTTGTGATTGAAGTACAGCGTACTGCACAGATAAATTTGAAAAAACGCATGCTTTACTACAGCAGTAAGTTGATAGCGGATCAGGCTCCAAAAGGAAAACGACGAGCCTGGAATTATGCGATAACCGAAGTATACATCGTGGTACTGATGGATGGATTTACTTTTTCACAGGCAGAAGAATCCAGCGCTGTTCTTCATGATATCTGTTTGTGTAACAGGGAGACAGGTCGAGTTTTTTATGAAGAGTTGGGGTTTATTTACGTTCAATTGCGTAACTTTACAAAAGTAGAGGCGGAATTAGAAAATGATCTGGATCGTTGGCTTTATGTTTTACGTAATATGTCAAAGCTGAACAAGATCCCGGTCTATCTGAAGAAGACTATATTTGAAAAATTATTTAAAATAGCGGAATACGCAAAGTTGAATAAGGAGGAACGAGCAATGTATGATGTAAGTCTAAAACGTAAATGGGATGCTGAAGCTGTGCGTCAATATCAGGAGCAACAGCTTAACGAGGCTATCCAGAAAGGCCTCGAAACAGGTATTGAACAAGGTATTGAACAAGGTATCGAACAAGGTCTTGAGAAAGGGATTAAAGAAGGAATTGAGAGGGGTGCTGAGGCGAAAAGCTATGAGGTAGTGGAGAATTTGATTAATGAACTTAAGCTTACCGATGATATTATCGTGCGTGTTGCTGAAGTTTCGCTTGATTTTGTAAAGAAAGTACGGGCTGATCTAGCCAGAGACAGAAAGTAATTATTCCCAATATAGACGAAGACCCTATTCGTAGGCAATTGTATCTTTTGGACCTGCAGGAAGAACACCTGAAACTAGGATAGGGGCGATTTTGTGGAATTACATACTTATTTTAAAACGGCCTCCGTTTTGGTTAAAAATCGATCAACGGCCGCCCTAATATCAATTCCGGATCTTTCCGCCAAGACAATCAGCCACCAAATATTTTCACCAAGTTTATGTTCCAATTCCGCTTCAGAACCGGCTTTCGGCCATCGTTGTTGTTGCGACATAACGTTTCTGCCTACTAAACCAGCGTCCGTTAAATAAGCCAGCGCATCCTCTTCCACAGTCCATTCACTTCCATGGTGCAGCAATTCCAGTTCGCGATATTTTTTTCTAATTTCCATACTGCGGCGAATGATTTCGTCAAAATCAGCTATACTCATATCTTTACTATTGTTTAGTCCACATTGGATTTGTTTCTAATATAGCCATAATCCATAGATAATGCTAACCTGTTTTTTATCATACATTTTTTAATCTTTTAATTGCAATTCCATTTGAATATTGCAACGTTTATAAGGAGTTGAATGTCCTACTATTTTGTTAAAACCTAACTTGTAATACAAATTAATGGCTGGTTTTAAAATAGTATTGCTTTCAAGATATATTTTTGATGCTCCCAGATCTTTGGCTGAATATATAGCAGCCTGTCCAAGTAACCAGCCTATATTTTTGCCTTGAGCTTTTGGTGAAACAGCCATTTTTGCAAGCTCAAAATCATAGTTAGGGTCATCCATTTTCATTAGTGCGCAAACGCCAAGTGGTTCGCTGTTGTATAATGCTACAAATATTTTTCCTCCCTTTGCCAATATATAATCTTCAGGATTATCCAATGCTTTATAGTCGGCTTCTTCCATTTCAAAGTAAGTGGATATCCATTCTTCATTCAACGCTTTAAAAGCGAGTTTGTATTTAGGCTCGTAGGGTACGATTTGTACATCCTTACTTTCACGGAGTTTTTTTTGTTCCTGTACTCTTTTCAGTAAAGGTTTTTGATCTAGTAAAAATTCCCACTCAGCCAGCGCTTCCCAAAGGTTGTGCGTAGCCTCCTTGATAATTTCATCGATTGCATGATCAACATCGCCAATTTGTACTTTTATTTTTTCAGAAAGCTTTATTCCCTTTTCGGTCAGCCCCGTTACATTCCTGCGTTTGTCATTGGACTTAATATTGTCTATAACTAATCCGGCTAAAGCCATTTCTTTAATGATTTTTGTAACAGACGGTTGAGAATGTCCTATTTCGTTCGCTATTTCTGTTATCGTTTTTGTTCCGTCTTCTGACAGTACAAAAAATACAGGAAACCATTTTGGTGAAAAATCTACATCGTACAGTTCATAAATCTTGACTGCTTCTTCGGTAATCTGTGAAGCCATAAAGCGCAGCCTACTACCTAATGCCATTTTACCTGTTTTTTCAAATATGTCCATAACAATATAATTAATTATATAACTAGTTATGCAAATGTATAAAAAAATATTTACTCTAAATCTTTTTTCCTTATTAAGGTTCAATTTTATTCATCTTGAAATACGAATAAGCAGGAGGATTGCTAAACCAATTGAAATACTTTGGCAACATTGAATATATGGGTTGTGGAATCATGGTGAAAGCTTTTTTGAAGTGACGCTTAAATGTTGTAAGACTTCGGCACCTGAGCTGCCGGCAGCAGTTAAGATATCTTTATGCGCGATTGTTTCGGAAATGCTTGAAAATCCAGCGAATTGTAAATGATTGCTGTCAAATAGTAGATAGCAGAAGATAGTTGCCATAAAACCAGTAAATTTAGAAAAAATAGAATGACCGAAAGTGCTCAATGACGAATTAAAAATAATGATGATGAGAAAATTTTCTTGTATAATGCTTCTTTTTATTGCTGCAGTGGGCAGTCTGCGTGCCCAAACGCTGACAGCTAAATTGGTTCCGCAACGTTTGGGTGCGAGCTTTGAACGTGTAAAAGAATCCATTCCAGACATGTCCGGCCAGTCTGTCAACAGCAAAATGAAAATCACAACCCTGGGAAGTACAGATTCGACTGCCAGCTTTGAAATCGAGGAGCAGGGGATAAGCATTGAAACGGTTGTGGATAACGAAAAAGAGTATAATAAATTGGTCGCGGCAGCAGCAAAAGATGTTTCCAAGCCAAGTATTCATATGCTGTATACTTACACGTTAAAGGATAAAAAATTAAAAGTGCCACCGCCGAGAAAAATCTTTTTCTCTCCGGAGTATGGCGTAATCTGGACCTTGACGTTAAAAAAAATAGCAGAAAAGGAAACCGAAATTGTACTTAACTACAAATCGATATCGCCTGCTTTCGCGGAGAAAATCCAAAGCGAATTTGAAGGTGATATCTATTACAAAAACAAAATTGTAAAAATTGCGGTTAATGACAAGCCAATGCGCCACCTGATCAATGAGATTTTGATTAATCAGATGCATGTCGACAGGGATTATCCCGCGCCAACGTACCCCGCACGCAATTAATCATTCCACATCAATTTGTTGGCGCTTGCCACGCTTACGACCGAAAAACACTGCCTTTCGGTCTTGCGCAATAGAACAATGTAAAAAATGTACGCGCTAAAATTTCAAAGATGACTGCAGCAAAGTTAAAGCTTGTTAAAATTCATCCTTCTTCTAAATTCAAGCGGTGAGACCGCTGTTTTCTTTTTGAATAAACGATTGAGTGACTGCGGCTGTTCAAAACCCAGTTGATAGGCAATCTCAGCAACGGAAAGTTCGGATCCGGACAGTAGATCTTTCGCTTTTTCAATGAGCTTATGTTGGATATGGTTCTGTGCGCTCTCACCGGTCTGTGAACGTAATAAATCGCTTAAATAGTTTTTCGACATGTGGAGCCGTTCGGCAAAATACCCTACCTGTGGTAAACCGTTGCGTTCGGTTTCGTTATTAAAATAGTGATCCAATAATTGTTCGAACCGACTGACCAAAGGGACATTGTGTACCTTACGTGTAATAAACTGCCGGTTATAAAACCGCTGCGAATAAACCAGCAACAGATCAATGAAACTGACAATAGCATCCTGGCTATAGCTGTCAATCGTATTTTCATACTCGCTTATGATCCCTTTCCCAATATTTCGGATCTGCTCTTTTTCCCGGTCGGACAGAAAAAGCGCTTCGTTGACTTCATAGTCAAAAAAGCTGTAGCTTCCGATTTTGTTTGCCAGGTCATAGCTGCGGATAAAGTCGGGATGAAAAACTAGGGAATAGCCTACCTCGGCATGGACGGTCGTCGGATCAACGCTTATGGTCTGGCCGGGTTTAAAGAAGGTCATCAGGCCTTCCCTGAAGTCATATTGATGTGGCCCATATCGCAATACGCATTGCGCATCTTCTTTGACAGAAATGCAGTATAAATTGAGCTGAAAGGTGGTCTCGACCGCAGGATGTGTATGTTTGTTTTTTGAAAAATCCGTGATGCTAAAAAGCGGATGCTGGGGTTTGGGGAGCTGCAATGCTTCATGATAGTCAGTGATGTTATTGATCCTGATCAATACTGATTCTTTCTTTGACATGCTATTAATACCTGTTAAATAATAAACGAATTTAAGGAAAATGCCATGCGCTTGCTGCAAGCATGGCATTTAATATTTTCTAGGGCTGCAAGGGCATACTTACATCCCGGGAACCGGTATCCAGTCCAACCGGCAGAATAGCCTCAATGCGCTGCAACTCTTCGGCTGTCAATAGGATGTCAGTCGCAGCAATATTCTGCTCCACATAGCGCACTCTTTTTGTACCCGGTATCGGCACGATTCCTTTTTGGATCAGCCAGGCAAGGGCCAGCTGTGAGGGAGTAACTTCTTTCTCTTTTCCAATTTGTTCAAGTTCCCGCACCAGATCCAGGTTTTTATAAAACTGTTCGCCCTGAAACCGGGGGATAAGCCTACGGAAATCACCTTCGGGGATATCGTCCGGCGACTTGATCTCACCCGTGATAAATCCACGGCCCAAAGGGGAGTAGGCGACCAGACCTATACCCAGCTCATTTGTCAGGTCGTATATACCATTGGTCTCCACCTCACGTCCAAATAAGGAGATCTCATTTTGCACAGCCGTGATCGGGAAGGTCGCGTGTGCTTTTTGGATTTGCTCGGCACTGACTTCGGAAATACCCAGGTACCTGACCTTGCCCGCTGTAACCAGCTCGGCCATTGCACCCACGGTTTCCTCAATCGGCACATTGGGGTCTGGGCGGTGCATATAATAGAGGTCAATTACATCGGTATCGAGATTTTTCAGCGAGCGCTCGATAGACTTTTGGATATACTCCGGCCGACCGTTGATACGCCAGGTCACCTGATCATTATCATCAATCTCAAAGCCGAATTTGCTGGCTAGGATAAATTTGTTTCGTTTGCCGCGTATAGCCCTGGAGATCAGCCTTTCGTTTTCAAAAGGGCCATAGCGATCGGCCGTATCCAAAAAATTGCCACCCAGTTCCAATGACCGGTGGATGGTGGCAATGGATTCTTGTTCGTCTGCCTTGCCGTAGATATCGCCTGTGGAGGCAAAACTGCTCATCCCCATGCAGCCTAGCCCTATCATTGGAATCTCGAGCCCCTGCTGGCCTAATTTTCTTGTTTTCATCTGCTTCTTATTTTTGTTACCCAAAATTACGAAGGATGGCCTGCCAGCTGCTTACCCCAATTACGGAATCTTGTAACTGAATTACGGATCGTCAAAAAATTAGGTGATTAAAAAGTATTTACTCGCTACATTCTGTTATGTTTATTTTTACTAAAAATATTAGTTTTATTGAATTATTTTTGCGATATTTATCCCTAACAACCAATTATTGTATCTATGAGCGAGCCAGTTTATATAGATCTAGTTTCAGACTATGCATTTAAGCGCATTTTTGGATCCGAGCCCAATAAGGATTTATTGATTTCATTATTGAATGAGTTATTTCGTGGACGGAAATCTATTGTCGATAGACGAAGACCCTATTCGTAGGCAATTGTATCTTTTGGACCTGCAGGAAGAACGCCTGAAACTAGGATAGGGGATCGACCAAACGACTTGGAGCCAATCCAAATTGCTTCTTGAAAGCAAATGAAAAATGGGAGAGGTTTTCAAATCCTACCTCATAACAGACTTCCAAGGGCTTTTTTTTCTTTTCTGTAAGCTGATAATAGGCAAGTTCCAAACGTTTATGTGTTAACCACCGTTGTGGAGTCATGGTGAAAGCCTTTTTGAAGTCCCGCTTAAAGGTTGTCAGACTTCTGCCTGTGAGGTAACCAAATTTTTCCAGTGGAAGATTGAACATAAAATTCTTTTCCATATAATCGACAAGGTTGATCTTTCCGGGCTCTTCAAAATTAGCAAGCACATGATCGATCCCTTGGTTCAGCGTTCGGAGAATAGTGATGGCTTCGGTAATTTTAATGGAAGCAATATCCACAGGGATGTCCTTCATGTCGAAATAGGGAATAAGTGATGCCAGGCAACTTTCCAGGAGCGGGTGATTATTGAAACAAAAAATCTTGGGTGAATTTTTGGGTTGGGGATTTATATTCTTGCCTGCATAGAAATCCGTTAAAGTCTCTAATGATAGATGCATGACAACAGTTTTATGAGGCTCACCGTCTTTAGGATAATTAATAATAGTCGCCAACTGATTTCTGGGAATTAGAAAAATATCCCCTTTTCCAAATATGTAGGTAGCATCAGCCTGTACAATCTTGGTTTCTCCTGAAAGAAACCAGACCAGCATATGCTGGTCAAACATAATATCTGATTTGAAAAACTTGTCTTCGTAGCTTGAAAGCTTTATATCTTCGGTAATGTATCGGGCTTGGTATTCCATGATTTTTGCTTTTTTATGAAGGAAATTAATAACTTAAAGATAAGAAATAATAGCATTTACTTTGTTTAAAAGTTCATTGCGAAATTGGGGCAAAATGCAGATCCTGCCCCAGTAGTGAGCTGATTTACGGATTGAAGCGAATACCCGTCATCTCTTCTGTCAGTTTCCATAGTTTCTTCGCATTGGTTTCATCAAGTGAATAAGGATGTACGCCTTTTTGGTCGGTCATATCTGATGATAGTACTGCAATGTCCCCATCCTCACAATAGACTCCTCCAATATGCTCCAATAAAGGGCTTGTAGCACACCATACTGTTGTAGCTGCTCCCTGTGGGATCGTTTTTAATGATGCCGCGACCTCAGGCAACATATTGCCATTTACATCCACAAAACCCATTTTTTGAAATAGTTCCAGTGGAGCTTCTCTGCCCAATTCAGTTCCACCAATAGAACCTGGATGAACGGCATAGCTTCTGATATGGGAAGATTGTCCCCGCACATCCAGTTCCATTGAAAAAAGATTGACAGCGGTCTTGGATTGTCCGTAGCCCTGTAACGTTTCATATGCGCTGTGGAGGAAATGAGGATCATCAAAATCAAAAGACGCAAAATGATGACCGTGTGAAGAAACATTAATCACGCGTGCTCCATTGGCTTTTTTAAGTGCAGGCCATAATCTGGCGCTAAGCTGGAATAAGGCTAAATAGTTGGTTGCCAGCTGGGATTCTATACCCCGTTCATCTCTGCGAAGTGGTACCCACATAATGCCTGCATTGTTGATCAGTAAATGTAAGGGTCTTCCTGAGGCTATAAAATTTTCCGCGAAAGCATCAATAGATGTGGGAGACATTAAATCCATTGCGACAATTTCGACATTTCTAATTCCTTCCAGATTCTTCTTCGCTTTCTCGATATCACGTGCGGGTACGATCACAGTAGCTCCAGCTGCGGCGAGAACTTTTGTGGTTTCCAACCCAATTCCTGTGTTGCCGCCAGTGACAATAGCGATTTTTCCGGTAAGATCGATGTTTTGAATCACATCGTCAGCTGTTGATTTTGCATTGAAGCCCGAACCGATAGGTTGTTGTTGAACTCCCTGATAATTATTCTTTTCCATTTTGAATACGTTTAATTGTTATTACTGAGACAAAATTAGGACGGGTTAACATGCGCTGTTTTGTTCAAAAGTCCTAATTAACTTTGTTCAAAAGGGCAGGTGATTTTATAACAATACCAGTAGTTCGTTTTTCTTTGTTTTGGTTAGGATAATCCTGATTCTGGCAACGTAAGGTATAGCTATTTAGAAGCAACTATGGTGTACCACACTTAATAGGAATTATTCTTGCTGGTAGACCAGATCTTTGCTGATGCAATGTTCTTCCCAGGGCATTTCTATAAGCCGGCTATGCGCGTTTTGTGGAATGATACTTTTTGATGTCGGCAGGTAAAAATGGGTTTTATTTCCACTTCTTAACGTATCGCGTAAATCGGGGATCTTTTTGAGGGTGCGTTGCAAGGCCGCAAAAAATGCTTTTGCGGATTTGTCAGTTTGCTTCATGATCTGCCGCAAGTGGATGATTTCTCTCGTACGATCAGTTTCATAACCACCGCTTCCTGCGATTGTATATTCGGCTACAGGCGAATCGTAGAAGAGACCGGAGCTTGTGATTGCCTCCTGATCTGAAAAGGGATAGGTGGACAGAAAAAATCCATAATAATCCGCCGATGAAAAGCTTTCCAAAAACGCCGACTGATTTTCCTTGCTATATTTCACATAATTACGCTTGCCTGAACCGCGGTTTATCGTTTCAATATAGGCGTGCGCACGATGTTTTTCCATCGTTTCTCCGCAATACTGAAAAAACAGCTCTGCTGGTATGGCAATCCAAAAGTATTGGCCCATTTTCTTTCTTGTATTTAATTTAACTAATATAGGATATTTACTCTTCCGTATCATCATTGTAACCAATGGCCAAAGGCTTTTGACCATCCACTACATAAACTTCGTAACAGGTAACGCCTAACTTTTTGATGCCCTGAATGTAGGCAGGCAAGTAAATATACTAAAAGAATCAGACCAAGTATGTTAAGGTTACATAACTTATTTTTTACTATCTTAATGGCACTAAAAATGATGAAAACAGATTTAAAATAATGCTTGAACAGTTCAAAAAACACCTGGATAAATTTATAAAGGTTTCCGATGATGAATTTACCGACATTACTGGATATTTTGAGCCCCAGACGCTTAAAAAGAAAGAAAACTTATTGACCGAAGGGCAGATCTGCAAAGCAAGTTATTTTGTACTGGATGGAATTCTGCGAAAATTTTTCATCAACGAAAAGGGTGTTCAGCAGACTACTGAATTCGCGATTGAAAACTGGTGGATGACAGAGACTTTCTCTTATATAAATCAGACACCCACAGAGTTTTATATTCAAGCTGTACAGCCAACAGAAATCCTGGTCATTCGCCAGAATGCCTTCAATGATCTAATGGAAAATCACCCGGTCATGGAAAAGTATTTTCGCATGGTGTACCAGAAAGCCTATGCCGCTGCTCAGATGCGTGTCAAGATGCTTTATGAGCACTCTAGGGAAGAGCTATACCGTCAATTTCTCAAGAATCAACCTGCATTTCTCCAACGTGTACCGCAATATCTCATTGCTTCCTATCTAGGCTTTACACCCGAGTATCTCAGCGAAATTCGCAAAAAAAATTTTTCTTAAACCCGTTTAAGTTTTTCCGGCGCTCCATTTTCCAATTTTGTAGTATCAAATTAAAAAATGAGAAAAATGGAAAAACGAATCAACATCAGCACAACAGAACCACAGGCATTCAAGGCAATGTTAGGATTAGAGGGTTATCTGTCAAAAATTGAGATCTCGCAAACGCTTAAAGAACTCGCCAAAATCCGTGCATCACAGATCAACAACTGTGCTTACTGTATTAGCATGCACACCAAGGATGCCATCAAAAACGGTGAAAGACCAGAGCGTATCTTTTTGTTGAGTGCCTGGAGAGAGGCTACCAAATTTTTTACCGAGGAGGAGCAGACCATACTGGCAATGACGGAGGAAGTAACCCTTATACACCAAAACGGATTAAGTGAAGAAACCTACAGCAAGGCATCCGAGATTTTCTCCGAAAACCAGATCGCTCAGATCATCATGCTCATCGTCACCATCAATGGCTGGAACCGTATTGCCTTGAGTACTCATCTGGAAATAGAAGATTAATACTTACGTTTATAGGGAGCTGTGGAAATGGACCAGAAGTATTTCATTAGCTCCCTTATTCTGATAAATCCTATAGCAAAGGACGATGTAACGCGGCCAGCAAAAACGAGCAGTGGCCATCAGATTATAATCAACAGAGTTGACCTTCACAACAAAGGAAATTTGAACTCTACAACAAAACGATATAACAGCTATTCGACGAACTTTGTAAAAAAAATCAAGGTTATGTGGACAAAAAATAACATCCCTGATTTATCGGGGAAAATAGCAATCGTTACCGGATCAAACACCGGTATAGGGTTTGAAACAGCAAAAGCGCTGTATGAAGCAGGTGCACATGTGACCATTGCCGCAAGGGATTTCCAGAAAGCAAAGAATGCCATTCAAAAAATCCAGTCCGAAACGGCTGGGGTGGGAACATTGGACTATGGAATGCTGGACCTCGCAAACATCGGCCTGATTCGGGAATTTGCAGATCACTTTATGCAAAAGCATACAAAACTGGATATGCTCATCAACAATGCCGGAGTGATGGTTCCTCCAGTTTCTAAATCGGATGACGGATTTGAAATGCAGTTCGGCGTAAACTTTATGGGGCATTTTGCGCTGACAGGATATTTGCTGCCACTCGTTAAGCAGACCGCCAATGCCCGAGTAGTGACACTTTCCAGTGGGGCGGCTACTTTGGTGGACAGCATTGACTTTGACAACCTCAGACTGGAAAAGAGCTATGATGAATGGCGTGAATATGCGGTGAGCAAGCTGGCAGATATCTTGTTTAGCTACGAGCTGGACCGGAGATTCAAAAATGCCCGTATATCGGCCATTTCTGTGGCAGCGCATCCTGGCGTCACGCGAACCGATCTGCAGCGGAATATCCCGGGTGAAAATCTGGAAGGTATGTTTGCTGCATTTGATCAGGTGATGGAGCCCTGGCAGGGTGCCCTGCCAAGCCTGTTTGCAGCAACAGATCCATCCGTTGAGGGCGGTAAATTCTACGGCCCGGACGGTCCGAAAGAATATGCGGGATATCCGGCCTTGTCCGGCCATCATACAGCAGCCATGAACGATGAAGTGCTTGCCCAAAGGCTCTGGGAATATGCCGAAAACGCAATACAAATGACCTACAAATTCTAATACTTGATCCGAAATGAACAATCAAACAGTTTTAGTAACCGGCGGTACTGGATTTTTGGGCGTAAATATTATTCTTGCATTACTCAAAAAAGGATTTACCGTAAGAACAACACTGCGCACGCTCTCCCGCACCGGAGAGGAAGCGATAATTGCAAGTGTGGACAGTTACAATTTCAGTAATACGCAAAATTAATCTGTAGGGATCAATATATTTGGTAAACCATGAAAGTTAACAACATCCAATCCTGTCACCTTGGCCCGGAGATCTCTCCCGAGAACTATATACCGGAAAACTATTTTCTATACTTATTGAAGGGCGATATGAAGGCTTATGACGGCGAGAAAAACTACACAATGAAACCGGGCGACTATTGTATCGCCCGGAAAAATCATTTGGTACGTTATACGAAATACAAGGACAATGATGCGTTTGAAAAAATCATCATCACCCTGGATGAAGCATTCCTGAAGCGCTTCCTTGAACGGCATGTTTATGACGTCCGGCCATCAACCATCAGTGACGCCTTTATTTTTATACCGGAAAACAAGCTCATCAAGAATTTTATAATATCACTGGAACCGTATTATACTGGTGATCTTGAGATCAGTGCGGATTTTGTTGACGTAAAGAGAGAGGAATTATTGATTATTCTATTGAAATCGAATCCTGACCTGATTAACATACTGTTCAATTTCTCGTTACCTGATAGGATTAATTTAAAGGAATACATGAATAAAAATTTCAGGTTTAACATCAGCCTGGAAAAGTTTGCATTTTTTACGGGGAGGAGCCTATCGACCTTCAAGCGGGATTTTCAACGCTTATTCGGAACGACCCCGGGCATCTGGCTCAAGAAAAAAAGATTGCAGGAAGCTTATTTTCAAATCGCCGAGCAATCCAAGAAACCAAGTGATGTCTATCTCGAAGTAGGTTTTGAAGACCTGTCGCATTTTTCTTTTGCGTTCAAGAATGAATTTGGAAAGACGCCAAATGAGATAGCAAAGCCAGTTTCAAATCGCATTTAATAACAATTAGCAAAAGTTCAACTAAAAATCCAGTTGACTGTGAGGTTAATCCAAAAAACCTCCCAAGGGCATTTTATCTATAATGCCGTTCTTGAAGCTGAAATAAACTTAAGGAAACCATCAGATTACATAAGGACATTAACTGACACTCTGAGCGCAAAAAACATATAGCTATTGCGCGTTTTGCAGCGGACTGTACCGACCATCCCTCCAACGATCAATATTCCCTTTTTAACGATACTTTATGCCCGTCCGATGGATAGTGAATTCGGCGGACGGTAAATAGGCATAGATTTACATCAGTAAAAACAAATCAATCATTCAAAAATTTAGTATTATGGAAATTATTCAAACCTCAGAAAACGCATTGTCACATTCAGCAGTTACAGCAATCATCAATGCCCCAATTGAAAAGGTAAATATCGCAGACTGGTTATTGAACCTGCCTGATGCAGAATACCAAAGGTGTTCAACACAGCATATCGGTGCAGCAATCTCCACAACATTTGACGGAGAACCGGTTTCGCTTAATGTCGAAACAATAGGAGATGCATTAATGGTACAGCACTACGTAGCTGTTGTCCATGAACCTGCTTACTGTCGGATGCTTTCGATTTCAGATTCAATCACTAAAGGAGGCCGTACAAAAGTACAGGTACTTTGGGAACTTAAGGCTACCAGAATTGACGATAACTCCTGTCTTTACACCAATGAGATCCACGCGACTGCTACTCCAGAGATGCTGGCTTATATCAAAGAAAATGGAATAAATCTTTCCGATGCGGCAGCAGCAAGACAGGCCGCTTCGGATGCGCACAATCATGAGGAGACACCCAACTTTGCTAAAAGTATAGAAAATAAAGCCCTTACAGGAAAATACAATCAACCTTTTTAAAAATTTCTTTAAAATGGAAAATACATTATTTGACAAATTGATCGGTACCTGGACATTGGTGGAGCTGGTAGAAGTAACACTTGAAAGTGGGGACATTTCCTACCCCATGGGTGAAACGCCAAAAGGTCTGATTATATATAATTCTGATGGCTATATGTCCGCGCAGATCATGAATCCTGACCGGAAGAACTTTAGCCAGGAGCATTGGACCGGAGCTACAGCAGAAGAATACATACAGGAAGGTTCTACCTATTTAGCATATTCAGGGCCTTTTGCTGCCAGTGATAACGAACAGACATTAAGCCATACAATGTATATTTCTCTTTTCCCGAATTGGACAGGTCAAACACAAAATAGGAATATACATTTTGAAAATGAATATCTGATCTTAGAAAGCGGCAAACCCTTCCTGTCCGAGGGAAAAGTAGTTATCCATAAACTGAAATGGAAAAGAGCAGAAAATTTAAAATCTAAAAATTGATTAAAATGAAAGCGGTTGTAATGTCAAGCTATGGTGGTCCTGAGGTACTACAGCTTAAAGAATTTGAAACTCCAAAAGCTACAGGTGATGAAGTTTTGATCGAAGTAAAAGCAGCAGGACTTAATAGATCGGATATATTTCAGCGACAGGGCAATTATCCCGCTCCCGCAGGTGTCCCGGCAGATATATTGGGTCTTGAGATAAGTGGGGTTGTCGTGGAGTGTGGGCCAGAGGTGTTGAACTTTAAGGTGGGAGATAAAGTGTGTGCATTGCTCGCAGGCGGGGGATACGCCGAATTTGTATGTGTACGTGAAGGGCAATGCCTTGAAATACCTGCTGATCTCAGTTATGCCGAGGCTGCAAGTCTACCCGAGACCGTGTTTACCGTATGGTCAAATGTCTTTCAGAGAGGGGCTTTAAAACCTCATGAAACCCTTCTGATACACGGCGGAAACAGTGGTATTGGTATTACTGGGATTCAATTGGCACATGCGCTCGGGTCACGCGTCATCGTCACCGTCGGATCTGATGAGAAAGGTCAGAACTGTATCGATTTGGGAGCAGATTTTTATATTAATTATAAAAAGCAGGATTTTGAAAGAGAACTCCAGCAGGAGGGCGTTGACGTTATCCTGGATATGATCGGAGGTGATTATTTGCAAAAAAATGTCAATATATTAAAACCCGAGGGGAGACTTGTTCATATCAACGCCGTTTCGGGCAGCCATGTCGATCTGGATCTCTGGAAGATGATGGTAATGCGTCTCACTATAACAGGCAGTACGTTAAGAAACAGAGCATATGAGTTCAAAAAATACTTGACAGCTGAAGTTAAGAAGAATGTTTGGCCATTGCTAGAATCAAAGAAGTTCAGACCCATCATTTACCAGACATTTCCCTTTAAAGAAGCTGCACAAGCGCATAAATTACTTGAAAATGGCGCACATACCGGTAAGATCGTTCTTGTCAGATAAACATTAGAAAAATATAATTATCAAACACTTAATTTATAAATACCATGAAAGCGAATATTGGAATTACCGAAACAGATACAAATGCTGTTGCTGAACAATTGGCAAAATTATTGGCCGATGAAAATATACTTTATATCAAAACTCGAAATGCCCACTGGAATGTGACCGGAGAAAACTTCCATGCAAACCATATTTTCTTTGAAGAACAGTACAAGCAGTTGGACGGGATGATCGATAGCGTTGCAGAACGCATGCGAAAAATTGGACATTATGCTCCGGCAACGATGAAGATCTATTTGGAACTAACACACCTTACGGAATACAGTGAAAGGACAAATGATGGCCTTGGGTATATGAAAGACCTACTGGCAGATCACGAAAGTATTATCGAATTTTTACGTGGTCATATTATTCCTTTTGCCGAAGAATTCAAAGATTATGGAACCAGCGACTTCATTACGGCACTGATGGAAAGCCATGAGGAGATGGCATGGATGATCCGTTCATATTTTAGATAGGAGCTATTGATTAGCGATAAAAAAAGAAAGTAATAAGTATATTTGTCATATTAACATATATACTTATTACTATGAAAGCTCTGATTGTTGACGATAATGATATTGCAAGAACGACTTTAGCCCATCTGGCAAAGCAGGTTCCGGACCTTACCATTGTGCAGGAATTTTCAAACGCTATGGACGCCTACCATTTTATTCAGAAGAACGAGGTTGACCTGCTCTTTCTGGATATTGAAATGCCCGAAATGACAGGTATTGAACTTACCAAAAGTTTATCGGGAAAAGATACAATCATCATTTTCACTTCCTCCAAAAGGGAATATGCGATCGAGGCTTTTGAGCTTAATATCGCGGATTATATTTTAAAGCCCATTTCTCCTGTCCGTTTTTTACAGGTGGTGGAGAAAGCCCAGTCAATCCTTGATAGCAGAAAAGAGAATGTGCATGTCACCAATGATGAATTTTTGTTTGTCAGAGACGCTAACGTGACAAGGCGCCTGAAGCTTGAAGATATCTTTTACGCTGAGGCGATGGGAGATTATGTGAAATTTTATACGAGAGAAAAGATGTTTGCCATTCATGGCAAGATGAAAACCGCAGAGGAGCGTTTACCAAAAAACGACTTTATCAGAGTACATCGGTCCTACATAATATCCGTCAGTAAAATAGATACATTACAGGATGGTGGTATTATTATAAATGGCCAGTTTATTCCTGTAGCAGATGCCTATCGAAAGGCTCTTAATACAAGAATGAATGTATTTTAGTTGTAAACTGCTGTTATTTTCGTCCTGATCCATGAAGCCGCCAAAACCTTCTTAGCTTTTATATATGACAAAAAACTCTGTAATGAACAGTAAACGGTTTAGCTATTTTATAATTCTGACATTTATTGCGGGAACAGTACTTCTGATCGCCGTTCAGATTAATTCGGCCAGCAATACAAAGGCGCTGATACAGAATAATAACACACTTTTGGCTGAGCTCCGTGCGAGTAATCATCTGAGGGAGATCGATCGCGATATCCTTGGCGTGGAAAGTAGGATCAGGGCATCGATAGCAACAAATGATACGACCCATCTGGAAGGTATCGACAAAAAGATAAATGAGATCGAGAACTTTCTTGATTCTTTGTCCAAAGATAATGCAGACCCTGTGGAAGAAAAGCTGATACAGCGGCTCGGGGTGCTGGCTATGGACAAAAAAATAGTCCGGGATCAGCTTCTGGCACGTTATAGTTCCTTAGGAAACATGGATGACCAGACCTCTATTGCCAATCCAAGAGCCCGAATTATTTCCAATGAAATTACAGCAATCACCGCTAAGATCTATAAAAGCAGGCAGTTGCACATGAGTGACCTCAGTAGACAGAGTGAAGCAATGGGCAGAAAAGCAAGGATCTATGATATCTCTTTGTTAATTTTATTGATTTTGAGTGGATCCGTGGTGGGCTTTCATATCCTCCGCCAATTCCGCCGACAACGGGTGCTGATCGAGGAATTGGATGCTGCAGAAAAGAAAGCTTCTATTGCAGCTCAGACCAAGGAAAATTTTCTTGCTAATATGAGTCATGAGATAAGGACTCCGCTCAGTGGAATCCTTGGTTTTACCAATCTACTCCAAAAAAGAGCGCTGGATGAGACTTCTTCCGAATTTGTGTCATCCATTCAGCGATCCGGCGAGAATTTGATGACGATCATAAATGACATACTTGATCTTTCTAAAATAGAGGCCGGAATGATGCGCATCACTGTTGGGACATTTAGTATCAGTGGGTTGTTAAATTCTGTAGAAACCTTCTTCACTGAAAGGGCAAAAGAAAAAGGACTATCGATTTCAAGTAAGATCGACAAGTCGATTCCGGATACGCTAATGGGGGATGCGACGAGGTTAACACAGATTTTGGTAAACTTGATCGGTAATGCCATTAAATTTACCAAACAGGGCACTATCAATATCGAAATTTATAACAAAAGCATAAGTGAGGGTAAAGTTGTTGTTGGATTTATTATTGCCGATACTGGAATTGGAATTGACAAGGAAAAATTAGACGATGTGTTTGAACGTTTTAATCAGGGAGAGGATTCTATTACGCGTAATTACGGAGGAACAGGACTTGGATTGTCTATTGTAAAAAATCTGATTCTACTGCAACATGGTGATATCGAGGTTCAAAGTGAGCAGGGAAGAGGGACGACTTTTAATTTTTTTATCCCTTATGGGATAGCACAGGAGCAATTGTTAGCCGCTTCGGTGGTCGATACCGATTATTTCAAAGATTATTCAAATTTACCACTTCATATTTTAGTCGTTGATGATAATACGATGAACCAAAGTCTGATGAAGCATATGCTGGGGCAATGGAATGTTGATTTCGGAATTGTTTCCAATGGACTGGAAGCCATTGAATATCTGAAAACCAAACATTGCGACTTGGTATTGATGGATTTGCAGATGCCCCAAATGGACGGATATGCAGCGACACAACATATCCGGGAAGTATTAAAATTGGATATTCCGATCATCGCCATGACTGCGCATGCCCTAGCAGGTGAACGGGAAAAATGCCTCAGTAGGGGAATGGATGAATATATTTCTAAACCTATTAACGAGGAGGAGCTGTTCAAACTTATTTCACATTTTGGGCTAGGGATTGATGGAAAACAGCAGATCGAAGATAAAGATAGTGAAGATTTCAATTATTTAAATCTGGCTTACATGCACACAGTGAGCCGTGGAGACATAAGTTTCGAAAGAAAGGTGACCAGCCAGTTTATTGACAAAATTCCGGGCCAGCTTCAGGAGCTAAAGGCTGCTTACGCAAATCAAGATTTCTCCAGATTTAAATTAAGAGCACATGATTTTAAAACCAGCGTCGCCATTATGGGATTGCTTCCTGTTCTTGATGATAAATTGGGAACACTTGAACTTACAACCGAACAGAACACATTATCGGAAGGTGTTTTAACGGAAGTCGAGCAGATCCTTACCATAGCCGTCGAGGAAGCTCAACGTTTATTGGCAAGTTATACGGACTAAGGTATACATTAACAATAAGTAATTGAAAAGATCATCAAGTCGTGCTTGATGATCTTTTTTGTTGTTTCATAGTATGATGAAAATATGTTGAATTCAGTATTTTTCTGATAATCGGATTTTAACGATTCATTTTGCCCATTCGTCGAATGATTATTGAAATTGGCTAATTGTTCGTGTAGTTTTATGGAAGCAAAAAGAAAATACATATTCATATTTAAACCAAATAGCTATGAGCACTTTAAAACTAAAAGACGGAACAGAAATTTTTTACAAAGACCAAGGACAGGGTCCAGTATTGATGTTTCACCACGGCTGGCCATTATCTTCCGATGACTGGGATGCACAGGTGATTTTCTTCCTACAGAGAGGTTATCGCGTAGTCACTCATGATCGGAGAGGCCATGGCAGATCGAGTCAGGATATTTATGGACACACCATTGAGCAGTACGCTGCTGACGCTGCCGAGCTTGTTGAATTTCTCGACCTAAAGGATGTCATTCATATCGGTCACTCAACAGGCGGGGGTGAGGTAATTCGTTATGTGAACAAATATTCGAAAGGAAGAGCTAAAAAAGCTGTACTCATCAGTGCTGTTCCTCCGATCATGGTGCAAAACGAAAGTAACCCAGATGGTGTGCCGATTGCGGTATTCGATAATATCAGGGATCAGACTTTGAACAATAGACAACAATTTTATATCGATCTAACACTTCCTTTTTACGGTTACAACAGAGCGGGAGCCGATATTAAGGAAGGAATTCGGAGAAACTGGTGGAGACAGGGTATGATGGGGGGAATTGTTGCCCATTATGAGGGTATCAAAGCTTTTTCTGAAACAGATTTCACAGAAGATTTGAAAGCAGTTGATATTCCTGTCCTGGTGCTGCACGGTGAGGATGATCAGATTGTTCCTTATGAAAATGCCGGCGTTAAATCTGCTAAACTCTTAAAGAACGGAACGTTGATTACTTACCCGGGGTTTCCCCACGGTATGCCTACGACTGAGGCTCCTACGATCAATAAAGATATCCTAGCTTTTATTGAATCCTAAAACAGCCGTACCAAAAAGTATAAAAAAGTGAGCTCCATGGCTCACTTTTTTTGTTAACGAGTAATTAAGAATGCCCCACTCAATTTTATAAGCCTTTCAACTTAGCACATTTAGACTGTGCGAATTAGTACATGCCAGCTTATCGCTGAATACTTACATTCTAAAAAAGGTAAGTCTAGAAGCGACTCCCGATAAACGAATAATTTGACTGATCATTTGAAGGAGGAGTGTCTTGCTATAGCACTGTTTCAACGATCATATCTGCCTGTTCACCGAAAGTCAGCAACAACAGCGTCCTTTCTTCGGTAAATTTACGTTAGTAAAAAACAGGAATATCAATCGTTAAAAAAACAATATTATGAAAACGACATCTTTAAGCTTCAAGTACGAATTAGAAAAAAAAGAACCCCGTACAAACGATGGTGGGACCACCAGAGGGGCTTCTGTAACTGACTTCCCAGCATCGATCGGAATCGCAGGTGTGTCGATGCGATTACAGCCGGGCAGTATGAGAGAGCTTCATTGGCATGCAAATGCTGCTGAATGGGCTTATGTAATTTCAGGAACTGTTCGTACGACTATCATTCATCCGGACGGTCATAGTTATACTGACAATTTTGAGCCGGGTGATGTATGGTACTTTCCTAAAGGTTATGGACATTCGATACAGGCAACAGGAAATGAAGAGTGTCATTTCATCCTGATATTTGACAACGGTAATTTTTCCGAAGACCACACATTTAGCGTAACTGACTTCGTTGCGAGTATGCCTCCAGAAATTGTAGCACAGAATTTAGGGTTGACTTTGGAAGAAGTTGCTGCACTGCCGAAAAAAGAAGCCTATTTCGCAGCTGGTATTGTCCCGGATGAATTGTCGTTTAATGCTACTGCTAGACCAGAAGAATCTGACATAGAACTTACTAATCTACATCGTTATCCGCTTCACGCACAACAGCCTAGAATCATTCCCGGGGGCGGTCTCCAGCGATTGGTTACAAGTAAGGAGTTTCCGATCAGTACGACCATGGCCGGTTCTATTCTTGAATTGCAGCCTGGGGCACTTCGGGAAATGCACTGGCATCCGAATGCCGACGAGTGGCAGTATTATATTTCGGGCCAGGCGGAGATGTCTGTTTTTCTTGCTGAGGGTACTGTAGTCACCGAACAGTTCAATGCAGGTGACGTAGGCTATGTACCCATGGGAGCTGGGCACTACATTAAAAATACAGGCGATACCCTGTGCCGTGTTCTTATCGGATTTAATAGCGGGAAATACGAGTCTATTGATCTGAGCGAATGGCTTTCAGGCAACCCTAAAGATGTCGTGGTGACAAATTTCGGGCTGAAGGATGGTGAGATTGAAAAATTTCCAACAAAAAAGATTTTTATTCAACCTAAAAAATAAAACTTATGTTGCCAGAAAAGAAAGCTTTTCTGTCCGCTGACAAAATAGGGGTACAAGAAAAATTAGCGATACTACTTGCTTTCATAGCTGGGTATATCGATGCAGTTGGGCTGATCAAATGGAAAACCTATGTTTCTTTTATGAGCGGGAATACCACGCAGCTTGGAACAGCGATAGACACAGGAACAGTAGAAGTCATCAGCTCATCGCTATGCGTAATTGGTAGCTTTGTAAGTGGTATCTACCTGGGCACATGTCTCTCGCAGTGTCAGAGACAGCGAAAATTTTCATCCAAATTCTTTATTGTGGCGGGCATTTTAATCACTTACAGTATCGTTGGTAGCTATTATCAGATACCGAACTATAGCTCGCTGGTCATTATCGGCTTTTCAATGGGGATGATGAACACGATCGTTACTTCGGTAGGAAAGCAAAATGTAAATACCGATTTTGTGACGGGGACGTTAAACAGTCTGGCAAAGAACTCGGCGATGTATACTATGAGCAATAGCAAAGAGGATAGGACTACCTATAGATCGAATACCATCCGTTTGTTGATTCTTTGGATAGGTTTTATCTTGGGCGCTTTTATCGCGCCGATGCTTCTTGATATGCTTACAAAGTGGACACTGCTTCTACCAGCGTTTTTTCTACTGGCATCTGCATTCTTATTCCCTATATCAATTATTAAAGATTAAAATTATGTTAGAAAAAAATACTGTTGCGCCTGATTTCACATTATTTGCAACACCAGACCAGAAAGTTACATTATCCGAATTTAAGGGTCGTAACGTGATCTTAGCATTCTATCCTGCTGACTGGAGTCCGGTCTGCAGTGATCAGATGGCACTGTACAATGAAATGCTCAAGTACTTTAAAAAGTATGACGCAGAACTGTTCGGAATTTCTGTGGACAGCAAATGGTGCCATCTGGCTTTTTCGCAGTCCCGTAACCTACACTTTCCGCTCCTTGCAGACTTTGAACCAAAGGGGGGAGTAGCAAAGAAATATGATGTCTATAATGAGAATGAAGGCCAGTGCAACCGCGCTCTTTTTGTAATCGATAAAGAAGGTATCATCCAATGGAGCTACAAATCACCGACGGCGGTAAATCCCGGTGCAGATGGAATATTGGACACTCTTGAAAATCTTAAAATAAAATAATTATGTCATTAAAAATACCTGTCAGTACTACTGACCACGCCCAAGGCAATCTAAATGCCGATTTAGTTATCGTAGAATATGGTGACTACCAATGTCCCTACTGTGGAGCCGCTTATCCGGTGCTAAAGAAGCTCTTGAAAAAATTTAGCGGAGAGGTGAAATTTGTATTTAGAAACTTCCCACTTTCAGAAATGCACGAATATGCGCTTCCAGCCGCGATCGCTGCCGAAGCTGCTTCCTTACAGGATAAGTTCTGGGAAATGCATGACGCTATTTACGAAAATCAGCAATACCTGGACGACCTGTATCTTTTTAAAATGGCAGAAGAAATAGGATTAGATATGGAAAAGTTTAAGTCCGATATACAAAAAGAGGAGCTGGCGAATAAAATCGATGCCGATTTTCAGGGCGGAGTTATCAGCGGAGTCAATGGGACACCATCCTTTTATGTTAATGGCAAGAAGTTTGACGCTGGAGCTGAAGACCTTTTCAAGCTTTTCATTAAATAAAAAGTGAGATCTATTGGTGCAATAATGTTTGCTTACAAGTTTGATAATAAATATAAAAATCAAAAAGCCGTAACTCTAGTGATCAGACCCTAAAGACCCAAGATATTCTAAAAACATAGACTTATCAAACCCGACAGCAGAGCGAGATGCCTACTTTGTGGTTTTCTAGTTCCTTCACATATCGTCACTTTTATAATGCTTTTTTCTGTATTGTATATGGTTTTCAGGAAACCGAAAAGTTAATTACATCGGATCTACAAAGTTAGAAATTAGTTTATAAGGCCGCTGGTTTAAATATCATTGGTGATACCAACTTAAAAAGTGATCCTCATAATGACTAATTTTGGAACTAAAATTCCAGTAATTGAAATATATTTTAAAACAAATGAAAACACTAGAAAATAAGACCGCATTTGTAACAGGCGGTACAAGAGGAATGGGAGAAGCAATTGTAAGACGTTTTGCTTCCGAAGGAGCCAATGTCGTATTCACCTACGCCAACTCAGCAGAAAAAGCAGAAAAGATTGTAGCGGAAATAGAAGCGCAGGGGGTAAAAGCGCTTGCCATCCATGCTGATGCCTCAGAGGCAGGACGTTTAGAAAGTGCACTGGGGCAGGCTAATGCCAAGTTCGGAAAGATTGATATCCTTGTAAATAATGCCGCTGTTGCCATTCCAGGAACAATTGACCAAGCTTCCCTTCAGGCTGAAGGCTACAATAAGATGATAGACGTGAATATCCGCGCTGTAGCTGAGGCGGTTAGAACAGTTATTAAATTTATGCCCGATGGCGGAAGAATCATCAACATAGGCTCCGTTGGTGGAAATAGAATTGGAGGCCCCGGCATGGCTGATTACGTTGCGACCAAAGCCGCGGTTTCGGCATACAGCAGAGGGCTTGCATGGGATCTTGGCCCAAGAAATATTACAGTGAATGCAATTCTGCCCGGCGCAACTGATACAGATATGATGCCCAAAGATGAGGAGATCCGTCAGGCTTATACAAATGCTATTCCGCTTAAGCGTCTTGGAAAGGTTGAGGAAATTGCTGCACTTGCAAACTTCCTTGCCGGACCTGAATCTTCCTATATTACCGGTAGCAGTATCGTAATTGACGGCGGTATCAGCGCATAAAGTATAGCTATGAAAAATTTAAATCATGAAGATCTCATTGCAATTGTCGAGATCAAAAAAGTAATGGCCCGCTACACCAGGTTTGTCGATACAAAGCAGTGGAATTCCTTTAAAGAATTATTTGACGAAAATGCCCATATGCTCTTCGAAGGAGAAAAAGGCGAGCGGCTTTTTGAGTTTAACAGTCCCCAAGAAATGGTGAATGTAACCGCACCTGTGCTGGAAGGTGCCCGCTCTGCCCATCACGTGCATAGCCCAGAAATTGAACTGTTGCCCGAACATCGTGCCACAGCGATATGGGCAATGGAAGATCTGATCAACTTTGCGCAGAGGGAAGAGATTCCCTACAAAAAGCTGCATGGTTTTGGTCATTACCATCTGGAACTACTTAAAACAGAACAAGGATGGAAGATCACCAGACTACAGCTTAAAAGAACTATATTGGATATTTTAGTTTAAACTACTATCAATTAATAAGGGAAACCGGGTTTCGGAAATGGAACTCGGTTTTTTATCATTTTAAAATGGAAAGTGTCTGCTCGATCATTTTGCGGCAGGCCTCTTCATCCATACCCGCTTTGGTGGATACGACCATTCCTGATATGGTATTGACCAGGTAATCGGTAATAGTCTCCATATCGAGATCGCTGTGCGAAGGAGAGGAGTTCTTTAGCATTTCCAGGAAATGAAAGATTGCATACCTGCTGTCATTGTAGCTTTGCTGGATGATCTGGAGGGCCTGCTCATCGTGCGGACCGAACTCAATGATGGAGTTAACAAGGAAACATCCATTGGGCATTCCGGGTTGGTAGCATCCTTTGACAGCCAGATCAAAGATCTTGCTGATACCCTCTCTAGGGTTTTTGGCACTGCGCTTGATCTGTTCAAGGGCGTCAGTGGTTAATTTTGAATACCGATGGAGAGCCCTTATTAAAAGACCGCGTTTGTCACCAAATGTTGCATACAGGCTTGAGCGGCTGATTTTAAGATGGTTGACAAGTTCTTCAGGTGAGGTTGCGTGATAACCCAGCTGCTGAAAAAGAACAATCGATCTGTCCAGTATATCTTCTTCAATAAAATTTTTTTTTCGGCCCATCGTAATAAAAACTGTAATGCATACCACTTGATAGACAAATTTAAGGTTTTATTATTTACCGTTAGCCTAGCGGTATCACAGGTGGAACCACCTGTGATTTGAATTTAAGGGCAGAAAATCAGTGAGTTGACTGCCTGATCATTGAAAATATTTTAATAATTTTAATAAAAAAATATGAAAGATATTAATGTCATTCCTTTGACCGCAGAAAATACGCGGGCCCTGCAGGACACCATATATGTGATCGGAGGGAAGTGGAAATTACCTATTCTGTTTTCAATCTGCAGTGGCAATAAGCATTTTAAGGATATCCAACGCAGTATTCCGGGGATTACCACAAGAATGCTATCTAGGAGTTTAAAAGAGCTTCTGGATAATAAGATTATTACAAGAACAGCGTATTCTGACAGTCCTGTCATCATCGAATACGAATTTACCGAATATTCCAAAGAATACGCTATACTGATAAACCAGATGATCGAGTGGGGAAAAAGGCACCGTAAATTAATTATTGAAAGTGTATAGCGATCTCAACAAGTTTGTCTTCAGGCTTTTAAACAAAAAAATCTTATCAATTCTGATAAGATTTTTTTGTTACCGGGACATCAAGCAGTATATCTGCCAAAAGTTGTTTTGCTGCAAACCTACTGCAAACTAACAACAATCTTACCGGTTGTATGGTTTGTCTCCATTTCCTGATGGGCTAGCGCCATTTCTTCAAGTTTAAATGTTTTTGAAACGTGCGGTCGAAGGATACCCTTGCCCATTAAATGGGCCAAAGCTTTTATGTCCGTTCCACTTGATATTACTGCGTTGTAGAAAATGTTGACATTTTTTTCTTTTGCCAAAACTTCCCATTTTGTTCCCTCGATGTGGTTCCATAAACTCAGTAGGTTACCGCCCTGTTTTAGCACCTTGATGGTCTGCTCGATATGCTCATCACGCAAGGCCTCAATTACATAATCCACAGGCTGAAGGATATCCAGAAAATTTGTTGTCTGATAATCTATAAATTCATCCGCACCAAGTTCCATAAGAAGCTCTTTTTTTGAACCTGAGGCTATCGCAATAACATATGCTCCGAAGCTCTTTGCAATCTGTATGGCCAGATGCCCGACCCCGCCACCTGCTGCTGTAATCAGAACACGGTCTCCGGATTTAATTTTGACTTTATTTAAAGGTTGCCAAGTCGTTAAAGCTGCAAGAGGTGCGGCCGCAGCTTGCTGATAAGAGATACTCTCTGGTTTCAGCGCAATATCCTTGACACGGGCAACTACATATTCTGCATACCCTTTGGCATGTCCCGGGCTGCTGGAAGTCGGGAAATTGAGCAGACCAAAAACTGCGTTTCCTACTGCAAAGTCTGAGACACCTTCACCCAGCTCCACAATATCACCTGCGATATCCCAACCCAGTATTTTTGGTGATTCACCGTTAAATATATAATCTAATGCTACATTTTCCCTAGCATAAATATCTGTTGGGTTAATCCCTATGGAATTTACTTTTACCAATACTTCATCTTTTCCAGGGCTAGGAAGAGGTAGATCTTTTAATTCCAATTGCGAAATATCGCCCTGTTTTTTTAAAATAACTGCTTTCATTTTTCTGTATTAAAAACTAATACAAAATTAGGAAGATTGCACTGTCGATTTATTGGCAATATCATCAATGATACTAAGCGCCGGGCGTTGTTTGTCAGTAAAACTTTTTAAAGAGGTCAAAGCATGATGGAGCACCGAAAGCTCTTATCAATCAAAAATTCTTGATCAAGTAAGGCCAATTTAAATAGCTGTATGAGCCCAGCATACTGTACAATAAAAAGATACAGGTCAGTAAATGACTGCATCTTTTTATTTAGGAAGCAATTATAATATAATGGACACGTTAAGAACCGAATTTAATTTTCCAAAGTACTTAACGCCCAGTCCTCAAAATGGATCTTGCCTGCATTATATTCTTCAGCAGGGACGAGCAGTGATCTAGGAACAACAAGATGCATATATTTGCTGTCCTCGTCAGAAACAACCCTTATGGGCTTTCCGGATATCGCAATATATTTTGCCACAAAATCATCCATATTTGCCCTTGTAGGCCCAGCAATCTCTACCGTACCATTTTTAGGCTCTTTGAGTGCAAACTGTACAATGTAATCTGTGACATCTTCCAGGGCAATGGGCTGATAGTCGATCTTCGAAACAAATACCTCGTCACCCTGGCCCTGAACGGCAATGATCGCATCGGTATGCTCATAAAACTGTGTTGAACGAATGATTGTATAAGGTATTCCCGAGTTTTTGATGTTGTCTTCCTGGTATTTCTTTGCGCGAAGATATCCGATCTCCAGCGCATCGTCTGTTCCGACAATGGAAAGTACGAGGTGATGCCTGATGTTTGCAGCCAGCTCCGCTTTTACCAGATTCTTTCCTGCGGTCTGAAAAAAGTGGATTGCATTTTCTTCTTCAGGAGAGGAGGAATTGGATAGATCGATTACTATTTCCGTATTTTCCAGTGCTTGCGAAAGACCTTCTCCGGTCATGAGATCTACTCCATGTGAAGGTGAACCAATGATCACCTGATGACCAAGGTTTGCCAGTTTTTTTGTGACCAGCCTTCCAGTAAGACCTGTACCACCGATTACTAAAATTTTCATATGTGAACTATTTAATTTTGTAAAATTGATTAAAATAAGCTGCGCACTTGTACGCCGAATGGATTTCCAAACCAGCACCGCCAATATCCGTCCCGTCCTTTCTTTGCGTAATCGCTTGAAGTTCCGGTAATATTTACTTTTTCGCCGTTATTTCCTGTCCCAGTGATTCTCCAATGCAGGACCAATGAGGCCAGATTATCCGTCGAATAGATATTCCTGGCAACAATTTCTATCGGCAATCCAAAACCGAAGGACTGCTGCAGCTCATGGGCGATCGCTATTTTTCCGCGTTTGGGCTCACCGCTGGTACTGATAACGACTGCATCATCCTCATAGAAGCCGAGCATGGTTTCAATATCCCTGGAATTAAAATGAACCAAAAGAGAATCGACAATTCCTTCAGGGTTGGTTGATAATTTACAAGTTGGATTCTCTGCTAAATTATGATCTTCCATAAGACCTAAGAATTTATATTATGCGATATACTATACCGTACAGTGTATCTATAGTGCAAAATTGATCAAAAAATGAATGCAGGAAAACTGACAAACAAAGGTAAAAGGTGGACAAAAAAAGAAGCAGTGTTTGAGTTGAATAGGATAGGATCGTCTAATCCAGGTCTGGATTGGAACGTAGTGTCTTTCTGTAATCACCCGGTGATCGTCCAGCTTTTTTTGTGAAAAGCCTGATAAAATACTTGGTATCTTTATAACCTAGCTGGACCGCAATTTCCTTAATACTCAATTGCGAATAATAGAGCAGGCGCTGTGCTTCGCTTAGTATTTCCTTCTGGATCAGTGCCGATGCAGATAAGCCCGTCACTTTTTTAACAACATCGTTTAGGTGGGCCACGGAGATATTTAACCTTTGGGCATATGCTGAAGGGCGTTTAAGACTGCGGTAATCACTCCTTACAAGATTTCTGAATTCGTTGGTTATACTGATAACCCGGGGGCTATGACTTATGGAACCAGCTGCTAATTTGCGCTGGTGACAAATTACCGCCTGGGCTATAAAAGCTGACAACAAGGGCTGTTGCACTTCCTTACTTGCGGTATTGTTTATACTGTCCAGATCTTTCAGGGAGTCTAGGATTGAACTAAACCATTGTTGCTCGGGCGCTGAGAGTGACAATATAATGGTTTCATTTAAAGATGCATCAAGTATGTCCTTTGCTGACCTGGTCATATGATGACCTTCAAAAGAAATGTAATAGCCAGATGCCCCAACAGTCCCGGTGATCTGATGTACCTGGTGCGGTGGGCAGACAAAAAGTGTTCCTGCAGGCATGGTCAGCTGTTCAAAATCAAATAAGACTTCCAACTGCCCAGCTTCAACAAGCATGCAGGTATAGTGGTCATGCCGATGTGGATTCAGCGCTTTTAGGATGCCCGGAGTTGAACCATCCCATAGGCCAACAGCCATACTGCTGCTGGAATCCATGCTGTTCACTAAAATAGAATCTCTTTTTGGCATGTGGCGCAATTTTAAATTCAAATTTAGTTCATATACTTTAAGAATTGCTATCAATTGCGTTTTATGTTAATTCTTTCGTATTTGTATTAGTTTCAATCTTTCAAAATCAACCACGTACAGTATTCAGCATATCGTGCGGATACCCGAGGCTAATGCAGCTTAAAGCATCCAGTTTGGCCAGCTCGTCAGCTGTCAAATTAATTTCAGTAGCGCTAATACTTTCCTCAAATTGATTGATATTTCTTCCAGCGGAGTTACCCAGGGCTGGGGTCGCTGCTTCTGGTATATTTTGAGCAGATAATAAAATTGCTTCGCCGGCCTTGTATAAAATTACCAACGATTTCTTCAGCCTCTCCAAATTGGTAAACATCAAGTATGTCGATAAAATTACCACCTGCATCTGCATAAGCTGTTAAAATCTTTTTTGATTCTTGAGGATCGGCTCCGTAGCCTTTTCTTGTTTTATTTTAGCAGAAAGCAGACAACAATGGACATAAGATGTAAAGGTAATTTGAGATGTTTACATGCAATACGGTAAATGAAGACTGTCTCTAAAATATATAGCAGACCAAAAGCCGGCCTGCTATATTCCCACTACCAAGGCAATTCACCATCTTCTCCAAAGAACTTTCCCGTAGGTCCATTCTTATCAAGCATTGCGTACCTGGCAAGGTTGATACAATTTTCTGCGGCAGATTTCCCACCACTGTTACCGTTAAAATCCGTGGAAGTCCATCCCGGAGTAACACAGTTAATTTTAAAGCCGAGATCTTTATATTCATATGCTAAGGCAACCGTATAAGCATTTAAGGCTGTTTTAGAAGGACCATAACTTATAGATTTAGCATTATATAGAAGCCATTCCGGATCTTGGTGCTTTGTGAGGGAAGAGAGATCACTGGTGATATTTTCTATCACAGGGAGGGCAGATCTTTTTAGGTATGGTAGAAATGCTTCTGTTACTGCAATTGTCCCGAAAAAGTTTGTTTCAAAAACTTCCCGCACATCAGAGAGATTTAAAGGGCTTTCTTTGCTTTGTCTTCTGCCTAGAATGCCGGCATTGTTGATCAGGATATCAAGAACATTGCTATGTTTTCCGTATTCTTCTGCAGCTTTCTTCACAGATTCTTCATCTGATACATTGATCTCTAATAGAATACAGTTTTCTAAACCTGAACTTTTTAAATCATTAATGGCGCTTTTGCCCATTTCAATATTTCGGCAGCCGAGGTAAACAAAATATCCTTTTTGAAGAAGATATTTGGCAAGTTCAAAGCCAAGGCCTTTATTGGCACCGGTAATAAGTACTTTTCTCATTGTAATTTGTTTCGTTGTTTATAAAGTAAAATGTGATTATTGAATTCAGAGGGGAATCTTTTCAGAAGAGGCATTGAAGCCATAATATTTTTTAAATACAGTGGAAAAATGTGAAAGATTTTCAAAGCCAACCTGTAAATATATTGAAGAAGGGGCTTGCTTTTCTTCAAAAATAAGCCTTTTCGCTTCTTCAAGGCGCATTTTCATGATCCATTTGTGCGGTGGTAGATGATACATCCGCTTAAAGTCTCTCTTGAAGGTTGCCAAGCTGCGGCCCGAAAGGTAAGCAAATCGTTCCAAGGTAATATTATGAATATAGTTCTTGGTCATAAACTCTCCTAATTCAATTTTTACCGGTTCAGTAAAATCGAAAAGGCTATTTTTTATACCAGGCCATAATATTTCCAGTAACAAAAAAATCTCTTTCGTTTTGTTGGCACTTAATTGACCTGGGATGTTCTGTCCTGAACTGATATAGGGTTTTAACGATTCGAAAAAACCTGACATAAGATCATTTTTAGCAACAAGAAATCGTTCATTATATTCTTTAAAGGAGTCGGAATTTGTAATTGCTATATTTGGGTCTTCCAGTAATAGTGTATTCAAAAAATCGCGTGTAAGTAAAATTTTCACCATCTCAAACTTTTCTCCATTTTCACTGTCCATCAATGAAGCTTTTACCAACTGGTTTTTTCGTAGTAGGATGGTTTGACCCGCATCTGCCCGGTATGCCTTACCATCTTCATAAAATAATATGTACCCTTTTTGGATATGCCATATCTTATGTTCTACCATAAAGGATTCGATGGGTGAATTATTTTGTTCAGTGCAGTAGAAAAATACTTGAGGCTGTTTGATATCTGCCATTTCGTTAAAATTATAAAGCAAAATTAATCGGATTTTTAAATCGTTGGTTTTCTATCTGGCTCAAATTAACTTTTCTATTTGGCTCATTGGTAAACGTTGCCCAACCTGATAGAAACAGGTAATAAAAGAGAAATGCTAAATAATGCCCATCATGCCTGCTATATGACAAGCTTCAAGTGCACTTTTTACCCGAAGTTTTTCCATAATGTTCTGCCTATGACGATCGACGGTGTTCTTGCTGATAAAAAGTCTTTGAGAAATTTCTTTGCTGGCTCTGCCGATCGCTATTTCTTTTAAAATTTGTATCTCTCTTTTTGTAAGAATCTTTTTGCTATTGAAATTATGATCAGAAAGAATTTGTCCGTTACTTGAATTGATGATCGTAGGTGCGGAAGGATGGTTTACGCTGCTGCTAAAACTATATTGATATAAAATGAGCTGGATGCTGTCTGTAGAGGATGCATAAAATATTTTGAGTTCAATCGGAATATATTGCTTGTCTTTATTTAAAACTCTCACAATTAGAATGATATGAAAATCCAGTCTCTCTTTTGGATTTTTGTCCTTTATAAAATGAAATAATTTGAGTTCCAGAAGATGTCTTGTTTTAAGGTCATCAGGATGGATAAGAGGCAAAATGCCGTCAGTGCGATCTGAACTTTGAATAGAACTGGTTTTTTCTTCTGCAAAACCAAAATATAAGGAAAGCCCGCCGTGATAAACATATTTTTCTTTCGATTTTAAATCAATGAGAACAGCCGTGGAGTTTTGCAGTACCGAAAATATGAAGGCAACATGTCTGTACTTTTCCAATGACATTTTTGGATCAAGTTCGCCTTTAAAGGCCTGGTCGAAAAGAGCACCTGGCAACTGATCATTGTTAGTTCCGGAAAAAATGGTCATTTTTTACTATTTTTTAGGTTATAAGCCCTGTTTAACTTTGTCAAAATTATTAAAACTATGGTAATTTATCATTTATCAGTAATAAATTTAACAAAGAATTATATGAAACAAAAAATTGTAAATTTTTGCCTTTCTACTAATGTTTGGATATTTTTAATTCCGTTGTTGTCAATCTTTAGTGCGATGACTTTTTTTATTATTCCAAACCTGCAACAACAAATAGGAGGGGGAGAACTGTTGGATACGAGATTTAGCGGATACCATCTAGTTGAGGTTCAAAATCTAATGGAAAGTTTGGGTAAGAAAGGGAGATTCAACTATTTTTATCTCGAGCTTTTCGGTGATCTGCCTTTTATCCTTTTTTACGTTATCACATTTACAATTTTCATTGTAAGACTACTTGAAAAAAATAAGATTAAAGCCCAGATTTTATTCTTAATTGCTTTATTGCCTTTCCTGTCGGGCATGTTCGACTATTTAGAAGATGTATTGATTATAAAGATGCTTCTCACTTATCCTACGACCAATCCTACAACTATCTATCTTGCTTCAAAAGTTACAACCTTAAAAGGATATGCACTTAGCCTCACCATCATTTTTCTATTGTTGAATCTTATTATTTTCCTGTTAAAGAAAATGAAAAGATAACATATATAAATGAAGCGCAGTAGATCGAGAAAGAGTGGACAGCCGATTCACAAATTATCTGCTAAAACAAGGCAATCATACCTGAGGCCAACTATAAAAAATACACCAAATAGTGAAAACTATCTGGTGTTACCACCTCATCTAATTTTCTTCCATAGGCCGCACCTTCATCATGCAGAATATCATTCCCGGCCACCTGAACAAGTGCAGGAGGCAAACTTTCAGTGGTGAGGCGTATTTGTTGTCCCGCTCTTTCAAGTCAGGCAGGTAATTGTCCCACATCCATTTCATCAACGGCGTTGTCAAAAATGGTTCCTGCGCAGATTTTGTATAAGAAGCCCTATATTGCTTTCGGTATTTTACGAGGTTTATTTATCTATACAATACTAGATCTTACCTTCAAGAATATGAATTAATTCTTTTGTGTTTAAGATTGCATGCGCATACGTGGGACCATTAATTTCATGTGCTGCGCGCATATGCTCCCACGAGTTCGCAGCAGTTCCATCAGTGATCAAAGTGACATGATATCCCAGTTCCATCGCCATGCGACCTGTTGCTTCAATGCAAGAATTTGCCAACATACCGATAAGGATCACGCGATCGATATCATGTTGTTTCAGCTGAAAGTCAAGGTCTGTGTTTATAAATCCGTTTTGGGACCAATGCTCTTTAATAATAATATCATTTGGAGTGGGACTTAAGTCTTGATGAAAGTCACCGCCCCAAGAACCCTTGGCAAATAGCTGACGCTCGTCTGTTAATAACTGTGTGGATGTCGGGTATTTCCAATATTTGTAGTCATTGGGTTCGGCACGATGGTGCGGGACGTACAATAACTGTATGCCGATATCACGTGCAGCACGCATTACCATTGACATATTTTTCAGCAAATCGATTTTTTCAATTACTTCTTTTGATTTGGAATAAGATTTTCCATCGGGATGCAAAAAGTCGTTATAGGGATCTACAATGAGTATACCCGTTCTTTTGCTATCATATCTACCATATCTGGCAAAACCATCATCTGTTTGTTTATTCATCATTGTCATTTGTTTTTCAGCATGCCATTATCGCTTACCTAAAAAATCCATGGAAATTTTTAGATAAAAAGCTAATTCGTTGTGATTTGAAAAATTCTTTTTTTGTAGAATAGCCATATCTATGCTTGATCCATTGTGTCTGTCATCATCTTATTTACGATTAGCCATTGGCCATTGATATGATGAAATGAAAGGAATTCATGGTAGTAATAATCGTACATTTTCACCTTCACCTCTGCTACAGCAATCGAGTTTATGACAGAAATTTTGATAATTTCGCCATGGAAAGGCTTACCAGAGTCCTTTGGGCTTTGGCGATGGGCCACCACGTCAAGATATTCTGCTAGTTTTTTGAAATAGGGTTGTCCCTTTACATCACCTAGAAGTAAAGCCCCTGGGTAAAATGCCTGTTCCAAGCGTTGTACTTCCCCTAAATATATTCCCTGGAAATAGTAATCCTCTAGGGTCGTTTTGATTGCTATGCTGTCCATATCTGTGTTATTCATCGCGGTGTTAATTTGTGCTTTGCTATCCGGGAGTAAACCGAAAAGCAAAGCTGTTAGTATAATTATTTTCATTATTTTAAATTGTGACCGGCGCCCATACCGCCGTCGACGTTGATGATCGCACCATTAATAAAATTGCTTTTTGCAACCGTGTAAATCATTTCTGCGATATCATCTACTTCACCGATCCGGTTGACCAAATGTATACCGGCCATGCTATCACCATTTTCGCCGTGCATCGGAGTTCGGATCACGCCCGGAGCAATCGTATTGACCCGAATATTTCGGCTACCGAATTCAGCCGCTAATTGTATTGTGAGCGCATGGATGGCGCCTTTGCTTGCCACAGGTGCAGTAGCAGGAGCACCTCCCAAAGCATGGTTTACCAGCGGCGTCCCGATATTGATGACCACGCCGTGTCCCTGTTTTAACATTTCTGGCATTACAGCTTGTGTGGTAAAAAATGTTCCTTTCAAGTTGGTGTTTAAAAAAGTGTCAAGGTAATTCTCATCCACCTCTAGAAATGCTCTATTCCCAAAAATACCAGCATTGTTAATCAATACATCCACTTTGCCAAATTGTTTTAGAGCCAGATCAACGAGCTGTTCTCCAGTTTCTTTATGACTGATATCGCCGGCAATGCGGGCCAGCTGTGGACCACCACCTAGCCTGTAAAACGTTTGTTCGAGCTTTTCGGGTGTTGCCGAATTGATGACAACATTGTCTCCTCGGTCAAGAAAATATTTGGCCGCTGCCTCGCCAATACCCGACGAAGCTCCCGTTATGATAATTGTTTGTGTGTTCATCGTTCTATTTTTTATCGGCAGTAATGCCGTTTTCACGTAATATTGATACTTGCTCACCGGCGTAGCCCCAGTCGTCCAATTCAACTTCCTGGATGACCACATGTGTGAGGTGGGGATCCTTGTTCAAGATCGTTGTGAACAGGTCGGTAATTCCTTTTATAAGCTGTTGCTTTTGTTCACGGGTAATATGTTCTTTGGTTAATTCTATTTTTATAAATGGCATATCTTTGCTATTATGCAACAGCGGTACTTTCGTTCGCTATAGCGGTTAATGAAATAGTAAGCTCAAATTCGTTGTAGATCAACGTATCCCCGAGGTTTTGAAAAAAGTTGCCCGAACGGAATTTCATGTCATATTTAGTCCGGTCTATTACAACGCTTGCTTTCGCAGCCAAAGTTTGGTCATTGACAATAGCATCAATGTTAAATGTTACTTCCTGTGTAATTCCCTTAATTGTCAGATCAGCGGTGCAGCTATCATGATTTGATGATGATATAATCAGGCTGGCTTCGGGATATTTTTCTGAATTAAAAAAGTCTTCAGAAGCCAGATGTCCGGCAAATTGTGCATTCGTGGCAGGGTCTGTTATATCCACTATTTTAATGGATCTGGTGTCTACTATAAATTCTCCAGCTGTAATTTGTCCGTCATTTAATGTGAGCTGACCGCTTTTTAAATTTATTGTACCATTGTGGCTGCCAGTTACTTTTTTGCCTACCCAGTTGATCCGGCTTTCTGCCGTTGAAATGTTGAATTTTTGTGTTTTCATTACCTTGTATTTAATGTGTTTAAAAAATTATACTACAAAGTAACGCTGCTGTGTTGAACTGATAACGTGACCTATATCACATTCTGATTTTCTGCTGTATAGAGTAGGATGATTTGATGAAAGCAACTTGTCCTAGGGGAATCTGCTTTTGTGGGAATTGCTCTTCCTGCTGTTTATTTTTTGAATACGTCGGCATGTTCTGTGGTTTCTCTTATTAGTGATTGCATTAGTTCAGATGCATTTCGGTGTTTCAGTATCGGTGCGATCTGACCGCTCCATAGGAAGAGAAATTCTGGCCGCTGTTGTTCTAGAGCAGCTTTTCGGAGTGAAGACATGATTGATGCCTGTAGTGGAAAGGGGAGGGCTGCTATTTCCCCGTCCGGCAATTGTTTGGTTATAAGAGAACTAATCCCTCGTCCAAGTCTACCTGTAAAGGCCCTGCTGAGGGTGGTGTATTTTGCATGTTCAGAAAAAAGCATATCGCGATGTATAGGAATTGCACCCGATTCTTCACAGGCCAGAAAAGCAGTTCCGATTTGGACTGCGTCCGCGCCTAAGACCAGAGCAGCGGTTATCCCTTTTGCATTTGCTATTCCACCGGCAGCTATAACTGGGGTTGTCACTCTTTCGCGGATCAGTTGTAAAAGTGTGAATGTACCCATTAGGGACGATTCGGCTTTATCAAGAAAGGAGGGACGGTGCCCCCCCGCTTCAAATCCCGATGCGATGATAGCGTCTACGCCCGAATTCTCCAGAACAATTGCCTCATCCAATGTCGTTGCTGTCCCTATAGTTAAAATCCCTTTGCTTTGGCACTCCTCCATTACAGATAACGGCAAAGTACCAAATATAAAACTGAAAACCTTTGGACGGATATTTAATATCACATCAAGCTGATTTTCAAAACGAGACTGAAATGCCGCCGGTTTTGTAGGGAAATCAATGTTCAAAGCATCAAAATAAGGTCCGAAGATTTCCTTGGCTCGCTCATATTGCTGATCGGAAATTCCGCCGTCGACCATATCCGTATCAGACACCCACAGATTCAGGTTATAGGGGCCAGCCGTTGCGGATTTTATCTTATTGTTGACATCGACAATTTCCTGTGGGCTGAGGGTGTAGGCCCCAAATCCCCCCAGTCCGCCCGCATTGGACACGGCGGCCGCCAATTCGACCGAAGAGAGATTACCTCCAAAGGGTCCCTGCAATATGGGGTAGTCGATACCCAATAACTGACTGATTTTTGTGTTGTACCACATGTTAAACTGCTTTAATTATTTCCAAAATAAGCTATTAACCAAGTCAATCCACGGTGATCTAGATCACATTTTTTGAGCATTATAGAGACGGCTCAGGGTTTCTCTTGACACCCCCAGATAAGCCGCAATCAAGTGTTTCGGGACTAAGTTATACAATTGGGGATACATCTGCAGTAACTCTTCATATCGGGTCTTGGCATTATTATTCATGAAGGATAGCAGACGTTTTTGGGAAGCCACATAGCCACCATTTGTGCGCCAACGAAAAAAATGTTCCATTTGATGAATGTCACCACATAGTTTTTCTCGGTCTTCATTCGATAGACACAATAGTTCGACATCTGTTATGCAGTCCAAGTTTACAGTAGCTTTGGACTGCGTATATAAGGCATTATAATCAGACGCCCACCAGGTAGGCATAGCAAATTGTAGGATGTGCATCTTTATATCTTCATTGATATAGAATGTCTTTAAGCAGCCCGTAATTACAAAATATTCATAATTTACCTGATCACCCTCCCGAATAATTACTTGTCCTTTTTTGAATGACAGCGGTTTAAAATGCTCAAATACATAATCATATTCAGGATCTGTGAGCATAGCATGTTTGGCGATGTGTGCCCGTAGCACTTCTTTGGCATCCATAATTGACTTAACTTAACATATTATATCGTTTTTTTGATATGAAATTAGACGATATAGATTTTTATAAATCCAAATTACTGAAAAAAACTCACTCCATTCACACGAAAGTTTTTTATGTTTTACTTGATAATGTACGAAAGCAGATTGCGGTGCTTTACAAAAGTAGATTTAGAATTCTTGCCATTTATTATTTGGATTAAAGCGGGGACGGTTTGGTTTAATTTAATCCTAAGATAATATTTAATATCTAAACTTACGAAAATCGTCTCGGTTAAAAGGCTTAACAGGTGAGCGGCCTTATATGACAACCTGCCCCTCGCGCTTTGGTACGCGCAGATAATCTGCGGTTTACTGCAGCAATAATATGATGTTATGGATTTATTCCGTAATCGGCAACAGAAGCTATTCAATACTGAGGTCTGGGATTGCTTATAAGGCGCCCAAAAGGACGCCTAGCTTAATGGCTATCCTTATTGATCCGACCTGAAGAATAGGCCAAAATTTCATTGATCTAAGCTAAGCGGCTTTCTGAATTTCTTTGGTTGAGGGCAGCCCCCTTAAATTACGTCCGTCGCTCGGTTTAATTTTGAAATATTCGATTAAGGATAGCAAGGATAAAGCGGCAATTAACTGCAATGCCAAACTAAAATCCCGCATCTGATAAACGCTGTCCTGATAATAACTGCTTGCCAAGTGAAGTGTTACTGCTCCTAAGGCGATACCCATACCAAGCGCCATTTGCTGCGCGGTGTTATACAATGTATTCGCATTGCTCATCTGTTCATTTGGCACGTCTGCGTAGGCCAAGGTATTTAAGCTTGTAAATTGGAGCGACCGTGTCAGTCCTGAGAAAAAGAACACAATCGCCACAAGCCAGATCGGTGTTTGTATTGAAAGCAGGGAAAGTCCAGCGGTTACAAGTGTTAAAATAATACCGTTTCCGATTAAGACCTTACGGAAGTCAAATTTCCGTGTGATCCACATGGCTACAGGTTTCATACTCATACTACCCAACATATTGGCCATATAGAGGAGTCCGGCATGAAATGGGCTCAGTCCAAAACCCAACTGTAACATAAGGGGCAATATAAAGGGCGCGACATTGATCACCATTCGGGTGATCGAGCCTGAATATACCGTAATCCGGAACGTTTTTACCTTGAGAATACTATAATCAATCAAAGGATACTTGATACGTTTGGAGTGCCAGACTGCAACTGCCATTAGCGCAAAGCTTGCTGCAATAGTCACAAGTGGTTTTGTATAATTGCCTTTGGCTGCGCCGATCATTTCAGTACCCAGCATGATTCCGGCAAGACCGATACCGCTGATAAAAAAACCGATAATATCAAGCGGCCGGTTATTTTCTGAGTCCATGGCTGGAATAAATTTATTTACTGCCCACAGCGCAAATATGCCGAATGGTATATTGATAAAGAAAATCCAGTGCCAGCTAAAATACGTCGTAAAAAATCCGCCCAGCACGGGACCGATAATAGGGCCCAATAGCCCAGCCCAGGCAATATAACCGATCGCTTCGACCAGATCTTTCTTTTCGGTATGCTTTAGCACAATGAGACGACCTACTGGTACCATGAGTGCCCCGGCTGTACCCTGGCAAATACGTGCTATGACAAATGCTGTTAAGTTGGTACTTAGTCCACATGCGATTGAAGAAAGTATGAATCCCATAATTGCCAAATTGAAAACTTTTTTTGCGCCATAGCGGTCGGCAATCCAGCCGCTGATCGGAATAAATACGGCTAACATGACGGTGTAAGAGGTAATGCCCGCACTGAGCTGTACAACATTACTCTCAAAATCATGTGCCATTTTGGGTAAGGCCGTCGATATCGCCGTGGTGTCAAGCATCTCCATAAGCAGTGTGCCACCTACAATGAGCGATATGATGCGTGATTCTTTCTTCATTCTGCTCTTCTTAAATCCCGAACGGGAGACATTTGCGACAAAAGTAAGCCTATCTAAAAAAAGAAAAGTCATATAAAGGCAATTAAAAGTAGATTAATCTGGCCATTAAATACAGGAAATCGAGTGGATGGCTGAGGAGCGGTCAATTAAAAGATTGTCTGAACACTAGAGGGGAAACATTGGTTTTTTTCTTAAACAACTTATTGAACGATTGTGGATGTTCAAAACCGAGTTGGTAGGCAATTTCTGCAACGGAAAGACTTGTCGCCGTAAGTTTTTCCTTGGCTTCTTCAATTAACTTATCGTGAATATGCTGTTGTGTGTTTTTACCGGTAACTGAACGTAGTAAATCGCTTAAATAACGTGCTGATACATGAAGGCTTTCTGCTAAATGTTCTACAGTCGGAAGCCCTTGTTTTAATGTTTCTTCGCTGTCGAAATAATCATCGAGCAATTTTTCCAATTGTGTCAGCAGCGCATGGTTAACCGCTTTTCGTGTGATAAATTGACGCTCATAGAAACGGTTGCTGTATTGCAAGAGCATTTCAATTTGCGACAAAATAATACCTTGAGTATGTTTGTCGATATGCTGATATTCTCTTTCGATTTTAAGAAAAATTTCTATAATGTCTCTTTCTTCCCGTTCGGAAAGATGTAATGCTTCATTAAGCGCATATGAAAAGAAATTGTAGTTTTTTATTTTGGTGGCTAGTGGGTGTGTATACAAAAAATCAGAGTGAAATAGGAGCATGTAACCTTTTCCGCATTCGACATTCATCTTTCTGATTTCAGCAATCGTCAAAGATTGGATCTGCTTGGGAGCAATAAAGTTCATTGTTCCTTTGTCGAAATCGTAATAGTGTTGTCCGTATTTTAATTTTGCAGTAACATCTTTTTTAAGTGAAATACTATAGAAATTCACGTAGAACTGCTCCCAAATGTCGCTTTCATCGGGTTTGATTCCAGATACATCAATGACACTTACCAGTGGATGTAATGGGGCGGGCAAGGACAATTGCCTATGAAATTCGGATATGGAATTGATACTATGCATCCTGTTTTTGTTTTACAAATTTACAAAAAACAACTGCCCGGAGAGACAGTTGCTCTTTTAAAAATTATGCCTCAAATTGTTTTGCGATTTCTTGCCTGAAGGCTTCTTTCCCGATTTGTAGTCGTCTTTCATAGAGCGCATGTGCATCTTCGCCTGCCAGATAACGTATTTGATCTTTATTGTCTGTTGCAGCTTCATACACCACTTGGGCAATTTGCTCGGCCGTGGATGCATTTTGCATCATCAGACCCATTTGTTCGAACAGTTTGTCTTCAATGTCCTGATAGTCGGAAGTTCGGTTCATATCCAAAGAACGGCCAGCAAAATCTGTCGCTATTCCGCCCGGAGCAACTGTTTTGATTGCTATTCCAAACTTTTTCAATTCAAAGGACATGCTTTCGCTCCAGCCCTCCAAAGCGAATTTTGTCGCATGATACATGGAATGTAGCGGGAATCCCATAAATCCACCAATGGATGTGGTCGAAATAAATAAACCACTTTTCTGTGCTTTAAAATGGGGAATAAATGCTTGTGTAACGCGCAATACCCCCAACAGATTCGTGTTGATCTGGCGAAGTATTTTTTCGTCACTCAATGTTTCAAACGCTCCCATTAACCCATAACCTGCATTATTGAAAACGACATCAATTTTGCTTAAAGAGATTGCTTTTGCTACAGTTTCTTTGATCTGGGCAGGATCGGTAACATCCAATTTTAATAATGTAATGTTTTCGATCTCGGTAAGTTCGGTTTCATTTTCGGGATTTCGCATGGTTGCGATCACATACCAACCCGCCTGTTGAAATAGTTTGGCAGTTGCTTTTCCCAGACCGGAAGAAGCTCCTGTAATGAAAATTGTCTTTTGCATCGTGTTATTGTTTGATTCCATACCACAAATGTCTAAAGAAGGCGTAGGGTATCTGTTTCCAAATTGAGCTTGATTGTAGCCAAAATGACGCATGCTTTATTTGTTGACTAAATGCCCTCCATTACCCTGTTGCCATGACCTTGTGGAAGGGTGCATATTAACGTATCGTAAAACATTTTACCCCGTGCCTGCATGAGTCTACCATTCGGGTCTTGTGGATGGTAGATACTGTATTCAATAAAGTAATTGCCATCCGACTCTTCGCTACGCGCATCAGCTATGGCAGTAATAACACCTTCCTGATCCTGTTCTAAGATGGACGCAATAGCGGTCGATAGCTCCAGTTGCTCCTCATTGGCTAAACAAACCATAATTTTAACGTCGCTGTTCTTTGTGCCGATCAGTACCAGGCTTTTAAACCCGTCCAACGAGTTGATAAAATTAGCACGATATCTTCTCTCAAATGCAGCAATTGCGTTTTCATCATACATCATAGTATATGAATTCTTATTTTTAAGTTGTAGCGATCCTGTTGATCATGCCCCTGAATATGAAGCCATGGAAAGGCCATACAGCGTACCAATATAGCCTTCCGGCGATGCCCAGGGGCCTAAAGGTCGCCGTCTGTATCAGGACATTATCTTCGATTTTAAATTCTAACCAGGCCTCGCCCGGGAGCTTCATCTCCGCATAAAGCAGTAGTCTTTTCGCTTTTCTATCTGCGATCAGTACGCGCCAAAAATCAAGTGCATCGCCTACTGCAAGATCGCTTTTATTTTTTCGTCCCCTTCGCATGCCCACGCCACCGACCAATTGATCCATAAACCCACGGATTTTCCAGAGCCAATTGCCATAATACCAGCCAGAATTTCCCCCAATGGACCAGATTTTGGTCAATGATGCGTCACTATTTTGGAGCGAAGCCTTACGGATATCCTTAAAGCAACCATAACTGGGCACTTCAAGTAGCCTGGTGAGCCCTCCCGATAAAATTTTACTGGTCTGTGCGTCTTTCCAGCTCGACACTACATTGTCGCTTTCAATTTTTTGAAAAGCTAATTGTATGGATCCTCTATAATTGATCAACTTAATACCGAGTTCGTCCGCTAGATTATTTGGTTTACAGATTACTTCGACCTTCATGCTGTCGACCAGGTTTTTGGCCAGGTTATAGGAAGTCGAAGTAACAAAATAAAGCCAGTAGGATGAGAGCCTCGGCGTCATGAGCGGAATAATATAGATCTTTCGCCTAAGTTTTCGTTCGGCAGCATATTGCAGCAGCATCTCTTTATAGCTCAGGATGTCTGGACCACCGATATCATAGCTTTTGTTAAATGTATGTGGGTTAGCGATTACACCGATCATAAATTCGATAACATTGCGTATGGCGATAGGTTGACATTTGGTTTGCAACCATTTGGGTGTAATCATAATGGGGAGTTTTTCCACCAGATCTCGTATGATCTCGAACGAGGCGCTTCCAGAGCCAACGATGATACCCGCCCGCAGGGTAGTGATAGGAATCCGCCCGTCTGCCAATATGCTTTCAACATTCCTCCTCGAGTCGAGATGTTTTGATAATCGGTCTGAATTAATTATTCCGCTCAGATAAATGATCTGTTGCGTGTTGGTTTTTTCAATAATGTTTCTGAAGTTGTTGGCGCATTCGGCTTCCATCTGCTGGAAATCACCGGATTGGGTAGCCATAGAATGGATCAGGAAATAAGCTATATCAATTTCAAGCGGAATATTTTTTAAACTTTCTTTATCCAGGAAGTCGACTTCAATAACTTGAACATGGTCCGAGATTGCCGATGGATCAAAACGATCCTTATCCCTTACACAACAAATAACGTCATGTCCCTGTTCCAACAACACAGGCAAAAGACGTTTTCCGATATACCCTGTAACACCGGTTAAGAGAATTCTCATATCCTGAATTGTTTATTGCCGCCATTAATTTTTTAATACATAAATATACTAAAAACATATTTATTATGAGTTATTTTAGTTTAAATATATTCTAATTTAGAATATATCCAGTTCAGGTTTACTGGCCTACAGTCCGCGCATTCTTGAACTGTTTTTGTAAAGAAAGGGGGAAATGGTAAATTGCCATTAAACACAAGAATAGGACATCGAAAGAACCGCAGCGGAAAGGCCAATTAAACAATTGTCCGAACCCTAGAGGTGAAACATTGTACAAAAATCAAAGTCGGAAAAAAGATGACAGATTATCATTTTTTTACAGAAAAGATGATAGATTTTGGCACGATTATTTATTGATATTCGTTATAAAAAGTATAAAATGTTGATCTGATTTTCGCTCGATTAATATACTTTTCATTGTATTCGTATTGGCGTAATTGTTGTATTTTAAAAATTTTAGAAGGTTTATATTTATGCAAGGCACATTTGACAGTGTAAACGGAGAGCAGCATCGTTCACAGGTGTTCCGTTTAACTTACAAAGGACAGGATTACCAACTGGTGTTGTTGAAAAAGTCTTTATCAAAGCTCGATACGGAGTTGCCAATTTTGCTTGATGGAATTGATCAAAAATTAGTAAAAAGAGGAGACAATTGGTTTTTTGAAAATATGCATTCGGATCAGCACTTTGCGACCGAGATTTGGCGTAATTTATCACTTCGATATCGCCTCTAATGCCAAAATTTAATTTTTCTCAAGATACGGAAGGCTTTTATGAATTTGATATTAGCCTGTAGCCATCTTTCTTCTAAATTCAAGTGGCGAAACCACTGCGAATAGACCAGCAACAGGTCTATAAAATTGACAATTGCATCCTGGCTATGACTGTCAATCGGACTTTCATATTCGCTTAAAATCCCTTTTCCAATATTTCGGATATGCTCTTTTTCACGGTCGGACAGAAAAAGAGCTTCATTGACTTCATAATCGAAAAAAATATAGTTGCCGATTTTGTTTGCCAGATCATAGATGCGGATAATCTCCAATTACCTAGTCTTGACAGGAAGACGCTCACGCGGCGTAATAACCGCATATCTTAGAAATAAGAATACTCAATGGGATAAAAATCAATCCTCAAGTGTCCTTATATAGTATATCTACAAAAAAAATAAAAAATGTTTTATAAATATATACTTAAAGGTTCAGAAGCTACTTCTCCAATTTTTTTAGTCCTTACGGATGAAAGTGGCACAAAGCTAACATTAGGCACACCTTTGCGCGTGCTTGCGGCGAAATGGGATCACGACAAAGGGAAGCCTAATAACACCTATGTAAAGAACTGCAAGCGATTAAATATTAAGCTCGACAGGATAAAGATAGCCGTGGCCGAATATCTTAAAGAAAAAGAATGTAACAAGAAGCCCATATCCAGGATCGCTATTTCGAGGTTAATAAAAAAATACGCTGCCAATATAGATATTCCATATGCCGAAGGATCATTGCTTCGCCATATGGAAGATTATATAACAAAGAGAGGACATTTTATTTCCGCCGGTACGCGCTCGAGATACATGGTATTTCTACGACTGCTCGAACGTTTTGAAGGATATCAGCTGAAGCACTATGACCTGGAAAGTGTTGACAGCGTATTTGTGAAGGAATTGCTCAATTTCGGTATCAACGAGCAATACAGCACCAGTACAATCCACCGCACGGTTGATTTTGTTCGAACAGTGCTCAATCACCTGGAGAAACGTGGCTTAAGTACTTTCGCATACGAACTTGAGGTACGGCAAAAGAAAAGTCCCCAACAGGTCCTCACATTGAATGAGGATGAACTAATCAAAATCAGGAATACTATCATGCCTGCTCATTTGGTCGCAGCCAAAGACTGGCTTGTAATCAGTTGTTACGTAGGACAGCGTGTATCGGATTTAATGAATTTCACTATTGATATGCTGGTAATGGTGGGCGGGCTGCCTTGCATATCATTTGTACAGCAGAAAACACAGAAAGAGATACTGCTGCCGCTACATCCTGTGGTACTGGATATCATGTCGAAAAATAACCAGGCATTTCCGCCACGCCTGTCAAAGCAAAAGTATAACAAACAGATCAAGCAGGTGGTGCAGCTCGCGGGCATAAATTCGCTCGTCAAAGTCCGCAAAAGAAAGGGCTACCGTGGGCAGGAGCTGCTCATCCAGAAATGGGAGGCGATCAGCAGCCACATCGGGCGCCGGAGCTTTGCATCAAATTTTTATGGAAAAATACCTACTCCCTTGCTGATGGAGGCCACTGGACATAGTACCGAACAGATGTTTAACCGCTATATCTCCAATGCCGATACCGAACGAACACGTGCGCTGATGGCGTATTTTTATGAAAATTCCCAAGAGGCTAAAGTGACGACTGCCAAGATAAGCTCTCTTTTAAAAGATTGGCTGGTCGATGCCACTTAACATTTTGATTCGCTTTTTTTGCTCACATCAATTTGAGATATCTTTAGAATTTTGGAAGCAGCTGCATCGTGATAGCATATTTAGGTTGACAAATTTTCTTCCACCGCCCACTATGCGCATAAAAGTGACTCTTTTGTCCCATTGGGAAAATTATATGAACCGCATAGATATCGACGAACTGCTTGAACAATTATAAATGAATAAAAAAGGACTCGTATCAACAGCGGACTTGCCACTGTTTTACCGGATTAGTTTTCGGGAAACCAGCTTGGTAAATAGCGCAAAAACGACATGATTTTTTCCTTATAGATGGCTGTATTCAGTTTAAAATAAAAAGCGCCTTTTTTGGAATTTTCTTTATCCTTTTCATCCAATTTGATAATGAGATCCGAAGAAAGCAACTTGCGGCTAAAATTGCGTTTATCAAATTCGATATTGTATACCCCCTCGTATAAAGCTGCAATCTGGGGAATGGTAAATTTCTCTGGCAATAATTCAAATAGAATAGGATAGAGCGCTGCTTTCATTCGCAGTCGATGCTGTGCGGAAGCAATCATCTGGTCGTGATCGAAGATTAAAGTCGGATAGTTTTGCAATGGAAACCATTTTGCCTCATACTCCTCGCTTAAAATATGTGTATATTTTTGCGTATCTATCAGCGCAAAATAACAGATACTGACAACCCGGCTATTGGGCTCACGTTTTGGATCACCAAAAACACTGCACTGTTCCATGTATACATTTTCAAGTCCCGTCAGTTTTTTTAATACCCTGCTGGCAGCTAGTTCAGGACTTTCGTCCGGTTGAACAAAACCTCCCATCAAACTCCATTTGTTTCGCTCCGGCTCAAAATCGCGTTTTATCAGTAATACCTGCAGGGATTCGCCATTAAACCCAAAGATGATACAATCTACTGCTAAAAGGATTGCTGAGTCTTCTCTATAATATTCCATTGTTTATTGTTTTGTCTCTCTTTTGCTTTAATCGATTTATTTGATCAAACTTAAAACCTTGTACCTATCACCCTCGGATTTAACCTATTTCGATGAGATGAAGATAGTTCAATTTTTTAAATATGAAAATTTTCTTTCATATTTAAAAAAATAAATGTTAATTTGACACTAATTATTT
>Ga0256901_1000133_pt1 | contig 54002 bp, 119 predicted proteins | sample MC6MC0689MT_FD_190200 | JGI IMG/M metagenome (GOLD analysis project Ga0256901, IMG submission 190200) | Metatranscriptome of enriched soil aggregate microbial communities from Iowa State University, Ames, United States - MC6-MC0689-MT... | ecosystem: Environmental > Terrestrial > Soil >... | reverse complement strand
ACTTACTAATTGTTAGCAACTTATAAGTAATATGTTTACTTGCTTTTTGTTCTTTAATGACATATTATTTGTTACTTACTTTTATATAGAAGCGTGATTACTTAAGATTAGTGGCTATTGGTTTTAAAGTATATATATCGTATTATTCAGATGTGTGGCTATTCGGGCTTCGTAAATTCGGATTGTTCGTTTTAAAAAAATAGTCTGGGAAAAATTTGAGAAAAAAAGAAAAACTCAAAAAAATCCTAGAAAACGCTATATAATTTCGGCACGTGCGTAATTCGTGGGTAATGTACATGTGCGTGTGCGTGTACGCACGTGCATACGCAGGCGTGGGGCATACGTGCGTGTGCGTGCATGTGTGCGTTCGCCTGTGGGATTTTTGGGGAAAAAGAAAAGTTGAAAAAAATCCTAGAAAACGCAGTATAATAAGGGAGTTCTCAAAATTCAGGGGTAAATGTACATAATATACATATAGGAAGAGACACAATTATATAATTATTTTTAATAAATCTGTTGACAACAGAATATAATTAATAGTACGATAGCATCAACAAATAAGAAATGGAGTGATAACATGAGAAACGTAGATGTTGTATTCGCATTCGTAACAGGATTGAGCAGACAGAGAACAAAGAAATTATTCATTGATGGTGACAGATTGTATCATCATAACACATGTCTTGGAGAACGTAAACGTAAAAGAGATGGTAGCTACACATATATAGTAAATGTAAGTAAGTACAGCTCATCAACAACAACAATACAGAATGCATTATTGAAGACAATACCAAATCCAGAGCAAACATTGAAATGCATCGCAGATATACCAGAAGGAGCAGATAGTCTATCATAGGCTATCTGCATTTACATAATAAAAACAAATAATAATTATATAAGGGAGAGATAATGATGAATAGAGACAAATTGGTTGCAATTCGTAATGGTATGGTGATTGTATTACAGGAAGCAATTAGAAGAGGTAACAAAGGTAATCCACAACTATACAATGAGACAATACTAAAGATTGCTAGTATGGATGGATACAGAGCAGAGAGATTACTAGAAGAGATGGAAATCAATGGCGAAACATATAATAATGATAATCCTGTTGTGCTAGTGTACGAAGGTGATAAACTAATTCTAACAATATATAGAGATAAGAATGATTCGTTATTCGCATTAGAAGTTAACATTGACGACCTGTTAACGCAAGCGGAACTGGATATGAAATACAGTGATGCGTGGACATTTGAAGCAATGATGGACATGTTGATGGGGAGAGCAGTAGAGCCGATTTAGGCTCTTTTTCTTGCCTTGGTACAAATGCATTGCAAACCTATGAAACTAGGTAAATTTGAGCCAAAACACCCTCCTAAATGTACGCTTGCGTTGGTACAAAACAAGAGCAATGTTAAAATACTGTCTATAGAGGGAAGAAACAGACCCCTAAAATGTTGATAAAATTCGTATTTTATGCAGAAATTGCCTTGCTACAAATGTAAAGCAAATCCTCTCTATACACATAATTATCATTACCCATACCCAATTGCCTTGCTACAAAACGGCTTCAAATCTATGTTTATAGCCAAATTTCAATTTTATTACCCCTATTTAAAATAAAAGCAAAAAATAATTATATAATCTGTTGACAACAGAAAAATAGAATAGTATATTATAGACAAGAACTAAAACACAAACACGAATTACAACATAGATACCCAAACACTATTAAAAAAGGAGAGATTATCTATGACAGCAGTATTATCTTGCGTTGAAACTGTACGAGAGTTTAAAGGGGCTAAGATTTACAATGATAGTATCCCCCAACATGAATTAGAATATTTAGTTACGTTGATGGAAAACGGTTCAGAATCTATGGATGAAGACTTAAAAGAATTAGGGCGTGGGCAGTATGGAACAGTATACGGCTATAAAGACTATGCAATTAAATATTCTCGTAGACATGTACATTGGCACAAGGGAGATGAGCCAGAAGATGCTCAAACTTTAAAAGAGCTTCAACAATTTGATTTCGTCCCACGCCTATATGCTACATACGGCAGTGACTTTATGATTGTTAGTCGAGTACGTGGAACAACAGTGGATGAGTTTGTAAATAAGAGAAGAAGCGGTAAAAGTGCATTCATTAACCCTAGATTCAATGTGGCATTCAAACAGATGCTAAGAGACATTGCAATGGCAGGATTTGAGCCAAATGATATGCATTCTAAGAATGTAATGATTGATGCTAAAACTGGTATGCCTGTACTAGTGGATGTTGGATTCTTTGAGAAGTATAGCCCACAAATGATGAAATATATTAAAAACACAAACTCTTTAGAAGATGAAATTGATGCAATCCAAAACGCTATTGGTTGGGTTTGTGAGCGTACAGAGAAATACATAACAGCAGATAAAGAGGAAGAAGCAAAGAAAGACCTAGAAGAACAAGTGGAAGCTATACATAACCATGCTGAAATCGGTGAGCTAATGATGGAAGCTAAGATTCAAAAGAATAGACCAAACCAATTCCACTTTAACTTAAACATTGGGTCATTCATCAAAGTTTCTCATAAGCAGTCATGGGGAGAGCATGTAGAACAATTAAAAAACATTGCAGATGGTCATAAAGGTATTGGTATATTTGGTGTACAACAACATGTAGGTGGAATGATAATGGGCAAAGGGCACATAGTCAATTGTTTTGGCGGTCATGGATTTGCAGGTAGAGGTTTACGCCAACGTTTTAACTATGCAGACCTAGAGCCAAAAAACACAAGACCAAAGTCAATGCAGGAGCTTATAGACCAGAAGAAGAACAAGAAGCACTTCTTCCAACCTTGGGGTCATGACAGAAAACGTATGAATGAAGGCTTCAAAGTGGCACGTGAAAAAAGGAGATGATTACCATCTCCTTTTTATTATATTATCTGTTGACAGGAGATATTACTTCATTTATAATAAAATTATCAAATCAAAGGGAGATGTTGAATATGTTTACACTTGGATTCATTAAGTTCTTTGTTTTCATGGCTATTATATTTGGAGCAGTAACGATTGCAAATCGTGTGGAGCATGGCAGAAGATTAGTTATCTTAGCCCCAATCACATTTGTTCTATTAATGGTAGTTGAAAAACTATTCTAAAAATAAGTGTGTAAAATCTTCCACAAAAGGTAATAATAATGATATAACCGCATACATTATAGTATAAGGCGAAAGGGAGAGATTACATATGAATGAGTTATTAATGAGAAAGCATGTTAAAGAAGTAATGAAGCATGGCGTACCTAAACTAATGGCGATTGAGATTGTAGAAACTGCAATCGAAACAGGCAAAGGCAAGAACATTGATACATACATAAACTACGCAATGAATTTAGTTTACGGATTCGCACAAAATAAAAAAACAAATACAAAATAGTCTGTTGACAGCAGAAGCAACATATGATAAAATGAAGGTAAGTTAAAAACAAGGGAGAGATTAAAATGGCAGTTAAAAAGAAAAGTAGAAACATATATTTCAATCCAAATCCAAAGAAGCTAGAAACAGGTGACTGTGTAGTTCGTGCAATGTGTAAAGCAACAGGTAAAGATTGGGATACAGTATATAGAGAATTGTTCGAGTTAGGATTTGAATTAAAAGTTATGCCAAACTCTGATGAAGCATGGAAGGAGTATCTTGTAAGAAATGGCTTCATACTTCGTAAGATGGTAATTAAAAAGGGTGACAAACGCCTTAGAGTGGCACAGTTCGCTGAAAAGTTCAAGAAGGGTACATATGTATTAAACGTAGCAAATCACATCGTAACGTGTCAAGATGGATACTATTATGATTCATGGGACAGTGGTAGCAAGTCGATGTATAATTACTATGAGAAACCAACTAATGAAGGAGGAAATTAATATGAATACAAATGAAATTTACATTCTAATGAAGGGCGATGTAATGATTGGAAGACCGTACACAAGTAAAAGAAGTGTGGAGATTGTACATGAAACAGAGCTAAAGAAAAAGGATTATCATGTAGGTGTATTCACATTCTCTCATAAAGAAAAGCCAGAAAATAAATAATAAAAATATCCTCAATTCTGTTGACAGCAGAGTTGAGGATATGATAAGATGATATCAAGATAAAGCAAGGGGGTTACATAAATGGCTAAACTAGAAAATCAAGTTCACATGAGTATCAGAGAGCTTAAACAAAAGCTAAATAAGCTAAGAAGCTTAAATGATTTAACAGTTCGAATTTATAATTATGATGAGAATGATGAAGAAGGTTTCATTGTAGAAGTTGTATCAAACTTTATGACGGATGACGATACGTATTTTGATTTAAATACTTATGGCACAGAGACAGAAGCAATGAAGCGTGCAGAAGCAGTTAGAAAGACATTAAAAGCCAACTATAACGTAGTTGATGGAGAAATTGAAGTATATCAAGTATAATAAGGGAGGAAACACAAATGACAAAGAAAACGTTCACTAAAATCCGTAAATGGGCAGAAGAAATGGGTTACACAGTTGAGGATAAGAATCTTGTATCTTGGAAGCCAAGAGTTATTGTAAGAGCAAATGAGAACATTTACTTTGAAGCAGAAATTAATGAGAGCACAATGTACACTAGCGTTCGTGGAGGTAGAAAAGGAAATCCCGCAGGTCTTTACATTACTACACATGAAAAAGATAACTATCGTTCATATTCATGGCATCAACCTAGTCAAAGAGTAGCAATTGAGTTTATGGAAAATAGGATTGAAGAAACAAATGAAAGATTTGCTCAATAATCTGTTGACAGCAGAATGAATAACTGGTAAGATTAACTTAACAAAACAAAAGGAGAGATTGAGATGAAAAAATTAGCGATTGATATGGCGGATATTGAAGTTCGTAAGGGTTTAGTTCAGAATAGAGAAAGCAACCTTTATAGCACTATTAATGAAGATGGTGAAGATGTGGTAATCGCATTAGAGCAAGGCGTAGGAATGGAAGTAAAAACATTCCAGAATAACGGATGGGTTCGAGTTAACTACTACGATGCAAACGGTGCACATGATGGTGAGACATTTGCAGGACGTTGGAATAAAAACTAAAAGGGAGGTTGAACAGTATGGCAAAGGCAATGTATATTCATGAAGAGCATGTAGAAGGTCAAGGTTGGATTTCAGAAGAGCGTGAGATTGTGGCAGGAATGCCATGTACGTTCAATGTGGGCAGTGATTTATATCCTGCTCACGTATCACGCATAAGTGAATCTGGGAAGAGTGTATGGATTAAGAGAGCACATTTCACAGCAGATAAAGAAGGCGGTCATGATTATTTTGGAAGTCAGAAGTGGATTATCACACCAGAGCCAAAATCACAAGAACAGCGTGTAACAAAGCGTAAGAACGGTAAATGGAAGATTGCAGGCAATGATTACATGGGAGTAGGGTTTGGGAGTGCAAGAGCGTACCAAGACCCAACATACTAAAATCCTCTCTATTGAGAGAGTTTTAGATACATAGAAAATATTGATAAAAACCACATTTTATGAAGGAGAATGAACATGAAAAAGAAAATTATCGGTATTATTGCAATGATGGGTCTATCAGCAACATTAGTGGGTTGTGGTAGCAAAGGATATGGTGACTACAATGACAAGAAGAGCGTTGAGAATCAGTCATTCAAGACTTATCAGATTTTAGTAGATGAGAAGATGTATTACATACCTCATGAAAGTGCAGAACAAGATTTACCATCGAAATATCAAGAGTTCATCAAAGACCATCCAGAATTAAAGATTCTTGATGTGGAAGCAGATATAAAAGAGAATTTTAATAGCAATATCGTTAATGGTTACTTTATCTTTACAGAGAAGAAAGGGGAGAATTAATATGTGGATAGCGATTATATGTACTGTAGCGTTGTTGCTTTCAGTAGTCCTAGCATCTTCCGCTAGTGGTGGTAGCTCTGGTCGTAGCCGTAACAACAGCAGAAACAACAATTCAAGCTCTAGCAGTAGCGACTATTACAGTGATGATGACGACTGGTAAAATTATGTTGCCAGACGAAAAAGATAATGGTATATTATATGTAAGCTAATCATATAATAAAGCATCAAGACAACAAGGAGTGGTTATGATGTACTCTGTAAGACACAAACAGTTTTTGATTGATGAGATATTAAAAGTGTATGTGGTGGAGTTGTCAACTGGTTTCCAAGGTTGTAAGAAGACATATTGGGTGCATAGTCACCCAATAATTGATGCTATCTATTGTGAATTAAGTGGTAAGACTACAGGTAAAGGCGTTAAGAATCATTTAAAGGTCATTATGGATGCGGTACACTTGATGCAAGGCAAGAAGGCTAGAAGGCTTAAAGCGTTTCATCAAAGGGGTAACGTAGTCTTTTTAGACCAATGGGAAAATAAATAAAATAAATTTCAAGTTCTGTTGACAGCAGAACTTGAATATAGTATGTTATAAGTAAGCCAAACACAAAGGAGAATGAATATGAAATACGAAAAAGGGCAAGTGCTTAAAACATTGTTTCGAATCTGGTGCGGTGAGCATGGTGGATTACAAGCAGGTTCATTGTTCACTATCACAGACTATCTAGGTAGCGAAGTGGAAAGACCATATGTGTGTGAGTTCATAAATGGTTATGTATGTGAGTTTAAAGAGGATGAAATCGACAGATTGAAGGATGATTTTGTTTGTCCAATCATGACATTAAAGTTGACAGAAGGGTTGACAGTATATAAAGTCGTAGAACTTGAACATATAGAAGGTAAGCCAGTGAAGATTCGCATGTACTTCACTAACAGTACATTTGTTGACATTCGTACAGAGCATATTCACAGCTCATTAGCAAGTAATATTAAGTACACTTACATTGATTGCTAAAATAAAAACAAGGGAGAGATTGAGATGGGAAACACATTTGAAGAAGCAGTTGAAATGTTAGAAGATGGCATGGAAGTAACACTTGTATGTGAGGGTTATGATTACGATATCGCACCTGCTGATGGTTGGGTTGGTGGAGATGGTATGGATGGTTACATTAGTTTAGTATTAGGGAACAGAGTATATGACGATGCAGAGCACGTGTTAAGAGAATCTATCAACTTCTTATCAAGAGATGGTGCAGAAGTGGAGATTGAATTTTAATGGATGTAATGAAATATGTATGGATTCTGCAAATAGTATTCGTACCTACCTTAATTTATCAGTTAATCGCTAATATGTTTTTAGGAAAACCGCTAAATCCTATAGCAGTATTCTCATTGTTTCTGCTAATATGGGCAATACCTAGATATAACCCTATATGGAGTGAGCTAATAGAGAAATGGAGGAAGTAAAATGGAATTTGAAAAAGCAGGAAACTTAGGAAAGCTTGATTTGCTTCACAGACACCTTCTTCTTAAACAAATGCGTAGTGAAGACGATTGCGTTGCATTGTCAAAAGAAGAAACAGATGAGGTTATTAAACAGCTAGGAGAATTTAGATATGTTTTAACTAATTTGTTTCTATATCAAAACTCTTTAGAGAATGACCAGTATAGAGCATTGGTAAATATCATGAAAGACCTAGAGCCGTACTACAGAAATTATAAAGGTAAGGAGTGATAAATTGAAAAAATTAGTAACTATATCTTATGGTGACGGTACAGTTTCTAAAGAGGTGATGGAAGGCAATAGTCAAATGGATATATTGGAAGAGATTGGAAGCAAGCTATATGATAGCGGTAAGTTTGCACTATCTATCACATTTGACCGAGTACGTGAATAAAATAAATATTTTATGAAGGAGTGGTATAAATGATAGAAAAATTAAGAAATATGAGTGATTTCAAGTTAGCATTTATTATGGGGCTTTTAATGTATCTATCAGCAAATATCGGTAAAACTTCAATACCAAATGTTGAGCTTTACATTTGGATTACTGCAAATGCAATGGCAGGTGCGGTAAGTATATTGATTGCATTCACACTTATCAAATTCGTTAAAATTATGAAGAAGATTATCAAATAAAAGAAATCTTTTATAAAGGAGTGGTGTGATGGATAAGATTGAGCGTGAAGCAGAACTGATTCACACTGGAATACTAATTGGTATTATATTAACATTGTCAATAGGTGGAGCGATATACTTGCTGATGGGATAAAAGGATTGTTTTATGAAAGGAGGTGTAATTATGGAAGTGTTATACTATATTGGAGGTTTCCTAGTATTGTGTACAATTATCGCAGTTATTGCTTATCCTGCTGATTAATAAAATTTTAGTTTAATTAAGGAGGGTTAACTATGAAATATGTACACTTAGTATTTATTCAAGGTGACGATAATCGTGTTACAATTGCAGGTGCTTATACAAGTCAAACAAAAGCTTGGGAGAAGAGAGATGAATTAATGAAGGATGGAGAGTTAGTTAATTCAGAGAAAGTTCCTTTAAATGAAGAGAGTTATATACTATTAAATATATGGAGTAAACAAGGATGATGGAATGGCTTGTTGTAGGATGTATGATTTGTGGAGCTGTTGGAATTGGTAGATTAATTGAAATGATAAAAAGAGGGTGATATAATGTTTACAATCACATTTGAAAACGAAACTCACAACCAGTGGAGTTGTGAATACATATTTGAAAGCTACGATGATGCGAAGACGTATCTGAAAGAGAATGGATTCAGTCCAAAACAAGGACTATTCGTGAGGAATAAACGTAATTGGAGCGGATTTAAGAAGGCTTACATTACACCTAGAAAGGTGTGGAAATAAAATTAAAAATCTGTTGACAGACGAATAGAGGTGATGTATATTGAATATAATAACAATACGAGGTGATTGAAATGCCATCAAAATTAGATAAGGTAGCCATAAACAATGAAAAGCTTGACAAACGAGTTAAGCTAACAGTTGCAGACAAAGAGCAGATTGTACAGGAGTATGAAACTGGTTCAATCAGTATCAATGCTTTAGCTAGAAAATACAAAGTAAGCAAGCGATTAATACAGTTCACATTGTTCCCAGAACGAAAAGAGTTGGCTAAACAACGTTTAGCAGAGAAACAGAAGCAAGGTGCTTATTACAGCAAAGATAAGCATAAGGAGTATATGAAGAAGCACCGAGAACATAAGAAAGACCTGCATAATAAAGGATTGCTAGGAAAATAAAAAATTTATTCTAAAGTCTGTTGACAGCAGAATGAGAACATGGTAAGATAAAGACAGTTAAGAAAAACAAATTATAAACGAAAAGGGGAAATGAAAAATGATAGTAGCACACTTAATCGGTGGTAATGAAATTAAAGGGATTAGTAATGGGGTTGTAATAATCAACGGCAAGCAATTAGAAACTAGCTATGAGGACTTAGTTGCAGTTTGCGGAAATATCTCATTAGGGGATTTAGATACAACGCAAGATGAAGTATATATGACACGTGCTTACATTAGTCTTGTAGAAGATTTTGATGATGAATTAGGAGTAGATTTTGTTACTGATAATCATTTAACTGAATATGTTTGCTATAGCGAATATGACGTAAATTTCGAAACGAGAACATTGACATTAAAGATTGACACATATAACTAAGGAGGGGTAAAACATGAAGAAGTTTGTTATAACAATGTCACTTGCAACAACCCTCCTTGGAGGGTTTGCAATTGGCTATCACGCACATGATTATCGGCAGGAAGCAGAAGTTCAAGAGATTCAAGAAGTAAAGTCACAACCAGAACGTAGAGTGGATTATGAGGTATACGAAGTGAAGGGTGACACATATCGTGCATACAGTGATAGCCTTGACAAGAATGGTCTTCGTGAAGGGATTGAGTTCACAAAAGGTCAAGTAATGTATAAACTAGCAGTTGGGGATAAGGTTTCAGCGTTCTGGGACGGTAAAAGATTAAAGAATGTAATGGCAACAACTGTCAATGGTGAAGCTTTATAATATTCTCATTTTAACAAGGAGGAATTTGGATGAAACAAGTTAAGATTGTAGATACAGACATAGATACTAAGATGTACATTGAAGGTCAATACGCAGGTGATATTAGTCGCATGACACCGCAAGAAGTATTGGAGATGTTAGAAAATTTCGGTATAATCAAAGTTGAAAAAGTTTTCGATTAATAAAAGTCTGATTTTAATAAGGGGGAGTTAACATGTTTAAAACAGGTGTAAACACAGAAAAAGGTGAAGCGATTAATTTTGGAGACATCTTAGTTTCTCCAATGACACATGATGTGGTTGTTTTAAGAGATTTTGATGAGACACCAATTGTGCAAGTGATTGACCATGAAGATTATATCTTCCCATTGAAGACTTTTGTAACTAAATGGTCAGATTTAAAGGTAAAAGGAAATATTCTAACTAGAGATAAATCTAAATTAAAAGGAGTAGATTGATATGAATATACAAGAAAAAGCTAAACTAGTTCAACAGTTGACAAATGAAATCATTGAAGAGCTTGCAAGCGAAGAGTTTGCAAACAAGTCAGAAGAGCATAAAAGGAAAGCAGGATTTGCAAAGATGTTCAGCAAGAATGTTGTAAAGCATGTAGACCTATTAACAAAATGGACTAAGGGGTGTTAATATGAATAACAGTCTTGGTGGTTCGTTAGAAATTACTATGACAATTAAATGTGGGATGTGTATCACACATTCCAGTTTCTCTATGAAGCGTGACAAGATTGACGATATTCTGTTGTTTGCAGATACTATTAATCGCCATCATATGGGTTATTTTGAAGCCAAGCAGACACATCCAGACGAAATCAGTATTAAATGCACAAAATGCGGTCATGTAGACCAAATGAGCTTATAAAAATAGCTAATTATCTGTTGACAGCAGATAATTAAGGGTTTATAATAGGATTATAGTTAATAAAATCTTAATTTTAACAAGGAGTTGGTCGTATGAAATTCCAAGTTTACAAGGCTATGAGCGGAAAGTATAGAATCTCTGACACATATGGGCTAAGTGAAGAGCTTTACAATAAGCTAAAGAAGGTTGGGCTTCCTGTATACAAAAGTATGGGTGGTTCATTAAATCTAAGAGATTCAAGAGGTTATACAAAAGAGCAAATTCTAAGAATTAAGGAGCTGATAAAGTAATGGAAGATAAAAAGATTATCAATTACGATATTCCAATGCAGGCACAAGAGGATTGCGATAAGTATAATAAGATGCTTAAAGAAATGTCTCATGACGGTCAATTTACGCCAATTAAATCAACAGAAGACCATATTGAAATTATTGTTACACAGTTTATCGAAGCGATTTGGGATGTGGCAGAAGCAGGTGGAGCATACTTAGGTGATGGTGTGAAAGTTAAGATTGAAATTGAGTATGACCCAGAAAACAAATAGGAGGTAGTACATATGAATTTCTTTAAACGTAAACCAAAGGTTACAAAGCTCATTGACTTCTCTATTCAAAATGTGTCGTCTGGTCAAGTGGTGGCGATGATAGAATATCTAGATAAATATGAAGCTATTGGATTTAAGGATGTCATGATTAATTACGGTAAGAGCGAGTATGGAGATACTAGATGCTACTTGACAATTGACCATAAAGCTCCTATGGTATTGCAGTGGATTAAAGACAGAAATCCGTCACAAGTGGAAGAGCTTGCTAAACGATTTCAAATGAATGCGAATGAGGAATATTCACTTGATGGGAAATGGGGATGGTAGTATGGATAGGTCTGAATTAGAGGAAATCAAAGGGTTAATGGAGAATAGAGAGGTGAAGGAGGTCACAATAGGCTACGATGGTAAATTGGTTGTAATATTTAAAGATGGTGGATGGGTGTCTTTAAGCCAAAATTCATTTAGAGAATGGTATGCAAGGGGGAGATAGTATGAGGGAAATAGGTGCGGAAGCTATTGTTATCAATAACAAGAATGATATACACTGTTTTAGAAAGAAAGAGAAAGTTATATTCATAGGTATGTTTGAGAAAGATTGGTACAGATTTGAAAATGAAAGCGGATTGATTCAGACATTGCAAGATTATAATTTTGAATGGGTTGATTAATGACAGGGAGATGATAGTGTGAAAAGATTGCAGGGTGAAGAATATCATATGCAAAAAGAAAGGTTGATTCCTGTTGCTTATAGTGTGACAAAGGCAGGCAACATTTGCCTTTACTACAGGGGTGGATTTAAGCATTACTTAAATGATGATGAGAAATTAAAATTTAAGCCAGACGGATTAAAGAAGCGATGAAAGGGTGGTAATATGGAGAAGAAAACTTGTAGCATGTGTGTTGAGAAAGTAGATGTGCTTGTAGAGACTGAATACGGTGACGTTTGTAGTATAAAGTGTTTTCGTGAATTGTGTAATGAAATTCTGGGTGCAAGTGAAGATGATTTTGTGAATCTATAAAATTTTACTTTTAACAAGGAGATGATTGTATGAAAATCAAAAAGGGTAAATATGTTGAGGAAATCATTGAAATAGAAGGAGATACCTTTACGGAAGTTACAGACAAAGTAAAAGAATATATGGAAGAAGGGTATAAGCCTATTATTGTGCAACGTAAGAAGCATGATGAGTATCGTTGGGTTGGTGGGGCAATAAAAAGAACAAAGGTTGAATAAAAGTTTACTTTTATGAAAGGGTGATAATATGAATGGTCAAAAGTTTTATTGGGACAGTAAGACAAATATATTCTATCTGGTGAGTTTTGGAGAAGAGAGATATTTTGAGATAAATGAAGATAGTCCATTCCATAAACTATGTATGCACCTCTATTGTGGTGTATGGGATGGGATAGTCAAGAAGGACATTGAACGAAATTATAAAAAATGCACAAAAATAGAGCAAATAGATGGGTCTGAAAGTTTATAAAAACTCAATTTTATAAGGAGTGGTATTATGTCTAATATTTTAGTAGAAAAAGAAGAAGTTGTAATCATTGGTAAATCTGGTATGAGAACGGTTATGCCTAGCTTGGACTTTGCAGTGCAACGTGCAAGAGGTCTTTGGAATGGTGATGTGCAAAAGATTGAGGTTAAAACTACTTACATAATGGCAGACGAGAAGCTTTTTAGAGAATTGCTAGACGATGTAAGAGATGAAATACTAATGTTGGAATCAGACTTAGCAAACGTTGGGTGCGATGAGGTAGTTGATTTTATAGAAGATAAAATTAAAGAATTGTATCGTAAGAAGAAGGAACTACAATATTCATTAGAGGTAATTGAGAGGGGGAAATAATATGGCAGTACCATTTTCAAATATGGAAGATATTGTATATTGTCACAATCCAGAACTAGCAAATGAAATCTTTGAGTTTCTTAGACAGAAAGGTTATCCAGTTGGGTTATCTTCAACTGTTATTCAAACAGGAACGCATGGTGAGCAGGTCGTGAAAAAATTAGATGTATATAAGAAAGGGGATAAAGCATGATTATATTAGAAGGTAAAAACGGTAAATCTAAGGTGTTAGAAGACCTTATAAACAACAGATTGCAAAACAGAAACGTTGTTATATTGGATTGCGTTGGAGTTAGAGGGTTGAAAGTGCCAAAAGGGGTAGACCATTTTATATACAATTACTCTGCTGAAAGTGCAATAGACATCTATAATACAGGTTGGTTTGATGCGTATGATTGGGTTATATTTGAAATTAATATGGATGCGGAAAAATTCAAGTTTGAACTTAGGAGATTCATGGATTTAGATAAAAACTCTACTCAAAACTTTCTTGTAACGGTGCAGACTGATGGCGATATTAAAATGAAATTTGCTTAATAGGAGATGTGTTATGAAGACATTAGATGTAATATTAAAGAAACGTGAAGAATTGAGAAGTAAATTAAATAATGCGGAATCGAATAAATTTAAATACCCTATTTCAAAATGGTCTGAAATGTCAGACCTAGACAAAAAAGATTATTCTCGTTTAATGGGTACGATTAACGCATTAAGTATACAGATTGATGCCCTTACATATGTAATCAATCATGATTCAGAGTTAAGAGATTTTGAAGAAAAACCAAAATTTAAATATTAATCTGTTGACAGCAGATTTTAACGATGGTAATATTAGTACATAAGGAGGTGATGACATGAGCGAAAATTGTAAGTTTTGTGAAACACCGATGAATTACATCCTACACACACTGAATGACGGATTATGCTATGCTTGCAAATTCCAAAAGAGAAGTGCCCAACGGCTTTATGAAGAGCTGAATGGCGAGTTTAGCAGGTTGGATTGCCGAAAGGCTCTAATGGCATCTGATGGCTCATTTGAAAGGGCTAAAGAGTGGTTGAAGAATATGGATACTAGTGGAAGACTAATAACAAGAAAGAGGGATTAAAATGAAATTAGATTACGGCTCTGGAAGACAGCCAAAACAAGGATTTTTAACGAGTGATTTTGTAGGCACACCAAATTATGACTATTACATACATAACTACAAGGTCTTGGATGCTAAAGACCATTCATTCGAAGCGATTCATTGTCGCAACGTGATTCATCATATACCAGAACAAGACCTGCCTACACTATTCAACGAGTTCAAACGCCTATTAAAGCAGGATGGTCTTCTAATCATTTCAGAGCCGAGAAAGGAGTTTCATGAGCAGAATAAGCTCTTAGATTGGATTTGGTATCGTCATTTAACTAATGATACAAACATCATGATACCAGATGAATATGTTGACTATAAACAGTATTTAGTAGACTTTGATATTGTAAGTAGCCAAGACGAATATAATAATGAAATCATCACATTAAAGATTGGAGCATGATATCATGGGTAGAAAGAGACAACGACAGCAAACTAAGGAAGAGCGATTCAAGGAAGCTTTTATGAAGTTTCAAAAATCAAATCTGGATACGCAAGCACTATTAGAGTTCATTGCTGTAAGCTCTAGCGTTACTAGCTTTGGCGATGGATTATCATACAACCATCTAGAAAAGTATATGTATGAAGCAATGGAAGAATATGTCGAGAAAGGGTTGCAAGAAGTATTGGCATTGGGCTATTCTATGACAGAAGCCTTAAAAATGCTTGATATGGATGAGGTTGCTAGTCAAGAGATGTATGAAACTATTGTTGACAAAATTCGTAGCGGAAAAGAATAAAAATGTTAAATAATCTGTTGACAGCAGAATGAGAGTCATGCTACAATAAGCTTGTAAACAAAAAACAAACACAAAGGGAGATTATAACATGAAAAATTATGAATTTGCAAATGAAAATGATGTAAACGAAAATGGGAGCTTATTAAATCCAATTGAAATCCATGCTTGTACGGATTGCGGTTACTACTGTGACCACATGCAGAGAGCGAAAATTGAGAAGTGTCCAGATTGTGGCGGTACAGATTTCGAAGAGATTAACGAATAGCAAATTAAGCAGGTAGTTCAAATCGACTAATTAACAATATATATAAAGATATATACAACATAAAGATATACACAAAAGATATAATATATATTGTATTAATCGACATAAGCTACCTGCTAAAAAAGCTATTGACAAAAGCTAATGATAACCATATAATAAAAATCGGAGGTTGGACAAATGGGAAAAACTACAATTGAAATCAAATTAGCAAATGGTGAGCATATTAAAGAGGTGGTAACAGATGAGTTGTTAGCATACTTCGCAATACAGTATAACAACATTGTTGGATACGAGAAGACATCCTTCACATTTGAAAAGTTTGTTATGCAACAACTAGAGTTACGTAAAGAGAAAGCTAGAAAGGCAGTTGAGTTTATCAATGGCAAATAAGAAAAAGAAACGAAATAAGAAAAAAACAATTGGTGTCATGACACAGAATCGTGGTGTCATGCCACCACCTGCTAGAGCAGATGAGAAGAAGAAGAAAAAGAATGACCGCAAGAAGGTGAGAGAGGAACTTCGAAAGGGGAATTATGATGACTAAAAAGAAAAAGGATTCCTCTGGTTGGGGAGAGATATTTGCAGGCGTTACAGACATCTTCTGTATGATAATTGAAATTGTATTCATGTTTTTTAAAAAATAACATAAAGGTGGAATTATTATGAAAACACTATTAAAAGGTTGGTCAACATTCGAATTAACATGGTTAACATCATTCACAGCACTTATCATCTACATGTACTTTGCATTTGATGATACATTAATTGGACTAGCATCCTCTCTAACTGGTATGTTGTGCGTAGTTCTAGTCGCCAAAGGGAAGATAGGGAACTACTTCTTTGGGGCAATTAACACAGCGTTATACGCTTACATAGCTTACAGTGCACAGCTATATGGTGAATTTATGCTAAATGCTTTCTTATACTTCCCAATGCAATTCATTGGATTCTATGTTTGGAGCAAGAACAAGTCAGTAACAGAAAATGAAACAGTAGTAAAAGCTAAGAAGTTAACGAAAAAAGGTTGGTTATACGTAGCATTGACAGTTTTAACAGTTGGAATCTTATACGGTGTATTCTTACATATGATTGGCAGTAAGCAAGCAGGTATTGATGGATTCGCAGTAACACTATCAATTACAGCTCAACTTTTAATGCTTAAACGATATGCAGAACAATGGTTATTATGGATTTGTGTTAACATTTTAACTATCATTCTATGGTTTAACGCTTTCATGCACGATGGAGGAAATGTTACAGTATTAGTTATGTGGTGTGCCTACCTTTGCAACAGCATCTATGGTTACATCAAATGGTCGAAAAATGCGAAAGAACAAAATGAGGTGGCGTAATGAGCAAGACAGTAGGAATGTACGGTGGAAAATTTTACCCAATACATATGGGTCATGTATTTGCAATGACAATGGCATCAACGGTGGTTGATGAGCTTCATGTAATAGTTTCATACGATGAAGAATATGAACAGAAAGTGCTTAGTAAAGACAGTTTTCTACCACACGTAAATCACAAACAACGTTTGAGATGGTGGAAGGAAATCACAAAAGATATGCCCCATGTACATGTACATGCTGTATATGAAGAAAATACAGGTAAGATTGAAAGTTGGAAAGAAGGTGCGGAAGGGATTAAGAAAGCTGTTGGTGAACCTATCACCCACATATTCTCTTCCGAACATGCTTACACAGAATTTTTCAATGTGTTATACCCAGATGCAGAACATGTTGTAATTGATGCGAATCGTAGAAAGTATCCAGTATCAGCTACTAAGCTACGAAAAGAAGGTGTGTATGCAAATTGGGAACTTCTACCAGAAGTAGTAAGACGACATTATGTTAAGAAAGTAGTTGTTGTAGGGACTGAATCTTGTGGCAAATCAACACTTGTCAAGAATCTAGCAACACTGTATAATACTAATTATGTAGAAGAGTATGGTCGTACATTCTATGAAGAGCTAGGTGGATGCGAAGACATCACAATGCCAGAAGATTACCAACTGATTGCGTATCAGCATAAGGTGAATGAAAACAAAGCTCTGGACGGTGCGAACAAAGTGTTATTCATTGACACAGAAGCTATCGTTACACAGTATTATCTTAAAGCGTACTTGAACCAAAAAGATGCTCTATTAACACGTATTGCTAATCAGCAGGACTATGATTTATGGATTTTCCTAGAGCCAGATGTTAAATGGGTTGATGATGGTACTAGAACGTTTGGAGAGCAACATGTGCGTGAAGAGAATAGCGAAGAGCTAAAGTACATGTTGAAGTATCTTGGAGTCAATTACATAACGATTAACGGTAATTATGTAGAAAGAATGAAAAAATCTATAAAACTTGTAGACGGATTGTTGACATAGTAAAAAGATAATGGTATATTGTATTCAAGGGATAGGGGTTAACATAAAGAGGGATTGAAAAATCCCTCCTAAATTTTACTTGACAATCCTTTGACAGCAGAGTATGATAAAAGCAAATAATAATCATTTAAGGAGTGAACACAAATGAGAGTAGAAATGACTGATGGAATTAAGTATAGAAGTAATGAAACTGGTGAAATCTGGATTCTAATTGAAGATTATAATGGTAGTTGGTATCTTAGAAGAAGGAATCCAAATGGTGGTCTACATAAAACATTATCAGCATCTATTAATGCAATGAGAACAGCGTTGCAACTGCATTACACAATGGTAGAAGAGCCAAGCCTAGAGGAAAAAGCAAAAATCTATGATGAACTACATTCTTGGTATTTATGGCTTCGACATAGAACGAAGAATGGTAAGGTTGACAAACAGCATGTAGAAACATTCTTAAAAGGTGTCAGAAAAGAATTTGAAGGAGATGATTCTGAATGAGCTGTATCGTATGTGGAGGTAAAATTGTACGAACATGTAAGTGTCCACGTGGCGACAGAATGTGCGAAAGGGGTCATGAGTATCATTGGTCACCACATCATCAAGAATATCATCAAGGCAAAAGTGACCACGCAATGCCAGATGAGCTGTGTTGCATAGGTAATAAACTCGAACTACCAATACATATTGTGTATATAACAAAAGTGGGTGATGATTGGGATAGCGAAGAGTATGAATTAATACGTGGATATGAGGATTTAGAAGAATACAAGAGTGGCGAATTTGAGAAGAAGCAGTTGAAAATAAATGGAATAGATTGGGTTGACATCTCAATACAAGAAAATGTGAGCGATACATATCTAAGAGGTTTATTAACGGTTGATGAATACTTTAACTTTATGGAAGTAGATATAATTACAAAGGGGATGGAGTAAATGGCTAAAATCGAAATCAGATTAACTAAGGCAGAAATATTCAAAGCTATGAAAGAATATGTAAACAATCACTATCCGAATATGGATGCGAGTAACGCATCTATATTCACTCAATATAATTCACTGCAATATGGAGTTGTGGAATGTCAATATTCAGCAGATGATAAGGAGGAAAAGTAATATGGAGCAATTTAAAATCATCGACAAATACGATAAAGTTCTAGCTAGAGGTATCACACTTAAATCAAATGTAACGCTGTTAGAGTGGTCTAGTGCAATCAAAACACTATCATTCTATGACAACATCGAACAGGTGAAAGAATTTGTCTGCAACGAAAGCAAGGATACAAAGTTAATCGTATTGAAATCTAAATGCAAGGAACGATTACGAGAATACTATCTGGAACGTAACGAAGATTTCAGTGGTGTGAGTGGTACTGGAATCGTAGCACAGGGAGTTGTAATGCCAAGTGGAAAATGTATTCATGAGTGGTCAGAGTCATATGTGACATCTCATAACATCTATCCTAATATCAATGCTGTACAGCACATTCATGGTCACGAAGGTAGAACGATTGTGAAATTTGTAAACGAAGGGGAGAATTAAGATGAAAGTCCAACCATTGGAACGTGTAGTTGTTGAAGATAATGAAGATGGAACACAGATTACTAGGCTTCCTAATAACGCTGAAATGATGGATAAGATAAATGAAATCATTCGTGTTGTAAATGAACTGGATGCATTTAAGAAGACACAGAGCCATGAAAACTTTGTAAGACAAATGACGAAGGGGTGGTAGTATGGGATTCAAAGTACAGGATGAAGTAATGATTGTGGATAATTTTGGTAACAAAGTGGCAGAAGGAGTAGTTTACAACGTCAATGAGTTTCGTGAGCCAAGTATGAAGTATGCAGTTGATGTTGAGGGATATGATGACTTCTTGTTTGTTGGAGATTTGAACTTAAAGCCAGTTAAGAAAGAGGTAGAGCATTTAATCAATCAATGGCATTGTGATGATGATGACTGCAATAAGGTTTTCTATACTGATTTAGATGATATGCCAGAGAGTTGCCCTTTCTGCAACAACGAATTTATATCAGATTCTAAGGTGTTGAAAACAGAGTCATTAAGATAAGGAGAGATGATATGGAGTACGAAAAAGAAAACGTATATTGTCGTCACTGTGAAGAGTTTCATGCGAAAGTGATTGTGTTTCATGGATTTGTAAGTGATTTCTTTTACTGCAAAAGATGTGGACGATGCAACAATGTTTAAAATCTTACTTTTATAAGGTGGTGATGGCATGTGGATTCCAATGGATGAAACAGAAAGTTATAGAGTAGTAGTTATAGCTTGTAACAATAAAGGTTGTAATGGGAAAATTACTCATGAAAGTTGGTTAGGAGACTTTTCACCACGATTGGATGATGAATGTCCTAAATGTAAAAAGTATTATTGTGTAAAACTTAGCAAAATAGAAGAAGAAAGAATCATTAGTAGAGGTGTAATAACAAGATAAAATTTCCCTTTTATGGAGGTATATATGAGAAAGAAATATAGATACATATTAAATGGTTGTGTATTAGGAAAAGATAAGATATGTGATTATCGTCTAATTGGAGGAAATAACATCAAAGCTCCTTATGATGGAGCGATGGCAATTAGAGTAAACATTCCAGAAGATTTAGAACTTGAAAAATGGAACTGTGACCCATATTCAACAACGTATGATGAAAGAACATTGGATGAACTAGGATACGATGTGCTTGTCTGGGATGCATATAAAAAGAAATGGCGTATCTTTAATGAATTTAAAGGAATTAGACCATGCGATGTGGAATTACATATTTGTCGGAATAAATTAAGAGGTGATAAAAAATGAGTATATTAGCAATATGGATTATGAGTATGATTACTATCACATGGGTAGTAGGATTAGGATTACTTGTTTACAAGATTGGCGATGACAATTTCTGGTGGGATGATTGGAAGAAAAAGGATAAGTGGTGATAGAATGAGATACGTATTTTACGGCAGGAATGAAACAATAAACTATGAGCCAAAATCATACTACTGTGATTGGTATGGAGTTGATGTAAATACCATAGGTGATTATATCGGTAACGTTACATATACGGAATTTTTCAGAAAAGATAATGTGCATGTAGAATTTCAAGCAGGCACATCGGTTGCTATCAATGGTGAGAGTGTTTATATCAGCAAAATTGAATATGATATCATGGACGATTCGTATAAGTGTTATACTTCAAAGGTCTTATCGAAAACGGATGGCGATATGAAAGAATATGAAGCTTATAAGAAGCTTGAAGAATTAAAAGCAGAGCGAAAGAAAGGATTCTTCAAAAAACTATTTGGAGGTTGATAGTACGAGAGTAGTTGGAACGGTAGAAATTAGATTTGCAGTAAATATTGATGCGGAAGACATTGGTGATTGTGCAATGCCACTTAATGAATCTGAAAAGATGATTAAGAAGGCAATTGAAGAGAAATACGATGTAACAGTCACTCACAAAGATGTATATGTTGAGGATTGGAGATGATATTATGTTTGGATGGAAACCTAGATGGTGGGAAGCGATATTTTTTATCATAATTATTATCTACTCAAACATCGTTTCCTTCCCATGTTTTATATTACAATTAATGGGATTCAAGGCAAGGAAGTATGCGAAATGGCTTTGTAAAAATGGTCTTGACCAATTAACATTCTTTTACGATATTAAAGTCTATAGAGATTAAAAGGAGAGATTTGATATGTATGGAGAGAAATTGACTAAAGAAGAAGTAGAAGTATTCATGGGAACACTAGAACGATTGAAAAATAGAGCAGATGTGATTACAGGATACATTTCTAAATATGGTAAGAATCAAAATACCTTATCTGTGGATGGAGTCAATGAAGTTGATGAGAATGAAACATGGGTTGTCGGTACGGATGCATGGGGAGATGATGACAGTGCAACGTTCCTTACGTTATACTTATACGATGATGAAGCTCTGGAAAAATTGAAAACAGACCACGAAGAGCGAGAACGTTTGAAGAAAGAAAAAGAAGAGGAAGATAAAAAGTATTACGCACAGTTAAAAGAAGAAGATGAGAAGCGAGAACTTAAACGTTTACAGAAAAAATATCCAGATGTAAAATAGGAGGATGAGCTATGTTAACACGAACTGTAGCGAAGAAGATAACTAAAGTGCATGGTAGAGGTGTGTACTTCGAACACAAAGGAAGAGAATGTGTGGCAACAATGTCGGCAACAGACTACCTAGCTCTGGACGATGAACAGAGCTTGGTAGGTAAAATGGGAATCATAAAGTCTATGGTAGATGATGAACACCGTCCAGATATACTGATGGGGTCTATATTCTTAGGTGTGAATGAATTATTAACTAATTACGTGAAGGAGATGGGTAAATGAAAAACTATTTAAAAGTATTTGCAGAAGCGTATTGGTATATGGAATTGATGTACATAGCTATGACTATCCTGCATTTTACGGTAGGTGCAAGTGGATTTGTATTATCATGGCTTATGGTATTCTATCCAATCCCACTTGCAATAATTGTTACATACTTCCACTTCAAATTCGGAATGTTTAAAGAAGTTTTTGGAGAAGAGTATTTAAAGTCTGTTGACAAGCGACAAAAGTAATGATATATTGTTATTACAAACACAAAGGAAGTGATAACATGAATATAAGAGATGAAGTAAATAAAGTCTATCATCAAACGCAAAAAGAATTAAAAGATAAAGAGGAAAGAAAGCTTGAACGTAGAAATAAGATACACAACTATATTTCACAGCTAAGTATTTCCAAGGTCTGCAAAGACGTTGGAGATGCGTTAGAATATTGGATACAACGTAGGTATGATGCTAAGACAAATAGAATCATAAAGAATATTCCAAATAAGATGATTCGAAGTGCAAGAAAAGGTTATTATGGTACGAAGGTATATTCTTACTATGAACAAGGACTATTTGGAGCATACTACCTGTATCCAAGAATGGCAGATTACTATTTAGATAGAAGAGGTAAGCATATCGTAGAATATCTGAAAGAAGAAGGAATTAGATACAGCTTGGAAGCGAACAACGATTTGTGCTCATATTATTCTATAGACGTATATTTCTAAGGAGGGATGAACATGTCATGCATGTATCCAAGAAAGAAAATGAAACCAGTAAAGAGTAAGAAAGAAAAGTTGATTGCGGATTTAAAAACGATTGGTGGAATAGCGGTGTGTGTAACTGGTATTATTGGAGTATTTATGGCAACACCTACACTATTCAATACGATTAATCCTGTTGGAGCACGTGATAATACACCTACAGCAGATATTTCAGTCTATAAAGATAAAGCATCATATGGCACTTGTGAGTATATTGTTGTAGAAACAAGCAGACAAGATGGTGGCGTTTCAATCACACCACGTATGAAGTATAACGATAGTATAAATGGTAGTGAGCATATCTGTCGTAAATAGTGTTAGGCGATACATAAATTGCATAGAATAAAATAAGGAGGGATGACATGAAAAAGAATAAGCCGTTGTTTTTCACAAAGCACCAATTGAAACGGATGGCTAAACGTGGCATGTCAAAGCCAATCGTTCAAGCTGTTGTAGAGAATGGAAAATGGGGAGATGGAAACGAACCTTTCTCTTACCAAATTGAATACAAAGGTGTAATTGTAATATTGTATGAGCAAAAAGTACAATACAATGTATCGTCCTGCAAGTTGAATCGTGAAAATACAGTGAAAGCCGAGAAAATGGCTAAAGAGCTTGGGATTGACTTTTGGAAAGCGGTGCATAAGATTGTAAAGAACATAGACTTTACAGAGGGGATTGCGAATATTGTTTAAAATATTTGCGATTTCCGTTGACAAAAGCTAAAGTTAATCATATAATGATACATATAAATACGAAATGGGGAGTGAGTGATGGCAAAAATATTGGTTAGGGATTTAAAAAAATATTGCGACAAACGTAAACATGGAACGCAATTAGAAAGGTTTGAGGAACTAGGATTATGGAAACGTTTATCAGCCGTAGAAGAATGGGAATGGGAGATAATCGACCACGCACTGGATAGATTGGAAGAGAAGGGTATTGAAGCAACACGCCACGACATCATCTCTACAATTAGTAATTCCTCCATCATAGAATACCGCATAGTCTACAACAAAAGACATCGGAAATATGAAGAGCGTGTAGTATTACGTTCAAAAGCAATTGTTAACCGTAGATATAACTTACATGCGGTTTTCAGCTTAACAAACAATAACGTTATATCCGTATGGATGAACCACGTGAATGACCGACACAAGACTCTAGATTGGAGCTTGTATGACAAGAACATGAAAGTATTAGGAGTGTGACCTATGGATACGTTTACTAAGGAAGAGCTGTTGACGTTTAATGAGTTTCTGCTTGGTCGTGGAAGACCAGTTCAACAAGACGGAATTGGCTACAACAAGGCTGATTTCGGTGCTTGTAGGACATATTACAATGGTCTAAGCGACTCTCAACTTGCAGACCTTGCAAAGAGATTGGTCAAGTATTCTAAAACTCAATTAAAAGTAGACAAAGAAAAAATGGAAGAAACTGCAAGACAGCTATCGAAGATAGCAAATATACATAATAGAAGTAATGGTATAAGCATAGCGAAATTAGAATCTGGTACATTAATCAGTTTCCGCTATAATGATAAATACATACAAGTATTAAAGAAACAACCAATTAGAAAGTATGATAAGGAGACTCAATGTTGGATAGTCCCAGACAACAAACTAATTGATGCCCTGTTAGCATTAGAGAAGGCAGGAGCAGATGTAGCGAACGCTATAGACTATGCAAAAAGAAATATAGTGTCCAAATATTATAAAAATTATGTATAAGGAGTGATGTTCTTGTACAATATGTGTGAAAGATAGTCATTTATTTTAGTATTTCGCATATATTGTACTATCAAATACAAAGGAGATGTCTAAAATGTTATCAAAAATCAGCAAGACCGCACTAGCACTACTATTGGCAGGAGGTATAGTTGGATGCTCTCAAAAGGCAGAGCCAGTAGAGAAGCCGAAGGCTGAACCTAAGGTAGAACAGGTAGAAAAAGTAGACACGAAGGCAGTAGAAAATCAAAGAACAGTAAATTATCTAACTGCTGTTTCAAATTCAACAACCAACTCTGGGAAAGTAGCGAAGGAAATTGGTGCACTATTCCAGAAAGCATCTATGCATCCACAGCTCTTAAAAAATGAAGATTGGAAATCCGATTTGTCTAAGGAGTATGACAGAGTTCAAGCGGATTACGATACTGTAAAAGGATATCGTGATGTGCCAGAGCAATATGCAAATGCTCATAAGACATTGTTACAAGGATACGATTACTTCATGCAGAGCAGAGTTAAAATAATGGAAGCAGTTAATGAAATAAACGCAGACAAGATGCAAGAAGGTTTGGATTTGATTGGTAAAAGTACAGAATATATTACCAAGTCTACAGATGAGCTTATGAGCGTTCCTGTATCAAAATAATTGACAAGCAACAAAGTTAATGATATAATTTGACACAGATGATGCATATAAGGTCATGTTCTAAAAGCATGTCAATAGAGGTACTTTTTGACAGTGTAAAAACTGGATAAAAGTCATGTTTTATAAAGTCTTAACCCCACTCAAAAGTGTCTCAATTGAGACAGTTTTACGTCATTTGACACGATTCGACAAAACTGCTAGAATTTAATCGAATGATTATACGCATAAAAACCCTTGCGAGTGGGTATAACTATAATAAGACTTATAAAACAAGGAGTGGTTTTGGTGATGACTATGACAAACACAAATGATAATTCTATATTTGATAAAGAAGGTTTGAAGGAACGGTTTTTAAATGAAATTAATGAAGGTACTGTTTTCAGTTATGAAAGAATCTTTAAATATACTGCTAAACATGAAGAAGCTTTAAACAAGGAGATTAGATTCTTTAGCCTTAAAGAACTAGAAACTGTTATGTATGACTTCAAATCTAACAATAGAAACACTGTTGAAACTTACGCACGTATTATTTCAAGTTACTTGAACTGGTGCGTAAAGCATGGATACGTGAAGAACAATGTATTGGCTGTACTTAAACCTACTGACTTTGAAAAGTATTTGACAAATGAAGAAGTTTATACTACTGAAAAAGGTCTTAGAAGATACGAAGACAGATGTGCAAACTATCAAGATTCAGTAATCTTACGACTTTCATTTGTAGGAGTTGGCGGTAAACAAATGAGCGAAATCCGCAACTTAAAAGTAGAAGATGTTGATTTTGAAAATAAACGCCTGCACCTTGTAAATACTTTAAAAGAAGATGACAATGGTTTTCCAGTTAAATTTACAGAAAGATTTTTAGATGTTGACGACAGAACTTTAGAATTAATCCAAGGGGCAATTGCTCAAAAAACTTATATGAAGAAGAATGGTGAAATGGTTGCACAGGACAGAATCAGAAAATACACTGACCTTGCTAGTAATGACTATATAATCAGAGCTTCTTTAACTAAGATTGAGAAAAGCCTTAATGCACCAGTAGATAAATTCGTAGTATATAGAAGAATGAAAAATATGGCAGAAGCTTTAGGATTCGATAAGCTTACAGCTAAATACGTACAAAGAAGCGGTATGATGTACTTTGCGAATGAGCTTATTAAAGGTAATAACGAGTTATCTTTGGACGACATCAAGATTGTAGCAGACCGATACAATATGAAGTCTTATCACAATCTGAAAGGATTCCTTGATTTACAGCACATTCGACAAACATATCCGCAACAATAAGAGAGGATGAGAAGAATGTCAAGAGTAGTAGAGCATAAAAAGGATATTAAGTTGAATAGAGAGAAACTGCATAAGATTTTAGAGAGCCAGAAAATGGAGTATATTGAGCTTCATAACAAGGTTTCCACGAAGTTTGGATTAGATTTACAGTACAAAGGATTTATGAGCTTAATGTCAAATAAATCCAGTTGGAAATTGCTGTACGCACATGCGATTGCAGATGTCTTAAACATTAATTATAATGATATATTCGAAATTGTAGATGTTAAAAAATAATTAAAGGAGGTGATGCAAAAAAGCTTGTACGTAAAACGATTACATGTTACAATAACGTTACAAGGTAAGGGAGCGGAAAGCAAACGACACTTGATAACAAAATAAGGGAGAGTGGATGCATGGTGGCTAATTCAATCGAAGGATTTATAAAGTCACTTGATTTACCGCAAGAGTCAACAGTTTTGTTTCAAACGATTGGCGACTGCCATTCGTTTTACATAGCGAATTACGGTAGAAATGCTTGCGTAATTGATGATATTCTGGATTATAGAGAAACAAAACTGGAATCATCCGACATAACACTTGAAATGTTTATCGAAATGTGCACCACTAAGGGAACTAAAACAGCATTTCAAGAGACATTCTTGCAGTATTTGCATGAAGAGGATGTCGTCTTCATTAACGAGAAGTTGTCAAGCGGTTTCATTACGAAAGAAAGCATCTATAGACAATTTAAAATGAATCCAAATAAAAATATTTTAAGTTATGTACTATAGTTAGTTGACAAACGATAAAGTTAATGATATAATTAGTATTGTTGATGGGGAAAGAGTTAAAAATTCTTTTCCTTCACCATAAAAGCAAAAAATAATTACATAATTGGGGGAAATAAGTTTATGACAAACGAGTTAAAACAAACGAAGAACAGCTTTAAATTAATTGGAAAGGTTACAGGTATCGACAAGGAGCACGCATTTAAAGAAGACAGTGCTACAAAAGGTAAAATGATTGGGCAAACTTATCGTGCACTACGATTCGGTGTAAAGACATCTGAAACTAATACAATCAATGTTGAGATGTTTGACTTTGAACCAGAAGAAGTTTTCATGTGGAATAGCGATAAGAAAAAGAAGGACAAGGGTTACAAAGGTGACCGTATTCCATTCGCTCAATGGGAAGATGAGCAAGAACAACTTCGTGAAGATGGTTATGCAGTATTACAAACAAGAATTGGCTTAAATTATGGTGAAGATGGAAAATTAGTGAGCAAAGGTTTACCAAGCTTCGTAGCTTCTAAAGAAATCTTTGAGAAGCTTGACAATGGCGATAGCGTAGTTGTTGAGGGCGAAGTACGATACGGTCATTACGAAGACCGAGAAGGTAAAACAAAAGAGAAAAAGACATATTCTATTAAGAAAGTCTTCCGCTTAAAAGATATTGATTTCGAAGATGAGAAATTCGAAGAAGTTACATACTTTGAGCAAGAAATGGTATTCGTAGATGCAATGATTGAAGCAAAAGAAGGCAAAGCATTCGTTACAGCACGTCACATTAACTACAACAAATCATTCCATGATACACAGATGGAGATTGTATTTAAAGACGAAGAAGGCAATGTAGATGCAGGAATGAAAAAATTAGCTGATGCATTTGCTAAGAAGATTAAATTCGGTGACCTTTTAACTGTACGTGGTAACGCATTAAATCGTGTTATTGTTGAAGAGGTTGCAGGAGAAGAAGAGGAAGAAGAAGATTTCACAAATCTTTTAGGTGGTAAATCTAAGCCTAAACATGCACAGTCATTCGTTTCTCGTACATATATCAGTGCAATGCAAATCGAAGGTGTAGATGCTTGGGACAAGAAGGTTTACACAGAAGAAGATTTCGAAGAAGCTAAAAAAGCAAGTGAGCTATTAACTAAAAAGAAAGACGATGAGCTTTCTGATTTAGGTGGAAGACCTAAGAAAAACGACAATCCATTCGGTGGAGATGAAGTTGACTTAGAGGGTGCTGTTGACGAAGATGACTTACCATTCTAATTTAAACTAGAGCTTGATAAACATCAAAGATAATGATATAATAATATCGTATCAAACCTTACAACATGAGAACGTAGGGGCTAAAATACTAAAATAGTAAGAAAGCTCCCTTACTTGCATTTTATATGCGAGAAAAGGGGAAAATAAATGTCATTTTTAAAAACGTTGAAAGCAAATAAACCAGTAGCATCTCTTGAAGGGTATTTCATGGCAATGTTAGCACCAAGTAAATTCGGTAAAACAACTTGGTCAATCGACACTGTACGTGAGCACTACAATGGTGATATGGATAAAGCGTTACTTTTAGCGACAGAGATTGGTTACAAAACTATGGATGGCGTATTCGCTATTCCAGTAACAGGTTTCGACTTCGCAGAGGACGATAATGACGAAGAACAAAAAGGATTCATTGAAGTAGTAGATGAGTTAGTTGATAATAAAGATGAAATTCCATTCCGATTCATTATCATTGATACAATCACTGCTTTAGAGCGTTACGCTGTAGCGTATGCAATCCGAAAAGCAAATCGTGATGACCAACCACAGAAACGTTACACTGACATTTCAGATATCCCTTGGGGTAAAGGTTACACGTTGGTTGCAGAGCACATCTACCAACAAATTGACCGTCTGAAAAAAGCAGGATTCGGTGTATTAGTAATCGGTCACTCTAAAAACAAGAAAATCAAAAATCGTGATGGTTATGAATATGATTACACTGGATTAAACGTTTTAGGTAAAACATCGGATATCATTGAGCGTGAAGCTGATATGATTATGTACGGTGACATCATGGTTAAAGAAGGCAAAGATGGTAAGCCAGAAACAACACGTGTGTTACGATTCCGTAGTGATGGCAATATCTTATGTGGTACTCGTTTCCGTAACTTCCCTGCTGAAATTAGCAATGACCCAAAAGAATTTTTAGCAGAGTTTAAGAAGGCTGTGGAAGGCTCTTCTATCTCTAAAGTCGAGAAGGTCAAGGAAGTTGTGAAAGAGGTTGCAAAAGAAGACCCAGTACAAGAAGATGTGGCTATGGAGCAGACAGCAGTAGAAACGGTTGAAGAACCAGAAGTAACTGTTGACTCTGTGAAAGCAGAAATCGCTTCACTTGTAGCTAATATGGAAGTAGCAACTAAGCGTGAATGTGCAACAGAATTTAAAGAGGTTTTAGGTCAAGCGGATTACCGCAAATCAAACGACTTAGATGCTTTACAAAAAGCATTAGCGTTTGTTAAATCTCTAGCTTAATACATAAAGGAGTTTGGTAGGTTAAGAGTTTTAACCTACCAAATCTCGTAATAAGGCTAAACTAGGAGGAAATATGAATAAAAATTATATTATAGGTGGAGTGATGACAGTCAATTTAATGCTGACAATAGGCGTAGGTGCTTATTCTTACAGCACAATTGACAGAAAGAATGCGGAAATCAGTGATAGCAATAAGACTATCAAAAAATTGAATGATAACAATGCTGATAAGGACAACCGTATTAAGAATATCCAATCTCAATTGGATGAGTTAGACAAGAAATTTAAAGAGTCAGAGAAAGTAAAATCCGAACAGGAGAACACTATCAATGAACAGTCCAAGAAGATAGAGGAACAACATTCAACTGTTGAAGGCTATCAGCAAAAAGTCCAAGAATTGGAAAAGGAATTAAGTTTTAAAAAACAAAAGAAAGGAAGTGATGTGAAAAAGGAAGCAAAAGTTGAAAAGCAAGAAGTGCAACAAGCACCTGCTGTAGCAAAAGAAGAGAAGAAATCTAGTGGCAGAACTATCACAGTTGAAGCTACTGCATATACAAACCATCCAAGTGAAAATGGTACATATGGTGGGAAAGTCGTTACAAGGACAGGCTTAGATATTTCTAATAGCATCACTTATAACGGTATGGGTATTATCGCTGTAGACCCTAGCGTAATTCCTTTAAATAGTATCGTAGAGGTTGAAGGTCTTGGGACTTACATTGCTCTTGATACAGGGTCAGCCATTCAAGGTAATAGAATTGATATCTTGATGGGTGACAGCACTCAAACAAACAATTGGGGCAGAAGAAACGTTAGCGTAACTATAATTAACTAGGGAGAGATGTTATGATTATCATTTTAGAAGGTTGCGATTGTGCAGGGAAAACCACATTTGCAGAGAAACTATCAGAACGAACAGGCTATGAAATTGTGAAAGGGAGTAGCTTTGAGATTTCTGAATTAGGTGCAGACGGAATGTTTAAGCATATGATGGATTTGTTGGATAGAGAAAATATTATCATTGATAGATTCTTCTATTCGAATGCTATTTATGGAGATATGTATGATTATCCAACAATGGAAGTTGACCAATATGTAAAATTGCGTAACAAGATGAACGAGAAGGCTTTATTAGTATACTTACATGCACCAACACACATTCTAGAAAGCAGAATGAGAAAACGTGGAGATGACATGATTAAGGTAGAAGATATACGTGACATCAAAGAGTATTATCGTGATGTTTTACAAGGTCTATTAACACCTAAAACATTATTATCTTTAGATACTAATGAGTCAAACTTTAACATAGCAACGTCTATGGTTACAGAGTTTGTAAAACTGCAAGAAACAGCAATGTACATACACAACAGCTAGAACATAAGGACTACTCGAAAGGGTGGTCTTTAATTCTATAATTTTTATTTGACAGGCATAAATAATAATGATATAATGTTTTTCGTAGGAGGGATTACAATGGCAAAGAAAACACGAAAATGTCAGCGATGTAAACTAGATGATACCTTGATGGAGGAAATGGAATTTGAACTGGTAGGAGAAAAGAAGCCAGTTAAAAAATTCTATCACAAAGAATGCTTTGTGGAACACTTGAAAGACAAAGAGTTTAAAAGAATCGAAGCTGAAAAGCTAGATGTACTTACGGAAAAGATTAAAGAGATTTATGGTGTCAAGGAAGTTTCGAAACAAGCATTTCCAATGCTACAAAAACTTCGTAATGGTGAGCCAGTGTATGGCAATCAAAAGAACCTCTCTAAACGATATAAAGAGGGTTATGATTACTTATTGATTGCAGAGACATTCGACTTCTGTAGCGAAACGATTGAGTATTGGAACAGTGTTAAACCGTTTAATGGATTTATGTCAGCGTTTAGATATGCAATGACGATTATCATTGACAAAATCTATGTTGTTGAACAGCGTGCTAGAACACGTGAAGCAGAAGAAAGAAAAATGGCAGTGCACTTGAAGAGAGTTGAAGTGGAAGAGCAGATATTCGAAGATACGAATTATAAGAAACCTTCCAAATCAAATGCAGATATTACGGACTTCCTAGACGATTAAGAAAGGTTGATGTGAATGGCACAAGATAATACTAAAGAAATAGTTGTACAAGAAATGAAGAAGATTAATAAGAATGCTCAAATTAATGAAGCCTACTTTGTGGGGCTTCTATGGGCAGACCCATTTAATAACTTTGCAGAATATAATGATACAGTTTCGCAAGATGAATTTGTACATAACGTGTGGTCATTCTATTTTGAATTAGGTCGAAAGATGTATAAAGAATCTATTCGAACATTCGATAGAATCACAGTTGCTACAAAAGTAAAAGAGTACAACTTGATAGAGGAATTTGATGAGTTTGGTGGAATGGATACGATTGAGGATGCAGTAGATATCGTAAAAGATAACCCAGACAATATCGAATACTACTATGAGACTGTCAAGAAAAACTATGTCATTAGACAGTTATATTTACTCTTTGGAAATAAAGTTTTAATCAAGAAGGGTAAATATGATTTCGACAAAATGACAAGTGAACAGCTTGGAGCGTATTGGGATGACAAGATGAATGTAATCCGTCTTAATAACGTTAACCGATATGAAGCCGAGAACTTATACATAGACCCAGAAGAGTTTATCAGAAAGCTAGAAGAAGAGTCAGCAGAGATGCTACCATTCTATAAGAGTAAACTTCTTAACAGCATTACGCAAGGTGTGGCACGTGGTCACGTAAATATGTTTGGTGGTTTCGGTGGTACTGGTAAGTCATCTATCACAGCAGAGAAGATTGTTATGAGCTGTATTGAAAATAGAGAGAAAGCAATCGTAGTGCTGAATGAGGAAGATGCACAGACATTCCGACAAAAAATCATCTTGACACTTTTATGGCATGAGTTTAATGAACACCTTGACCGTAAACGTATGGTAAATGGTAAACTTCGTGAAGAGGATAAAGAGAAAATCCGTAAAGCCATGAAGCGTATGAATGAGTTAATGGATGAAAAAGAAGGATTAATCAAAGTTATCTTCATGGAAAAATATGTAATCAAAGACCTTGAAAAGATTGTACGTTTCTGGGCGAATCGTGGATACATAAACTTAGTGATTGATACACATAAGGTATCTGATGAATCTAAATTCGAACAACGTTGGCAGACATTCGTAGAGGACATGAAGGTAATCTACCGCATGACTCGTAAGAATGCAGGTGGCTTAAATCTTAGAACATGGGTTACATTCCAGTTAGCTGATAGTGCAGTAAGAAACCGTTTCTTAGACTATGAAGCAATCGGTGAAGGTAAAGCATCTAAGAACGAAGCATCTGTTGTTATGATGTTTAGAAAGGCTTGGAGCGATGAATATAAGGGTGGAAATAAAGCATTACAATGCTACAGATTGAAGAAGCTACCAGACGGCTCATATGATAAAGATTGGTTTCAGTTAGACCCAGACAAGCAGTATTACTTACTGTTTACGCCTAAGAATCGTTTCGGTCAATCGAACGATACAGGATTGCCAGTTTTAATCATTGAACCATATTTCCAAAGTAATACGTTTGCGGAAATTGGTTGGACATTTGTAGCGAATGATAATTCGAAGAGATAGGTGATTACATATGTCTGAATTGCAAGATATCAAGATTAGAATTTTAGAAGAGGATAAAGTGTATGATATCTTGGAAGCTCTGGAATGCGAACACATAAGGACAGAGGGTGGTGCACGTGTCACTGCCCAACTTCCAGAACGATTCTATAGTGGAAACAGACGAAGCGTTCAAGTGAAGTTGCAAGAATCCTTATCTTCCAGTATCCGAAACAAGAAGTTTAGTGGTGATATCTATTACCTTGTATCATACATCCTTCACAATAAACGTGGAGAAGAAGAGTTGAAGAATGATTTGAGCAATGCAAAGCAATTCATATGTGAGACTCTGGGTTGGAATGAGTATCTTAAAAACAAAAGAGGATATCTTCCAAAGACTGACTATCTAGCACCGTTAAAGGAGTTAGTGAAAGGTCATAGACGTAAGAAAGAAGTAAAGCCTAATCCAATCTTGGATGAAGCTATCCTTGATGATTTTTATTACTATGGCAAAGAGTTACCATATCAGCCTTGGATTGACGAAGGGATTTCGTATCAAACGCAGGTCATGTATGGTATCGGATTTGACTTAGAATCAAAGCGTGTAACAGTTCCTATGAGAAATAGATTTGGTCAACTCGTAGGAGTTAAAGGTCGAATCATGAAAGATGAGGATGACGATAAGAAGTATCTATATCTGTATCGTTATCAAAATCGTCTAGAGTGGTTTAATTTTCATTACGCCCACCCTTACATTCTAATGGATAAGAAGGTTTATATATATGAAGCTGAAAAGTCCTGCATGAAAGCATTTAGCAGTGGATTATTCAATACTCTAGCGATTGGAGCATCTGATATTTCTGATGAACAAGTTAGAGCAGTTAAACAATTAGGGCTTGATATTGAGATTATCCTATGCTATGATAAGGGTATACCAATTGACGAAATAGTAAAGAATATGGAGTTATTTGAGGGAAGAACGGTCACTGCAATCTATGACAAAGATGATTTGCTAGATGACAAAAACTCTCCAATTGATGAAGGATTCGATACTTGGACTCAATTAATCAATGATTATACATACACCAAAGATGAGCTGAAAAAAATGTTAGAAAAAAACGAAAAAAACATGGTATAAAGTTTTGACAAACGCAAAAAGTAATGATATAATAAGATTACAAGGTTGAGAGAAACCTAAAACACAAATTGATTGGAGAGAATTAAAATGACGACTTTAAGTATTGATGTAAATGAAAAATTGTTTCAAGTAGATTACATGGAGAGTATGTCACAAATCTTCAAGATGTTTAGACAAATGCAAATGGATTTAAAACGTGAAACAGACATCGAATTAAAGAACGAATTACTTAGAACAGAGCGTATGAGACAAGATGTATTACATATCATTGAGCTGTTAAACTTCAACGCATCCGAAGGCTATAACTTTGCAAAGATGTTGCAAGTTATTAGTCGAGCAAGACGTAAAATCAAAGACCGCATTGAAGAAAGAGAAGTGGTTAAAGAGTTAGTAAAAAAATACGACTCTGATTTCAAAGATATTCTTGAATCTACAATCAAAGACAAAGAGAAGTTTGATAGAATGCAAGACAAACGCTCTTACAGAATTAGAGAGTTGACAGAGCTTGAAGGATTCAATGATATCATCAAGAAGAAAAAGAAAGAATTAAAATTAGCAAGTTAATTTCGATATAATTTATCACTTGTGATAATTATTATATATGCAACAAAAGCAAAAAATAATAATATAATTGGAGGAATTTCATTATGAAAGAAAATAAGAACATCATCAAAGGTAACCGTTTCCACGAACCAAAGGCAGTAACAAAGTTTGACTTCTACGCAGTAGTAGAGTTGACTGTAAAAGGTAAAGATGGAAAATCAACGACAAAGGATGTTTTAGTAACGACTGAAAATCCGACAACACGTATCCTTGCTGAAAAGGAACTTACGGCAGAAGCGGTTAAGCTTGGCGGTAAAGTGAAGCATTTCGGTGGATTCAAAAAATAGTAGGCTAAGAGTTTCTTAGCCTTTTCTTATCAACATAAATAAAAATAATGATATAAAAGGGGAAATTAACATGGAGAAAGCTATATTAAACAAAGAATTATTAGAGAACGTTTACAAAATGGTGTCATCAATGTTGGTACTTACAGTTAACGAGAAGATTCCAGAATTGGCATTCGTTTTAAATCAAGTAGGCATTCAAGAGCGAGAAATGGAAGAAGTAACAGATTTCATCCAAGACATGTGGAGTATAGAAGATTTAGACACACTTGCAGTACAGCAAGCGAAACTAGTGTATTTAGATGCATTTCGTGAGGTTGTGAGATTGAAGAGACATATGGAAATGGCTAAAGGTTATGAGGAAATGGGAGAGATTAACCTTGGCATTGCAAACGGTGTTGTCGAAGACAAAGGGGAGAAAGTAATTAATGAAGAAATGGCTACAACGGAAGGCGAAGATACAACCGAGAAAGAATGATGACATCATTGATGCTATCGCAAAAATAAGAGGTATTAAAGATGTGGATAGCTTTTTAAGACCATCTTCTGATGAACTGCATGACCCATATCTTATGAAGAATATCGAAGATGCTAGTAATAGGATTATTCGTGCAATTGCTTCTGGTGAAAATATTGTTGCATCATTCGACCCAGATGCAGATGGTCTGACAGCAACTTCTACTAAGATTCGATATCTTAAAAATTATACTGATAAAGTAGATTACATATATGGTGAGCGTAATGATGGTCATGGTATCGCTGAAATGATTAAAATCGAAGGCGTAGAAGATGAAGAGCGTTTAAAAAGAAATCAAGAGAATCTGGAAAAGATTAAGGCTTGCGACTTGTTAATCCTTATTGACTCATCTTCTAACGATACAGATGCATGTCGATACATTGCAGAGGAATTAGGTAAAGAGATTATTATCTTAGACCATCATGGTATCGAAAGAGAAAATCCACACGTGCTTATGGTCAATCCTCAACAAGAAGATTGTGCATATCCAAATAAGTTTTTGAGTGGTGCAGGCGTAGTATTTAAAGTGATGCAAGTAATGGAAGATACATTAGGACAGGTAGACCCATTTGACTACATTGATTTAGTAGCTGTGGGAATGTATGCGGATATCATGCGTGTAGATGTCTTAGAAAATAGATATCTAATTATGCATGGTCTACGAAATATGAAGAATACTGGTCTGGTACGTATCTTAAAGGGTGGCAAGGCTGATTTATTCAAACTTGACTGCAACTCTATTGGTTTCACTATTGCACCTCTATTAAATGGTACAGCACGTATGGACAATATTAAGCTTGCTATTGATATTCTATTGTCTGATGACGATACAGTGTGTAAGAAACTACGACTTCAAATGAGCAAGCTTAATGATAAGCGTAAAGAAATTCAAAAGGGATTAGTAGAAGCTTATTCAAAACGAGTGAATTTAGACCAAAAAGTTTTAGTTGTCTTAGATGATAAATCATCTAAAGGATTCAACGGTATCATCGCTCAACAGTTGTCAGAGAAATTTAAACGTCCTGTACTTGTTGGTCGTCTACATAAAGGTGTGGCAAGCGGTAGTTTCCGTAGCTATAACGGTTTAAAATTCAAGTCATTCCTGCAAGATTTCGATGGTGAAATTGAAGCGTTGGGGCACGAAGGGGCAGGAGGTTTCATCATCAATGAAGAGTATTTGGATAATCTGAATACATACATTGAAAGATGCTTGCCAGAACTTGACGAAAAAGGTCAAACAGTAATCTATGATTTAGAAATACCTGTTGATGAGATTGGTGATTACATCAAACCGATTGAACGATTCAATCTATTAACTGGTAATGGATTCTACAAGATTATTGTAAAAGTAACAGGCATTACAGTGGAAGAACCAGAGTGCATCGGTAAAACGATGGAGACAGTTAAAATTAAAACCTATGACGAAATGGAGTTAATCAAGTTTCGTGTCGATGAGCATTATGCATCTGAATTAGGGCATTTTGATACAGTTGACGTAGTAGGCGTACTGTCTATGAATGAGTTTTACAACTTTGGATTAAAGAAAAAAATATGCACACCCCAAGTAATGATTGAGGATTATGTGAAGTCAGAGTAATGACAAATTAAGACAGGTAAAAAGTTTTGCCTGTCTTAATTTTTTATCGAAAGCTGTTGACAGGCGATAAAAATAATGATATATTATGACTATACCAAATAACAAGGAGGAAACAAAATGACAGAAGTTAAAGAGATTTATAACAAATCGGTGTTTGAAGTTGCAGGTACAATTGGAGAGTTTGCGTTTAATGCGAATGGTGATTATCATGTTGGAGATATTGTTTCATTTAATCCAGAATTTTCTACACGTGGAAATGGCAACATTGGAGTGGTTACAGCTTATAAAAACAGTAAACTAGGTTATGGTGTATGCGGTATTTACGGAAAAGACCCTAGAGAGATAGGAATCAAAAAGGTATTGCCATACACTATGCTTACACAAGAAATTCTTACATATCATAAAGACCATCTTGTAATCCGAGACTTAGTATTAAAAGAGATGACGGTGCAAGAAATCGAAAAAGAATTAGGTTATAAGATTAAGATTATAGGAGAGCGATAGAATGGCGAAAGAAAGTCGTGTAGTACAGTTGCAAATGGATTTAGCAGAGATGGGTTGTAAGGATGCGTTAAAAGCTCTTAACTGGATGATATCAGTTATGAATGCTGATAACGGATATAAACGACATGATGGTCGTCACTATTACTATCACTTGGTAGATGCCACACAGGATTTGATTAATCATGGTGAAACCGATGAGGTAACATTGACCGCATGTATCCTGCATGATGCAATCGAAGATGTCCCAGACATCAACTATGAAGCTGTTAAAAGTTTATTTGGTCAAGAAGTTGCTGATGTAGTAATGGGTGTAACAAAGCTACCAGACATTGATTATAAGAAAGAAGAGAACATGGAAGAGTATTTATACATAATTCTTCAAGATGTCCGAATGGCTAAAATTAAAACAGTAGATAGAAAGAATAATTTTGGCACATTGAAAGATGCAACGCCAGAGAAAGAATTGAGACAGGCATTGGAAACAGAAAAATTCTTCCTGCCATTCTTTAAAGCATGTCGTAAGAAATATCCAGAACATGCACGATTCTTCCACTCTGCAAAGACAACTATCATGCCACACTTGATTAAGATTAAACAGCATCATGAATTTGTGGCAGAGCATAAGAGACAGATTGCAGAGATTAAGAGATATCTGTATGAAGAGTATTCAAGCAGATTAACAGAAGATGGTGGATATGGGGAAGGTGCAGAGCTTGTAGAAGACATTGCAAGAAACGTAAAAACCATCATAAAAGGAGGGACACTTAAATGACAACAGCAGTCTTAACAACATTGTGGATGCTTGCTAAATTAGTAGGATGGCTGATTGGCATTATCATCATTCTAGCAATCTTACGAGTGATGCTTGGATTAGTAGGAGTATTCTGGGAGATGATGCATCCTAAGAGCTTCCATAAATTTGAGGGTTGGAAGAATCGTAGAAGAGAACAAAAACAAAAAGAAAAGGATGATGTTAAATGAACGTAATTTTCGAAGTTGAAGACAATGCTTCTAATATTGAAACTGGTGATGTTATAGTCGCTAATGGTGTTGCATACCTTATTGTGAACTTTGAGGGTGAATATACAACTAAAAAAATCAGTGATGGCACTATGCGTGCGACAGGTACGTATGCAACGCTTGTAGGTTTAGTACAGTCGTTTAATAGACTTAACTGGACTCACTACAGCAAACATGAGTATGATTTCAAATTAGTGCCAAAGCAAAAAGAATGCTCTACAGACAATGTTTTTAATATCTAGCATATCTTAATAAAATCGGGATTTTATAAAGGAGAATGATAATTATGGAAAAAGCAGTTTATTATCTTTGTAAAGAGACTTTTCGTATGGTATTTACAGGTGAGGTAGCATTCACAAAAGGATTGTTTTACAAGCTTGTTGACAAATATGAACGTGACTACGATGGCGAAACAATTTATAAGTATGTAGATGATTTAGGCAAGTCTCATACGTTAGATAAGGCACATAAGAAGAAAGTTATGGTTAAAGTAAAAGATAAACATGTATTACGTATGTTGAGAGGTGAGAGTATATCATTGCTTGCAGGTGAGCATTACATGTGCAAGAAGACTATGCGTATGCGACACGATGATAGTGTTGCGTTTAAAAAAGGAAAGGTTTACAGATTGAATGAGGATTATAGTTTCACATTCTATAGTGATGTAGATAATGAGCATCATATGGGCGGTCAAGAATCTGTAGACAAGTATCTGGTCAAAATCGTTGACCAAAGTGTATTAGGCGAACAATAAACTCTTAGGAGTGATTTATATGGGAAGAATAGATGACATCATGAATGAAATATCGCCTGCTAGAATGCAGAAAGTTATTCTGTCACGTAAAATCAGAAGTGTATTTTCGGATTACATAGATGGTTTAATTACTAGAAACGAAGCAGAAGAAATTTTGATAAAAATTGCAGAAGAATTTGCAGAAGTTGTTGACGAAAGTAAATAATAATGGTATATTGTATTCAAGGAGATGATTAAGTGATTAAGATTATTGATGGAGACTTGATGGAAGCCAGTGAGGATATCATTGGTCATCAAGTGAACTCGATGGGCATTATGGGGAGCGGTGTTGCTAAATGCATACGCCAATCCTTCCCAGAAGCTTATACGGCTTATGTTGAATATGTTACATACTTCTTGAAAGAACATCCTAGAACAGAGTTGCTAGGGACGTGTCAAACTGTATTGCTAGATGGTAAAGTGATTGCAAATCTTTTTGGTCAACTTACATATGGTCGAGATGCTACGCAATACACAAAGACAATGGCTCTATACAAGGCTCTAAAAGATTTAAGAAGCTTTGCAGAATCATATGACCTATCTGTTGCACTGCCATACCGAATTGGTAGTGATAGAGGTGGAGCAGATTGGACAGAGGTTTATAGGTTAATAGACAAAGCTTTTGACGGTTATGCAGTAACACTATACAAGCTCTAAGGAGTGATAACGTGAAAGATTTGATAGATTTGTTTTTCGAAGATAAATGGATGATGGCTATTGGTTTAGGTCTTATCCTTCTTCTTGGGATTGCAGTCATCGGTGCTTGGACACAAGAGAAGATGTGTGAAGATAGCGGTGGGAAAATGAAGGGTACAGGAGAGCATACACAGCAGGTAATGATGGCAGGAGATGTACCTTTCATCTATGAAACTGAAAACAGAGAGTGCTCTAAGAAATGAGGTGGCTAGATGAATTGGATGAAGAAATTCTTTTTACTAACTATGTCTACTGTTTTGACAATAAATATATTAGCAGGTTGTGGAGTTGAGAGTGAATATAAAAACATAAATGAAAATGTAACAATTACAGATGCAAGAGTGTCTAAGCTTGATTCTGAAAATGCAGGTCGTTACTCTTCATATGTAATATACTTTGAGAAAGAAGGCAGTGCAACAAAGTTTAGAGTATCTACTGCTTTGTATGAAGATGTAGAAAAAATCCTAAACACTGCCAGAATGGTAAACAAAGAAAAGGATTTAAGATTTGACGTTGTAACAGATGGTAAAGATGTTGTCAGCGTTACACTAACATCAAACAGAAAGTAGGGGTAGCATGGAAGAAACTTGGAGTAACTTTAATGAATATCCACACAAAGTATTTGCTAGTGTGTTGTTGCTAGATGGGAAGATTTACAATTGGAAGATTAAGAATAGTGCGTGGTTAACTCCACATGAGGTCAAGATGAGGTATTCTGATTTTGATAAGATTGATAGAATGGAAGTCAAGTGGACATCATTCACAGTTGACAACACATTTGAGCATAGTCTTGCTTTTCAATATCATGCTGTAGAGTGGTTTAAGCAGTTTGAGATTAGTGAGCATAAAATCGGTGGAGCACCATACAAGGAGGAATAAGATATGCAAGTGGATTTTGAAGAGGTATTTGAAGATGAGATTGAAGAGAATGGTTATTTAAGCGAGTTTGAAATTGAAGATGTTGAAGGCGTAACAGATTACGAGGATGATATTAGCTATAACAGTGGATGGTATAACTATCACGAAGTAACGTTTAAATACAGAGGTAAAAAATATTCATTCGAATATAAGAGCCATACTTCTGATAACGTTTGTGATACAGAGGTATTGTCTGGTACGTTTAAAGAGATTGAGCCTGCAAATCTTAAAGACTTAACACTAAATAAAGAATGGTATTCTTTAGAAGAAGTAATGTATCTATTAAAGTTAGACCCAAAAGCTATTGAGAAATTGTTGGAAGAGATTGACGAAGAATAGTTTCTATGTCTACAGATTTCTAGATAAACATAATGATATTATATACATAGGCAGAACTAACAATCTGAAACGAAGACTAGAGCAGGAGCACTTCTCTAAGGAAGGTCACCTTCCTAGAGAGTGTTATGATGAGTGTGCAGTCGTAGAATACATGGAGTTGCAAAGTGAGAGCGAAATGAAAGTCTATGAACTCTATCTCATAAATAAATATAGTCCGAGGTATAACGTGATGGAAAAAAGAAGTGATAATTTCAATTTTATTTTAGAAGAGTTGTGGACAAAAGTAAAAGATAATGATACAATGAGTAAGAAGGAATACAAGCTGTACGCTTTCATAGTAATGCATTCAGATGTTGGTTATTGGAGAACTACTACTGACATTGATGCTCTAGCAGATGGCATCAAGATAAAGAATAGAGACACCGTAATGAGAATGCTAGAGTCGCTTGCTAGAAAGGGTTACATAAGATTTGAACAGATTGGAAAGAAGTTAGTAATACCACACACATTAAGAAACATTAAGTTTCCAAAGGAGGAAGAATAATGAAATTTCAAAAAGGCGATAAAATTAAGATTGTAAAGGTGCTTGACCCAACTTCTATTGGTGGAGAAAGCGTTGATAAATATATTGGTGCAACAGGAGTAATTAAGGATGTAGACCCAGAATACAAATACCCATATGACATCAAGTTTGACACTTTTGATACTAGCAATACATTATGGGGAGAAGAAGAAATAGAATTAGTTTCAGAAGAATCGCCAGAAGAAGTAGTGGAAGAATCAGAAGAAACAAAGCCTAATCAATTCCTTTACTACAATGACACAAAACGAACAGTAGTGATTCACACTGCAACAAAGTCTCATGGAACAGAATGTGATATGAAAGATATTCAAGCAGGCGAGATGAGAATGTTTTACTTGCCAGAAGGCTCATTCCCTTGGGTTAAGATGTGGGATTATGGTGGTGAGCGTGGATTGCAATTACTAGTTTCTCCTACGCCAATGGGACAGGAAGAAATGAAGGCAAAGAAAAACGTTGATAGAGTTGATGAGATTATCGAAATGTTAAAGAGTAAAGATGTTAGTATCATTGATGTATATGAAGCATTACATAATCTGAAAAAGTGGGTGAACTAATATGGCGAGAAGAGTTGAACTAAAGGGTTGGGTAATTTTTGATGAGAATGAGCTACAACATGGAAAGAATATGGTTGCACAAATTGACCACGAACTATTCAATGTTGAAGGCGTAATGCAATGGAGCTTAGTAGAAGTTTCGAATGAAGAAACAGAATTTAATTGGGATGACGAAGAAGAAGAATAGGAGCTGATTATATGAATTTATATAAAGTTGATTTTACTCACTATGCTCAAAGGGGTAGTGAAGATGGTATTTTTGGATACATAGTAGCTAATGATGATGAGGGCGTTTATGAGTGGATTAAATCAGAGCCAACACTTCCACAAGGTGGAACACTATATAACTCATGGGCAGACAGAGAAGAATATGAGTATGATGTTTATGATGATAGTTACAATGTTGTAGGAACGGAAACATTCAAGGATAAAATGATTAGATTGTGTGGAGAAGTGAATGATGAAGATGCTGATGTTGACGATGATTATTATGGTGTAACACATGTTGGATGGTCGTTAGTAAAAGAGGGTGTAACAGATTTAGAGATAGATGTATTGAAGTCTTTAAATATAATAATCTAGAGGTGATAAGTTGAAGAAACAACGTTGGAGATTTACTAAGGTGTACGAAGTTTGTACAGGCTGTGGTAAGCAAATGGATGCAAGAGATAGATATGCTATGCGATATGGATTTTGCGGTGTAAGTTGTGGGCATACAACATTTGGTATGAGTTGGAGAGACTTTTATTAAAATGATACTATTATGAGGTGAGAGAATGGATAAGAAAAGATTTATACTTTTTGGATATATGGCTTATTATCCTTGCGGTGGAATGAATGATTCAATGATTTCGTTTGACACAGAAGAAGAACTGATTAATGAATCTAAAAGTTTTCAATGTGATTATTACAATGTTTTTGATACAGAGACATTTAAAACAGCTAGTGATTACAGTCCAATAAAGGCATTTGAAAATCTTGACATTTAATAAAAGGATAATTTTATAAGGAGCGGATAATATGAAAGATATCAAATCGAAAGACTTATTAGAAGGATTACAGGAAGCTGTGAGATTAGAAGGATACTTAAAGCCTTTACTAGAAAATGGAAAAGTTATTATTCCAGAAAAAGATAACGACCTTTTAAATCCAATGGATACACATCTTGAAAAAGAGGGTTACATATTCTCATGGAGTCAAAATGTTGCAGGAGATATATTGTTTATCATTCACGAATAAAAAATAGGGAGCTGATAGTATGACTCTAGGAGATTTAATCAAAAGAATTGATGCGAACGACCTGCATAAGATGTTGCTTTTCAAAGATGAAGATGGTGGTTGGAGTAACGTAAATATTGAAATTGGACAAGATAGCATTTACATTACATGTGATACAAATGGTTTATTTTCAAGCGACAAATAAAAAGGAGAGATTATATGAATATATATTTAGTTAGAAGAGATGGTCAAGATGTTGATTGGGATGAGTACGATTCAGTGGTAGTCTTAGCTAAAAACGAAGAGAACGCATTGGAACATGCTATTAAATTCCAATCCTACTTTTCGGAAGAACGTGTAACGGTTGAAGAAGTAAAGCAGGATGAAGAAGGAATTATTCATGATAGCTTCTGTGCAGGCTAATCAAAAACTAGGAGGAATTATATGTATACTGAATTTGAAATGTTAATAGGTAAAACGATTACTAAGATTGATAATCTGGGTGACGAATTAATCTTCCACACATCTGATGATTGTAGATATAGAATGTATCATTGGCAAGATTGTTGTGAAAGTGTATACATAGAAGATATCATTGGTGACTTAGATGATTTGATTGGCAATCCTGTAACAATGGCAGAAGAAGTTTCAGAAGATGACCCAAACGCATATGATAGCGGAACTTGGACTTTCTACAAACTTGCAACAGTGCGTGGGTATGTGACAATCCGATGGTACGGCTCTTCTAACGGTTATTATTCAGAGTCAGTAAGTTTCGTAGAAATAGACTAAGGAGTGATATGATGGTTGAAGTAAGTCGAGATACAAAGAAATGGTTTTGCATCTCATGTACCGATAGAACTAAGGAAACACATGAGATTAGAATTGGAGGGGAAGACAATAACAAGTTAGTTATTAATCTATGCCCAGACTGTTTAGACGACCTTTGCTCTGAAATTGCAGAAACTTTAAATTATTAAAATTATTGGAGGATGATAATATGAACGAAACTACCGAATTATTAAAAGATTTTGCCAAATCACAAGGTATTAATGTGAAAGAAGTTGATAAGTTTTTATCAGAATACAATTCACCTAAAACATTAAATGATTTACAGAAAGTCCCAGAAGGTTTATTAGAACACATTAATTATATTACATATGTGCAACAGCCATTAAAATCATTTATCTCTAATGAAATGTGGTGCGACAGAAATGAAACTGTTGATTTAGAGACTGTTATAGATTGTCTGTATGATAGAGTTTGTGATTTATTAGATGAGGATGATGATTTTGATTTGGATGAAGTTGGCATTGAAAATGTAAAAGCTGATGACGAAGAGAAACGAGAAAAGCTAGAAGAGTTTCAAGCGATTGCAAAACAGTTAGTTGATACTAAATTTGGTAGCGTAGTTTACGATTGGTAAAATAACTTGTTGACAAGAACAAATGATAATGGTATATTATAACCAAGGAGGATGAGTGATGGAGAAAATTAAATCACATGCAGTTGCAGATGTTTGGAGAGTAAAAGAAGGGGTGCTTGTTAACGTATATAAGTACAAGCGTACTGGTGGATTCTATTATACTATTCCTAACTCAAAAACAAAGATTGTCAGAGGTTGTACTGGTTTAAGAGAGCTGAAAGAAGATTACACAGGTAGAGATGGTGAAGTGCTTAAAAAGGGTACGCTAATCTTAAATACAACGCCAGTTGTACCTATCACTGATGTAGCAGATTTCAAGTTTGATGTTACATCGAGCGGTGGCTCAATCTATGGCTCTATCACAGATGTTGAGCGTGTCTTACATAATATTCAAGATATCTTAGATGAGTATAAGTCATGAGTGCAGTTGAAGAGATTCGAAATTACATAGAGTCATTGAGAGATGACAATGGTTATACGATTGATGGAAAGGCAGAAAGCCTTCTATTCGATGCTTTAGATATTATTGAAGCCGTAGAGAGCTTCGTAGAGAAGAATTACAAGGGTGGAAGTAAGGCAGACAGAGCTGATTACAGTCAAATGGTGTCTTGTAGAGACATTTGGGAGCTAAGAAACTCTATAAAATGATGTTTTTATCAAACAAAAACTAACAAAAAGGGAGAGATTTTTAATGGGATACACACTATCAGAAAAGGTTTCAAATATGAGAGATACATTTGTTGTAAGAATTAAGGCAGATTCAAATGATGCAGACTACATGTATAGTACAATGCGTTTTGGCAAATTTGAATTTGAAGCACGTATTCGAGAATTAGTAAATCTTCAAGTAAACTATGGTGGTAGTCATGAATTAGAAAACTATCCTAATCCTATGGACTTGAATATCCCTTACAATGGTTGGGATGGAAACTGCCACACATTAGAAGAGTTAACAATTGAGTACATAGATGAAAATGGTAAAGTGTTTGATGTTGAAATCTTTGACGACACAGTTAAAAATAAACTAGAAGAATTTGATGCATTAGCAGATAGAGTAGAAGAGTTTCTAGATAGCCAAGACCTTGATTATACGCCTAGCGTTGGGTATTGTGATGAAGATTGGGTCATTTGGGTATCAGTTGAAGCTTACGAAGTTGTGGATGATACAAGAGGTTGTTTCGAAGAGATTATCAGCTTGGTAGAAGGCGAGTTTCCAGAGATGACAGAAGTCGATGTAGAGTGCCATGAAATGGTTATGGTTACATTCAAAGTAGACGGATTCGAAGTGGAGGAAGACGATGAGTAAACTTAGAGCAGGCAACAAGGTTGTATTTAAATCAGATTTACCAACAATATATAAGATAACTAAAACAGATGTTGAAGATTTTGGAGAAATTGAATATGTTTCAACCGTTACTTTAGACGGAACACATAAACATATTCCTGCTGACTTAGTTATGAGAGTTGGAGAATTTAGCGATGGCTATCACACTTTTGATGAACTATATCATCATCGCATGATGTTATTCTTAGTAATCTGTCATACATACAAAGACCAAGCATGGAAGTCTTGGCAACATTCAGATGGAACAATGTTTGATAATTCATTCATTGTTGGTGTAGATACACCAGAAGGACAGTATTCATATCATTATAGACAAGAAGATTATGATTTATTCAAAGTGAAAGAATTAGAATTTGCACCAGAATATGATGGGCATCAACCAAAGGATATTACTAGATTGCTATCACTGTTGGGAGGTAATCATGGAGCTTAAAATGTACAAGATTCGCAATAAAGAGACAGGCGAATTTTCAAAGGGTGGCACGACACCCTCTAGTATTTGGACAAAGGGCGGTAAGACTTGGACTAATATTGGTCATGTGAAAACTCATTTATCTCAATGGTTATGGCGTAAGGGTCATAAGGATTATCCTTACGACAATGCGGAAATCGTAGAGATAGTAGTAGATGTTGATGAGTGCTTTGCCTATGATGTTAGTGTTTTAGTTGATGAAATGGCAAAGAAAAAAGTGGAGCAGGAAATCAAAAGAGAAGAGCTTCATGAGAAGTGGATAAGAGAACAGGATTTAAAACAACTAGAAGCATTAAAGAAAAAGTATGAAGTATAAGTTAGAGTGGGAATCTGAAAGCCAAAAAGATACATTCATGAAGAAGAAGGCTAAAATAGAAAGTGCCATTAGGGACAGTAATAGGAGGAACATAATGAAAGTAGAAATCGGTTGCGATAATTGTGAAACTTATGAAAAGGTAACAAAAGGAAGTAATGCACATAAGGCTAATCTTTGTCATGGATGCTTCCATGATATGAAAGAGAGCACGATTGAGAAAGCGTTACGTCATCGCTTTAACGCTCATGGTATTCCATATGATGAGATTGACCCAGAAATGATTGAGATGCTAGACGTAATCAATTTCGAAATTGGATTGAAAACAAAGTTTTGCTGTTACGGTCATAAAGATGGTGAATCATTCAGCGTAATGTTTCATGAGTCTGTGACAGATGAGCAGATTATGAAACTAGCAGAGCACACAGGTATGGATTCTGAAAGTACATATGTGACATTTAGTAAATGGGTGCGTTGGCATCCTATCAATGCAAACTGGATTATGGAATCTGGTATGAGATGGAAAGATGATAGTGTACATAAGAAAGCACATCTTGACAAAATTACAAAACTATTAAGAAAGTATGAGGTGTAATTATGATTAGACCAGAACAGTTAAAGCAGATTGATTACTTAGTAGAGGAATATCGTAAAGAGCTGAAAGAAGCAACCGTAGCTGAAAACCAATTGCATGAACAAAGTTTAAAAGAGCTTGTAAGAGAGTTTACCCATCTAAGCTCTTTTGAGACAAATGACTTATATGTAATGAAAGCAGTAGTAGAAAAAGCAGAGCTTATAAAAGAGAGAGTAGAGGAAGCAGGTTTAGGAACGAATAAGATACATAAAATGTATCCATTTGGTTTTGCAAAGAATCAAGATAAACTCATTGAAGAAATGATGCACGCAGAAGCAAGAACAGGAAAGCGTATGAAGGCACGATTCAATCCAGACTATTTCTTTTTATATATGAGCAATGCAGTTGAATGTAGAAAGCTTAATAATGCTACTATGGCAGGATGGGCGATTGAATTTGATGAGAATGTATATAGCTACATCATTGAATTTGAAAAGGAATGATTTAAATCATTCCTTAACTTTTTTGAAACAGGCTGTTGACAATAGATAATGATAATGATATAATCAGAGAGTAATAACGAAAGGATGATATACATATGGCAACAATCTTAGGAAGAGAAGTTTTAGTACAAGCATTAGTAGGGTCAAACAATTACAATCTAGCAACACCAGAGAAGAAATTGGTGGGTGGAACAATCTTAGCATCCGACAAGGATTACAAAGTATTCGTAACACCTACATTTGAAGAGTTGTATAAACAGAAGATGTTTGCAGAAAATATCATTGGTGCAGATGCAGATTATGATGTGCACGACATCCGTAAGCTCCCAGACTTGCTCTGGAAAGCTAACTTGAATTACTTAGAGCCTTTAATCTCTAAAGAGCTAGTGCTTGAAAGTAGCAAGGAATTAAAAGAGCTGTATGATTTACGTTATGACATCTTTAACATGAACCTTCCAAAGATGTTTGATGCTCTTGGTGGTACATTTAAGCAAAAGATGAAGCTGTTACCTAAAGGCACAGAAGGTACACAAGTATTAGTAGACCTATTTGGATACGATACTAAGCAGGCACAGCACGCTTATCGTTTACTAGATTTTGCTATCAAGTATGAAGCATTAGGATTCAAGAATCCAGAGAAGGCTTTACGATATGAAGGTGAAGGCATCGAATTTATGCATGACTTTAAATTCGGATTCTGGACACAGGAGAACTTTGAACGTCTAGTTTATCATATCCATGATGCACAATTCGTACATCTGAAAGATAAGTACCGCTCACAGAAACCAAATGAAGAGCTTAAACTGCATGTCGATAACCTAATCATGCAATTAGTTAAAAATAAATTAGTAGCATAGGTTGACAGAAGCAAATTATAATGATATACTAGGTACATCAAGTTTGGAAGGATGGTTACATGACAAAACAATACAACGAGAATGCCATTGAATCTTTAGGGATTCTAGGAGGTGTGAGAGCAAAACCTGCTTCAATCGGTTTAGAGAGTCACAATCACACCTTCCTAGAGATTCTAGGGAACTCAATTGACGAAGGGCGTGCAGGATTCGGTGACGAAATCATTGTGAAAAAGAACATTGATAAATCCGTTACTGTACGAGACTTTGGGCGTGGCGTGCCAATGGGTAAAAATGAAAATGGTGAATATGCTTACAAGAAAGTCTTTGACGAATTGTGGGCAGGTGGTAAGTACAAGAATAATGATGACGATGGTGGAAATTACGAATATTCATTAGGTACTAACGGTGTTGGTGCTACTGGTACGAACTACACATCTGATTTCTTCTACGCCTACTCATTTGGTAAAGATAAAATTTATCGTGTTGGATATGATAAAGGTGTAGAACAGGATTTCATGACTTATAAAAATGAAACAGATGAGCAAATTGGAACAGAAATTACATGGCGACCATCTGCTGAATGTTTTCGTGGTAAAGGTGAAATTGATGATGAGTTTATTATCACTGCACTTGAAGACCAAGCCATTGTAAATGGTGGAATGAAATTTACTTTCATCAATGAAAACACAGGAGAAACAAAAGAGTTTTACTATGAGAATGGCGTAGTAGACTATATCAAATCATTATCGAACGAAGAGCATATATTGACAGAAGTCAAATCCCTGTCTACAGAGCAGAAAGGTCGAGATAATGAAGCTGATAAAGACTACAAGATTAAAGCTGATATCTATTTCAGTTTCAATCGTGAAACATCATTTAATCGCTACTACCACAATGCTTCATGGTTAGAGAATGGCGGTACACCAGAGGATTTCATTAAGAACTCATTTACATATGTGATTGACAAATTCTTGAAAGACCAAAACTTGTACAACAAGAATGAAAAGAAGATATCATTCGATGATATATCTGATAGTTTAATTGTTGTAACAAGCACATACTCAACGATTTCATTATTCACAGACCAAACTAAGAAAAAGATTGGTTCTGACTTTATGAAGCAAGAAGTGACAAAATGGTTGCGTGAGCAATTAGAAGTCTACTTTGTTGAGAATCCAAATGAAGCAAAACTTATCTTTACACAGGTGCTTGTTAATAAGCGTAGTCGTGAGAAAGCAGAGAAGACACGTTTAGACTTCAAGAAGAAGCTGTCTGGTACGGTTAATAACTTAACTGCACGTGTAGACGGATTCGTTAGCTGTACGTCTAAAGATAAGGAAATAACAGAGTTTTACATAGTGGAAGGAAAATCGGCACTAGGCTCAACACAGCAGGGTCGTGACCCATTATTCCAAGCTATCTATGCATTACGTGGCAAGATTCTTAACTGCTTAAAAGCAGATTATGATAAGATTTTCAAGAATGATATTATCATAGACTTAATTAAGATTCTTGGATGTGGCGTAGAAGTTAAATCTAAGCACGCAAAAGATTTGAATACGTTTGACCTTGAAAACCTACGTTGGTCAAAAGTAATCATTGCAACAGATGCAGACGTGGATGGATTTCATATCCGAACGCTGATTCTTACAATGATTTATCGTTTGATGCCTACACTTATTGAAGAGGGATTAGTCTACATTGCTGAATCTCCATTATACGAGATTACACAGAATGATGTATCTGTATTCGCATACAGTGATGCAGAGAAGGACGAAATCGTTTCTAAGATGAAGGGCAATTATACAATCCAACGGTCAAAAGGTCTTGGGGAGAATACGGCTCAAATGATGTGGGATACTACTATGAATCCAGAGACACGTAAGCTTATTCGAATCATGCCAGATGATTTTGAAGAGACTATGAAAGCATTTGAATTATTCTTGGGCGATAACTTAGATGGTCGTAAAGAGTACATCGAAAATAATTTACATAAATATATTGAAGAAGTGCTTGACTAAACGCCAAAGATAATGATATAATGTAAACATAGAAAGGATTGGTACAATGGTAACAGTAATTGAACAAAGTATTATAGAAGCGTTGGAGAGTAACTATATGCCATATACGGCATACGTTATTCAAGAGAGGGCTTTGCCAGAGATTGATGGCTTTAAACCTTCTCAAAGACGTATTCTAGTGACAGCTAGAAATATGGGGCTGTTAACCAGTGGTCGTAAGAAGTCACAAGGGGTTGTGGGACAAACGATGTTCCTACATCCTCATGGTGACGGTGCAATCTATGAGACTCTAGTACGTATGGCTAGAGATGCAGAAGCACTTTTACATCCGCTAATTGATTCCAAAGGAAACTTTGGTAAGCAGTATTCTAAGAATATGCAATACGCATCTGCACGTTACACAGAGGTTAAGCTAGAACCTATTGCAAAGGAATTATTCAAAGGCATTAATAAAAATGCAGTTGACATGATTGATAACTACGATGGGACTCTGAAAGAGCCAAAGTTATTACCTGTAACATTTCCTGTAATTCTAGTAAATCCTCAAAGTGGTATCGCAAACGGTATGGCAAGTAGCATCGCTCCATTCAATCTGAATGAGGTGCTAGACTTCACGATGGCATATATCAGAAGTCCTAAGACAGCAAATGTATCTGATTATATTAAAGCACCAGATTTCCCAACAGGTGGAAATATAGTCTATGATAAGAATACATTTGACAAGATATTCGACACTGGTAGAGGAACGTTTTCGATTCGTGCTACATACAAGCTTGATAAGGATGCAATTATCTTTGAAGAATTGCCTTATACGACAACATTTGAGGTAATCATTGATAAGATTGCAGAGTTAGTAAAGGACGGAAAGATTAAAGATATCGTTGATGTGAATGATATTTACGGTATCAACTCTAAGGGTATTAGAATTTCAGTGAAGAAGAATGCGGATAAAGAAGCCTTAGTTGAAAAGCTTTTCCGCATGACTCCTTTACAATCTACATACTCTTGTAACTTCAATGTTGTAATTGACAAAAGACCTAGAGTGCTAGGAATCAAAGGGATTGTGCATGAGTGGTTACGATTCAGAGCAGAATCTATCAAGCGTGAGTTAATGTTTGATAAAGACAAGAAGGTCGAGAAGCGACATATGTTGCTTGCATTAAAACAAGTGTTATTAGATGTTGATACAGCTATCAGAATCATTCGTGAAACGAAGAAGAACGATGAAGTAGTATCTAATTTAATGGAAACATTTGGTATTGATGAGAAGCAAGCAGAGTTTGTTGCAGAGATTAAGTTAAAGCATCTTAATAAAGAGTATTTACTTCAACGTATATCTGAAATTGAAACTCTGGAAGCAGAGATTCTAGACCTAGTAGAACTACATGCTAATCGTAAACGCCTTGCAGAATTGATTATCAGTCAATTAGAAGAGGTTAAAAAGAATTATGGTCAAGAGCGTAAGTCTGGAATCATTGAAGCGACAGCAGTTGCGAAAGCAGAAAGAGAAGCTGTTACAATTGATGATTACAATGTGAAAGTTTTTATCACAAAAGATGGATATTTAAAGAAAATACCATTGACATCTCTTCGTGGAAATTATAATATTAGTATTAAGGAAGGCGATGAGATTATCAGTGAGATTGAAACTACTAACAATTCAGACATTCTAGTATTCACTGATAAGCACAACTGTTACAAATATAAGACTTATGATATCAAAGACCATAAGCCATCTGTACTAGGTGAGTATCTGCCGACCTTACTAGGATTAGAGAATGAACAAGTATTGTTTGCAACAGTAACAAATGATTACACAGGCAATCTATTAATTGGATTTAAAGATGGTAAGGTAGCGAAGATTGAATTATCTGCCTACGAAACCAAAACAAATCGTAAAATGATAAAGAATGCCTATGCAAATAAGAAGGCTCTATACTTCAATCATATCCATGAAGATATTGATTTAGTAGCATGGTCTAGCATCGACAAGATTCTTGTTTTCAACACGTCAATGATTAACTCTAAGACAAGTAAAACAACAATCGGTATACAGGCTATGAAGTCTAAAAATGACAGCTTTGTACATAAGTATCTTGATGTCAAGGAAGAGCATTTAAGTGTTGTCGATTATTACCGTACTGCAAATGCAGGCGTAGGCAAATACTTAATTGCAGGAGATTTTTAAAAAAGATTTAAAAAAGATGTAGACAAGCACAAAAAATAATGATATAATAAGTACATAAGGTTGAGAGAGAAACTAAAGGATGTGATTCTCAAATGTACTACATTACAATGCTAGTAATACTAACAGCAGT
>Ga0256901_1000118_pt1 | contig 59814 bp, 48 predicted proteins | sample MC6MC0689MT_FD_190200 | JGI IMG/M metagenome (GOLD analysis project Ga0256901, IMG submission 190200) | Metatranscriptome of enriched soil aggregate microbial communities from Iowa State University, Ames, United States - MC6-MC0689-MT... | ecosystem: Environmental > Terrestrial > Soil >... | reverse complement strand
GCGGATGCACAGAGGCGGTTCATTCCTCAGCATCAGGGCCAGCCCGCGTTAGAAGAGGCCTGGGAAGATAAAGTCCTCAATCAGACATGGTCCGGCTTTTACGCTTCCACCGCCACCAGCCTCCGACAGGCCTTCATCCGCCCGCGTTATAATGGCTACATCCAGTTTCAGACCAGAGGCTCCTGCGTTCTGCGAAGCGCCCTGAGCGAAAACAGGCCCTGGCCATCCGTTTCTGCCGAGCTGCAGTCCCTCTATCGCGAAAGCCGCATCACGCCCTGATTGGGCCAATGCAAGCCAGGCGCCGGTACAGTCTGGCTGACCCTCAGCACCATCACACCGGAATTTTTCCACCAAACAAACATCCTGGGGAGGAGATATTATGAGCGCAACCCATCCAGACCGCGCCAGTGAATATAGCGATCACGTCAAGAGCGGTGACGCTGCCAGATCCCGCGAGGTACGAAGAGCCGTCACCTCTGCGCTGATCGGTACCGCGCTCGAATGGTATGATTTTTATATCTTCGCCACCGCAGCCGCGCTGATTTTCAATCGTATTTTCTTCCCCGATCTGTCACCCCTCGCTGGTACACTCGCGGCGTTTGGAACTTATGCCGTCGGGTTTTTTGCCCGCCCTCTGGGCGGCATCATCTTCGGACGGATCGGCGATCTGCACGGTCGTAAAATCGTTCTTGTCGTGACGCTGATTATGATGGGTATCGGCACCATGCTGATTGGCCTGCTTCCCACTTACGCCTCTATCGGCGTGGCAGCTCCCGCATTGCTGATCTGCTTACGCATTGTCCAGGGTCTGGCCGCCGGCGCAGAATTCAGCGGCGCAGTCACACTTGCAGCTGAATACGCCCCCGCAAACCGTCGTGGACTTTATGCAAGCCTGCCTACCCTCGGTGTCTGTCTGGGAACGCTGCTTTCCGCAGGTGCTTTCTTCATGGTCAGTAACGCCATGTCCGAAGAAGCCTTTATGCGCTATGGCTGGCGTATTCCGTTTCTGCTCAGCGTTTTCGCGGTGATCGCGGGAATTTTTGTGCGCCTCAAAGTCGGGGAATCGCCAACCTTCCATAAACTCAAAGAGGAAGGAAAAACCTCCGAAGCACCCATTCGCGATATGATCCGGGAATCGGGCGCCCGTTTCTGGATGGCTTTTGCCGCACGGTTTGCGGAAAACGTCTCCGGCTATCTCTTCCAGGTCTGGACCTTGTCCTATATCACATCTCAGCTTCTCATCGATCGCAATATCGGCCTGACAGGTGTGCTCATTGGCGCAGGGCTCGGAATCCTAACGATTCCGTTGCTTGGCGCGATTTCCGATCGCATCGGGCGCAAACCCGTCTACCTGTTTGGTGCAGCCCTGTTCACGTTCGGCATCTATCCCTATTTCTGGTTGCTCAATACCCAGAACCCAACCATCATTATCTGCACAATTGCATTCTCCATCGCGATTTCAAACTATGCGATGCTGTCGGTTCAGGGCGCGTTTTTCAATGAGTTGTTCGGTGCACGGACCCGCTTTACGGCCATTTCTATTGTCCGCGAAGTATCGGCAGTATTTGCGGGCGGAGTTGCGCCCTTCATTGCAACAGCTCTGCTTTCGTGGGGCAGCGGCAGCTACCTTCCGGTCGCCATCTATGCGACAATCATAGGGCTGATCACGCTCATCGGGGTCGCGCTTGCACCCGAAACCCGCGGTGCGGATCTGAACAGGCTCTGACACCTGTCCTCGCACCGGTCAGCTCCGGCCAGCGTCCGCCATTGACCAGGCGGACGTTTCGGCGGGTGATCCAATCGGGACAAAAGCTTTGCCCATCCCGGGCGCAGAACGGGTCGGAACGCCTGATGCGACCGGTGCAAAGCGCACGCTGATTCAGCCAGAAAACACGCTCCCGGTTCAGCCGCGTTTTTGATAAGGACAAACATCAATCCGTTCCTGGTTATCCGGAGGCTGCACCCATGCGCTATCAGGCAACAAAAATCCCCGTCCGCTGTAGCCGGCAAACCGTGCAGGCCTGGGCAAACTACATGATAACCCACGCCGATGAAGTCACGTCAGCCCTGCGGCAGGAGGGCGTCCGGCATGAGTTGTGGTTTCTGGGGCAGGACGACGCGTCACTCTATGTTATCGGGGTCATGGACGTCGATGACAAGGCAGCATCCGTCGCCATTTCAAACCGGTCAACACTGTCAGTGGATCGTGTTCACCGCAGATTTAAAAAAACCTGGGACCGGACAGCCGCTCAAAGAGTGCCTGCAGATCCGCTGACGGTGCCGGAGTTTCCTGATTGTGTTCTGCTGTTTGAAGCCTGGGCAAATCCGTCCGGATAACCCCTGTCACCGTGCGCCGTGCCGCTTCTCAGGACGGTTTTACCCGCCATTTACTTCTGGCAGTTAATCGGAAAATCACCTGTTATATACAACAGCCGCCGGAGGAACGCATTCAGAGATGACCACGACAGCTGACGACGAGAAACATCCCGCACGCTCAAACCGCCCTGATCAGGAAAACCTGCGCAAGCTGCTGGCAAACGCGGAACATCAGCGTCGAAAAGTTCTGTCAGCAAGCCTCTGTTTCTCGGCCATTACCGGCCTTTCATTGTCACAGCTCCGCGTCTTTGACGTCGCCGGTATCGGCCCCTGTGTGGCGGCCATCGTCATCAGTCTGATGTGCTGGCAGCTCTCAGGCCGGCTGTGGCGGGCCCGGGCGATTGGCGTTATCGCACCGGAACTCTGTGCCCGGTACGGACAGACCCGCTTTTCGACAGGCTGGGAAACGCTGACTGCTGAAGATTTTTTGCGCAACATCACCGACAGCCGCGGCTACCGGCAGAAATCCTGGGAAAGCGAAGGCACCTATCGCGGCGTCAGCTATCGCCTGAGCGAGCAATCCATCCATGAGCCGCGCATCGGAAGAGGGGCTGCAAGCACGCCACCGCGTATCGTGTTCGTGGTTGAAATCGCCGTTCCGCTGGCATTTACAGGACGCGTTGTGGTGAAACCCCGGACCCTGGCAGCCGATCTGATTACCGGCATTGCGGATTACCTTCCTGGTGGAAACAACCGTGTCCACAGCGGACATCCGGAATTTGACCGCTTGTTTGAAATCACTTCGGAAGGCACCACCCAGCTGGATAAGCTGATCAGTCCCGCAGTCATCCAGAGCCTTTTAACCATCACCCAGGGGCCCATCCGCAAAACGTTCTCAGCCCGGTTTGAAGAGGGCAGGTTTTATCTGGAGTTTCCCATCGAACACCCCACCCTCCGTTCCGTTTCACTGCTCACACCAATGCCCACACTCATCGATGCAGCCGACGCGCTGTGCTGGGAGCTCACCATTCCTCAGCGGTTAACTGATGCGATGATGGGGTTGTATGACGGCCCTCTGCGCTAAAGCATTCCGGATTAAACAGGCCCATCTGACAAGGTTTGTCTGGCAATCAGAGCGCAGGCATCAACAAACACTGGTTGCATCCCACATTTCGTTAAAGACGGACTGCGGCAGAGGCTGTCCAGCCTGTTCTGTGAGACGTATTCCATGTTTCTTTCGCAAGCGTTCGGCTGTTTCCAGCGGCGTTTCAGCATTAACACGGCTATCAATAGCTTCATTGACTGCTAATATAATTGCGTCCGTCAGATTACGACCGGTCAGCGCCGCAAACTTGCGAATGAGCTTGTCCGCTTCGTCACTGGTGATGTTGATCGCCATTGTCACAAACCTTCAATCTCTGCATCGTTCATTGTATTAATGCAGATTACATTGTCTGCATGATCAATGCGTCATGATGTTTCGCGCGGCATAATGCAGTAAATCAGCCCATAATTTGAAAACATGAAGCCTTCCCGCTTGCGTAATGACTCTTTCTGCACACTTACGGTTGCAGCTTCGCTGACTGTCACACTGTCGGTGGCGGGGCAGGCTCAGTTCTGATCTGTCGCAGGGCCGTCGAGGCGCTAGACGCCACCACATAACCCGTCCCCCGGCTGCGCGCGGACAGGGCAATCGGTTTGCTCTCTCGGCGACACAGGATTTTAACCCCGTGCCTCCCCGCGTCAGGCCCCTATTTCACAAACACCAGCTCCGAATAGGTATGGTCGATTTCACTGGTCAGCTTCAGCTCGGTGGACTGAACACAATACGACCGTGACCGTTGGAAACTCTCCCGGACAAACCGGTCAGAATCGGCGTCAAGCTCAAGGAAAAATACCTGGTTGCGCAGAAGATATCTGGCAAGCGGCCCCAGTATTTGCCTGACAAATATGCGGTCTTTTGCGAGAATAATCCGCGCACTGGAAAGGCCTGCGCGACTTTTATGCGCGAGTATCAGAGGATTGCAGATCCCGTCCTGTTCGACAATCAGGCAAATGCACCCCAGTTCAGCATGGTCTTCCATGATGCGCGCAACAGTTTCAGGCAGCAACGTCGCCATGCCGGTATCAAATGCGAACACCCGTGTGCGCCGGGCATGCCGCCACACTGCAAGTCCAAGCGGAACCACGCTTAATCCGCGCGCACAGGTCATGAATCCCAGATGTTCGTTGATCTTCTGCATCGATTGAGACGGCGTGACATCGATATATTCCGCGTCTCGTGTCATCATCACCTCGCGCAGAAACAGCGCCGCCATCCACTGATAACGCGGTCTTAAATAAAATCCAGCAAGGTTCATCGCCTGGCGTTCTTCAGGTTCAAATACCGCGCGTGGCATCGGCAATGTCAGGCATATTCCTATGTCTGCACCATCCTTTGAAGCTATATAGCCGATCGTTCCGCCACCCTGCCTGTCCGCGTGTTGTGCTATTTTAAGCAGGCAGTCGTGCCAGGTCGTCTTGCACAGCTCGCCAAACCCTTCGGTCAGCAGAACAACCGCATCTGTGATGGTACTCGTCTGAATCCTCCTCAGTCGCATATCAAATCCAGGCTCAGGGAAATCTGTAAAAAAATAATTTCGAATCGGAAGAGGGTGCAAAACAACCGCTTTACTGCCCCCGCGTGGCAATCAGTTGCTTAATAGAACCCAGCGTATCAATCCGGTTAATATCGAAATCAGCATCTGCCAGATTCAGATCAAAATCAGTCTCCAGCCGGGTCAGCAATTCCACCGCAGAAAGAGAATCGAGCAGACCTGATGAAAATATCCGCTGATCATCCTCCAGTTGCTCAATACCATGTCCCGCCAGCGCTTTCGTAATAATGTGACGGATGACGGCAATCGGGTCAGACTTCTCAGTTTCCATAAATATATACCCCAGCTGGTCTATGATGAATAAACAGGACTTTTCACCAACCGGTCACTCAACTGTTTGCGGTCGATCTTTCCGTTGATACTGACCGGCATAACGTCAATCAGATGAATGACCTCCGGCACCATGTAACGCGGAAGGACCCTGTGCAGCGACCTGCCAATCTCGTCCGCCGACCGGTCACTGACACAGAACGCCACCAGACCCTGCGCCGAACCATCAATAACCGGCCAGGCAATCACAGCAGCCATCTCACTTTCCGCAGCATGGCGCAGATGCACCTCAACTTCCTCAAGTTCGACACGATTGCCTTTCAGCTTGACCTGATTGTCTGCCCGGCCCAGATGGTGAAAGACTGATTTGTGATCACGCATGCCAAGATCGCCGGTCAGATACCATCGAACCCCATCAATAACCCGGAAGCGATCCGACGCAGGCTGATTGCCATCATTAAAATAGCCGTCCGCAAGCTGAGGGCCAGAAAGGGCGATCTCGCCCGGCTGACCAGGGGCGACCGGTTGTTGGTTTGCGTCAAAAATCGCAACCTGCATCGTGTCATAAGGCGTGCCGATCGCAACCACATCACGTCCCGGCGTCACCGGATATTGCGGCGATAACCGCTGGCGCAGACAAATAACCGTCGCCTCAGTCGGGCCGTAAATATTATCCACGCTGCTGTTGGGAGCTGCCTCCATCCAGGCCTGCGCTGCCGCAACCGTCAGCGGCTCGCCGCAAAACACAGAACTCCGAAGACCTGGCAGAACCCCTGGCTTGAGTGCGCCACTCCGGCGCATCATGGCAACCAGCGTCGGAACCGACATCCAGACCGTGATGGAGCGCTCCCGTATGAAACGTGTTGGTGCCAGCATCTCTAACGCAGACAGAACATGCAGCGACGCGCCCGCCCGAACACATAAAAAAAGATTGTGAACGGAAAGATCAAATGTGATGTCACTCGCCTCTGCAATCCGGTCGTCAGCCGTGAACGCCGTCCACTTCACCGCCTCATCCAGATAGCTTTTCAGCGCGCCTGCAGAAATCATCACGCCTTTCGGATGCCCCGTCGTGCCCGACGTAAACAGAATATAGGCTATATCCGCTGAGCGCACCGCACAGGGCCGCTCAAGAAAGGGAATGCGGATCGTCGAAAACATGGTCACCGTCTGGCTGCTGCGCACCGCCTGCACGCAATTGCTGCCACCGGTAATGATAAGATCAGGTGCCGCCTGCAGCACCGCGGCACTCAGATGCGCACAACCACGCGGATCCACTATCAACACATCGAGATCGAGCGCAGATAGCAACTCTACCAGACGCTGCTCGGGCCATTTCACGTTTAACGGAATATAAGTCGCACCCAGAAATCCGGCAGCGAGGATGCCGGCATAGGCCTCAACACTCCGCGTTCCAAGTATGCCAACACGCTTTGCATCGGACATAACATCTATAAAGGACGAAACGTTGCGAACGATACTGTCCATCTCACCATATGTGACTGTAAAATCCGATCCGCATAGAAATATATTATCTGAAAAAGCTTTTGCCGTCTGAATAAAATCAGCTGTAATATTGTATTCGATACTCATGTTGCTACCAGGGAATTTTGATTCCCGGAAATTAGTACGATCAAAGAATCGTGTCGATTAATTTTCGAGTCGACGACCAAAGGCACACGCCTTGCACACACTGTCTTAACAATGCGGGTCAATTCCTGCTCTGAACCGCAAACTGGAGAGCGAACCTGACAATGTGTGAGAATGGATAGTGTGTCTCGTGTGACCGCGACGACATTCAGAAAAACACGTTCAGACCGCTGTCGGGCACTGCTCAACCCTCTCTCCCAGCCATCCGCCACTCCGCCCCCCAGTCGTCCCTGATTGCGGTGAGCATTCCCCTGCCCGGACAGATACGATGACAGACAGAAAACAGATTTGTGTTGCCACCATCACCCGTGGCCGTCCCCGGATGTTACAGGCGCTGCTCGGATCGTTCCTGCAGATCGAACTGCCCGCTGATGCCGATGTTACGTTCCTCATCGTCGAAAACAACACGACCACAACCCTCACGCCCATCATCGATGCATTTACGGAACAGCGCGGACCACAGATCGTCCATTATGCACTCGAGGAAACGCTCGGCATTGCCTCCGCACGCAATCACGCCCTCACCTTCGCGCTCGCAAACGGTTTTGATTATCTGGCCTTTGCCGACGATGATGAGGTCGTTGACACCCTGTGGCTTGTTTCTCTTCTGAACGAAAGCGAGACCCACAATCTCGATATCGTTGGAGCACCTGTTCGGCTTATGCCTCCTGAAGCCCCCATGGCATTCTGGGCTTCCGTCATTTTCTCAGGAAACAAGCAGGCCAATGAGTACGCAGAAAACCGCTCCAGACGACTGCACGCATCCGGGCGTTCCCATCTCATTAAAATTGCCACCGGGAGCTGGCTTGGACGGCTCGCTTTCTTCCGCCGCACCAGTCTGACCTTCGATGCGACGCTTGGTCTTGCCGGCGGCGAAGACTGGCAATTGTGGACAGACGCGCGCGCACTGGGTGCACGAACCGGCTGGACGCCGCATGCCATCGCTTACGAACAGGTGCCAGCCTCACGGCTGACGCTGCATTATATCTATCGCCGAAATCGCGACCATGCCCGCCAGATCGCACATCAGAGAAAGACCGGCATCGCAAACTGGCTCAGAACGCTGACCTCCTCTTTGTCACGGCTCTATAAAATTGCACTCGCCGTCGTTCTGATGCCACTCAGGAGGGAGCGCTCGATTATTCTTGCGACCGCCAATCTCGGCAGTCTCATCGGGTTCATTCAGGGGATCGCCGGGATGCCCTCGCGCCATTATCAGAATACCGACGGACACTGACAGTTTGCAACGGATCCGGGAAACCACTATGTCATGTCCTGCACCCATCCCTATTCTTGTCTGTCACCAGATTGCGGACTGTATGTCACTCGCCGAAGCTTCAAACGCCAGATGCGTCTTCTCAAAACACTCGGCTATACCGGCCTCTCTCTCAAAGATGCCGAACCATGGCTGCGCGGTGAGAAGTCAGGCAAGATCGTCGTCATTACCTTCGACGGTGGCTTTCAGAATGTGCTGATCAATGCCGCTCCTGTGTTAAATGAACCTGGCTTCACCGCGACAAGTTTCATAGTCGCAAATCAGACAGGTGGCTCCAGTGTCCGGGACAGTGATCTCAGTATTCCACCGACACCCTGCATGACAGAAGAAGATGTCCTGGTGTGGCACAAAATGGGTCATGAGGTCGGCGCGCACACGCTTGATCACGTCAACCTGCTTGATGAAACACCCAGGGACGCACTCAGCCAGATTCTCGACTCAAAAAAACATCGTGAGGAAATCATCGGCGGCCGGGTCCGCAGTTTCAGTTATCCTTACGGAGCCTGCAGTCTCCATCTGAGCAGCCTGGTGACGAAATGCGATTATTCGAACGCCGTGACAACCCATAGCGCCCGTTGCCACATTCATGACAATCCTTATCTGCGTCCGCGCATCCGCATTCAGAAAAGCCACACGCTTCCGCAATTTCTTGCCCGGATCTGGCTGAAATAACAGATTGCCGTTTGCGCGCCCCAAAACGGCCCGCGCACCCTTCCCCTGCCCCGGACAAACCCCGTCCTGGTTATTTCAGTTCGTTCAGGTTGAGCGGCCTGCGGCTCAGCGCCGGATTGCGACCCGCTCCATGCCGCGCAGAAGCGGCCAGTCTTGCGGACAAGCGCCTCAACAGGCCCGACAGTGGAATAATATTCTAATTGTTGCTTGTTTAGGATTTGCCGCAGTGAGATTAACAAGCTTCACCACGTCCTGTTGAAAATCTCAAACGTCAATAGCCGGTGCGCTCAAAGACCCGATCAGATATGCCTGTTTCAGGCACAGCCGCAAGCGCGACGCCCCCGGCGCTGCCAGCAGGGAAAATGCCTGCGCTCATCCGAACGCCATACCCCGGTTTATAAAAGCATTTTCTGATTGACGCAGACACGCCCAGGAAAGGATAACAGTCCGCAACAAGTCAACCTGTCAGATAGAGTGGGGCCCCTCAATGAAGCGTGTTACCGTTTTTTGGATCGCTACATTCGCGCTGCTGACGGCCGCCCTGCAAGCACGGGCCGGGAACCCGGATCACACCCAGGGCAACGATTTTACTCTGACCTATCATGTTGAACGGTTTTCCAGCGCGTCTGCTGATCTGCAAACATGTGGATCCATCGCCGAACAGGCTGCGCGAAAAGCAGGCTTTTCGGTCAGTGTGCAGCATTATCCGGGACAGCTCGTGATGGTCAGCGGTGGCGCCCGGGGACATGGTGTGTTTACCGTTCAGTGTCTTGCAGCAGAACAACTCACAGTCAGCGTGGTACAGGGTATTGATTATCAGCAAAGCAAGGGCGCACTCGGTGATTTTGCCGACGCAACCCACGCTGCAATGCTGGACGCCTGGAAATAACAACCGGCCGTTCCTGTTCCGCGACAGCGGTTCAGCTGTGCCGCCCCCATGCGATGTGACTGACGGAAACGAAAATGGTGCCTTTGACCTCCGATACAATGTTCGGCAGTAATCCGGTCAGTAACCTGATCCGACACGTGCTGACGCTCATCGTCCTGCTTTGCTTCAGCATCGCACCTGCCCATCCGCAACCCTTACCATCCCATCAGCCACTCAGCGTCCGCCATGTCTGTGCACCAGCCCCCCTCAGTCCGGAGCCGGGCCGCCCGCCGCTCCGTTCGCTGAATGCCGGCGATGAAATACGGATCAGGGACATCACCTTCGGCGCAGATGGTCTGCCCTATTTCGCGGTGGATACTGCAACCGGAAGCGATCAGCAGCCGGCAAGCGGTTTCGTGCCCGCCAATCAGGTTTTCAGCTACTGCAATTTTGCCAGCCGCAGCGATGGCGGCCAGAATTTTCTGGCGCCGCCCAATACCTGCCATCTGATCGCCGCTCAGGCAAACTCGCTGTCAGAGCTGAACAAACAGGCGCTGGCACTCGAAAAATTCCGCCCTTCCATGGCCGCCTACCGGACAGCCGACGGTCACTATGTGCTCTCGCTCGGTCTTCTCAATCTGCGCGCCAGCCAGACAATCCTGAAGCTGGCCAGCGGGCTTCCCTCCGACAGCGCCTGCGCAACGGGCACCGGCTATACCGAAGCGCTGCTGAAAAATCAGAACGGGTTTTCTGAGGCCGGCTATCAACAGTTTGCGACCGCAGAAGACCGTCGCACCGCTCAGAATACGTATATGCGACAGGCGGAGCAGTCCACCGATGCAACAAACTTCCGGCACGCCTGCGATCTCGGACTCGCCGAAGCCTGCACCCGCTACGCCGAAGCGGTCTACAGCGCCGATGATCCCGATGGAACGCTGCCCGCGACCGTCACCCATTACGCGCTGATGGGGTGCATGGGCGGAAACGTGCCGGGCTGTAAGCTCGCCATTAACCGTGCGGAGAACACGCTGGAAAATGCACAGTTCCGCGCGCTCGATGGCGGCACCGGGAACCCGGCCGATCAGGTCGGCCCGGAACTCGCCAGAACAGGCTGTGATGCACAGCAGGCCGTGAGCTGTATCCTGTTTGCCCGGGCTATCGCACCCGACACAACACCAACCCCGGCAGAAGCCGCGTCCCGCTTTGCAGCAAAACTGTCAGCCTGCAGGTCTGGCATCGTCTGGGCCTGCGAGGAGCTGACTGACGCCTTCACAAAGGTCATTCAGGCGCGCGGCGACTATGCCTCCGCTACAGCGAATGAAAATTTCGCACTGGGATCACTTGAAGAGGAAATCTGCACCCCCGGACCGGCGAAACCCAATGTCGTTCACTGCAAAACCGCCTATTATAAGTATCGCGACTTTCTGCAGACGACAAACACCCTCCCCCCATCCGACAGCCGGGTTCTGAAGGCAAAACAACTGCTGCAGCGCGGCTGTATGGCCGGCGATCCGGCCGCCTGCGCCACACAAACCAGACTGGCAGACCACTGGTCTTCTGAAGACCGCAACGCAGCGGCAGCCCGCGCCGTCGATTTATGCCGGCAGCAGGCGGGTAAAGACAGCATCTGCGATAATCTGGGCGCAGCGCTTGACCCCCACCTCAGCAGCGCGAGCCACGCCAGCCACGATGCCTATAACGCCCTTGCCCGACAGTGCACGACCGATCAGACTGCCAGTGGACCGCAAGCCTGTCTTTCGGCTGTCTCTGTCTATGCGACCCTCAAAGACCAGAACCAGGCGCCGGACATCAGAGCCATGCTGAACAGCGCCTGTCACGATGACAACATCAATGGCTGCCAGGCACTGGCATCGTTCATCAGTGCGCAGCCGCGCCATCAGCCTTCCGGGGATAGCAACGACAAAGACCGGATCGCCGCCCTGCGTGCCGGTTGCCGTTTTGATGACGGCCCGGCCAGCACCTGCCTTGCGCTGGCCAGCGCTCTTGCGTCCGGCGGTGACACTGCGACAGCGATGGACGTATTTGCCCGGACCTGCGATCATCAGATCTCCCACGCCTCCGGCCGGCTGCAGAATGTCGACATCTGCTATAATGCAGCCAAATTCGCGCTCGCAGAAAAAACCCGCTACGCGGACGCATTGCGATGGTCAGAATTTGCCTGCAGTGCCGAAGATCAGGGATTATCTCCTTACGCGTGCAAACTCGCCGGCAACATCTTTGCTGCTGGGTACGGGACCGGCGTCAATCCGCAGGAGGCGGTGGCAGCCTATCAGAATGGCTGCTTTCATCCCTATGTCAGCACGACCGATGGTGAAGCCTGTATCCGATACGGCACGCTGTTGCTGGACGCACAAAACGAAGCCGATCGCACCGGCATCGCACATATCACCCTTCCGGGACACATGTATAACACGCCCCTGAATTCAGCAGACACTGTATCTGAGGCCTCACGGGCATTTGACATGGGCTGCATGGACAATATTGAACAGGCTTGTGCGTTAAACCGCAAATTACTCAACGACTGGAGTGAGGGTCAGTTTCCGCATCAGCTTATCCGATGCCGCGTTCAGGATGAAAGCGGCTCTGTCTCTTCCGACAAAACCTGCCGCGCATTTTCATTCTATCAGGCGGCCGGACAACACAAACAACAGCGGCAGCAAATCCGGCTCGCGGTTTATGTCTGGCCCGACGGCGACCGAACGGTCGTCTATCAGAAGGACGGACGATGGCTCCTGAATGAAGTCATAACCGATGGTGCCCGTGATGAAGGTGCGACACGCTGCTTTCGCAATCCTGTTTCAAAGCGCAGTTTCTGTGTCATCCAGGCCCCGCAATAGTCCAGACCCGGATCTGGCCGCAACCCAATGCCCATTCGCACCATTCTGTCGCAAAAGCCCACACCGCAATCAGCCCCGTCACTGCGGCAGCAGACACAGGCAGGCCCCTCCTGCACCTGATGCCTCAGACAAACCACTACCGCAGATCCGGGTGTGCTGGCACTCCGGTGGCACCGCAGCTCCCTCACCGCCAGGAAGGACCTTGCCGGCCCGGACAGGTCTCTTCGTGACTATAAAGATCAGCGACATTCATACCGCAATGCGGACACGGCTGGAGCCGCACTGAGGACGTAGCACCACCAAAGAAATCCCGCATAAAGATATAGGCTGACGCCCGGTCAGGAAACATGTTTTCAGGTTCCTTCATCAGCGTTGCCAGCGTCTTGTTGAACTGATGCGCACAGGGATGAACGCCTCTCATATGGCGTGTTAACCCACATAACTGCGCATAGCTTGCGCCGCATATGCCACAGACATGCGGCATTGTCCCTGCATGGACCCACATATGCTCGGCCAGCGTACTGGGCCGCCAAAACGAAGCACTGCAGATCGTGCATTTATGCGGCTTATCGCCCGTATGGATCGACATGTGGCTGTGCAGGGTCGAAGACGCCGCAAAACGCTCGTGGCATACCGAACACTGATGGGGTTTCTGGGCCAGATGGGTCTGCATATGAACCGTCAGACCATCAGAACGGGCGAACTTCTTGCTGCAGACCGGACAGATATGGTGCTTTTCCCCGGTATGGATCCGCATATGCGTTGCCAGATTACCGGAACGCGTGAAGACCAGGCCGCAAGCTGGACACATATTCACTTCGAGGCCAGGATGGAAATCACGGATATGCTTCCGCTGATCCGCCATGGTCGGAAACGACTGGTCGCAATAAGGACAATCGTGCATCAGATTCCAGCTCCATTGCTTGGTTGCTGAGTAACGCCCGGTCAGGACCGTGTTGCCCTCATCAGGTCCTGGTCACTGAAAGTGCCATGCGCATTCCCTATGAAACACGCTCGCCTCCGCCCTGCCTATCCCAATATAATCGAAGTCATCGCATTTTTGCTGGTGTGCTCGCGCGCTGTAGCGCAATGGATAGCATCAGGCCACTGCCGCAGTTACCACCAGAACCGAAGGAAAACACTCACCCAAACACAGGCGCTTTGCGAGCGCGAGCCGTGACCACCCCAGTCCGGCTATTGGTCAGCAGAATACGCCGCCGGACTATTCCTGATGGGTGGGTCAGCCCGCCTGCAGCTCCTGCAGCCTGCCCACCAGCATGCGAACCTGCTCGGCCCACCGATCCTCAATTTCGGCAGCGGCTGCATAAAATTCCTTGCTCAGATCAGCCTCTCTTACGATGTCTGAAAAGACCAGAAACGCCGTCTTGCCCTCCCGAACGATCCGAAGGGCAGTCTGCCCGTCCTGAATATTCATCTGCGCGCTGGACAACACCGAAGCGATCTGTTCCTGCGTATTCTGAAAAAGCATCGCATGCTCTCTCAGCGCAGTCAGCCATTGTTCGTCACGATCCGGTGAAAGCATCAATCAATCCATAAAAAACTTTGAAAATCAAAACAACGCCGGTCGAGACTACAGAGTTTGCTGGCCGTTTGTAAACACGGTCCCGAACGCAGAGGACTGATATGCACCTGTCTTTTTGGGAATGATTTATTGATGGGCTTCCGTCGTCAAAACCATTGCCGCCTGATCAGCGGAGCACAAATATAATGCCTCCCCTGCAAACAGGCCCGTGACGCCGGTCATCGCGCCAACATTCTCAAAATTGTTTAAACCAAAACTCGTCGTAAGCCCGTCCTGCGCGAGCTGATGTCGCACACAGCGCAGCGCATGTACTCCATCGCCCCCCAGCGCGCGCTCCAGATAATAATCTGCCATCATGCCATGACACAGTCCAAGCGAGGCTTGTGTTTCACCCAGCCGTTTTATGACAATCGCCATATCCTCTTCATAGATGGCAGCGGATATATAGGGCTTAAGATGCAAACGGGAAAAGCCAAAGCCCACCGTACCATGACACCAGGAGGTGTTGGTGATCCGCGCATTGCCCAGGTGTGGCCATCCGTGCACGGTTCTGAATGCATTCTCCCGCCCGACATTATCCCCGATCAGCGCAACTGCATCGCCGTCCCGGATTGCGAAATAAGTCATATATTCCGCAAGTGCCGCCGATACGCCGGCTGTACCGTGCGCGAAACCAAGCAAAGTATCTTCCTGACGCAAGGTTGCGGCTTCAGACTTGAGTGTTTCAAACAGAAATGACGCAAGCTGCCTCATCTCACTCGCGATCGGATAGTTTTGAAAAAGACTGTGGAGTCTTACCAGCATGCTCAGGCTGCCCGCCGCTCCCGAGACATAATCGAGCTGCTTGTAACTGCTCCACTTTTGCGTGAGGAACAGATGGCAAAGTTTAGGAAGCTCCTGTTCAAGCGTGGATAAGAGCGGGGTGCAATCGGCCCTGAAAATGAAGCTGATGGCCCACAATGTGCCCATGGTTCCCGTCAGCGCGCCAGGTTCTGCTGACCGGTTGTCTGCCAGCTGCCTGGCTATCTGCCCTGCCAGCCTGCGCGCGAAATTAAGATATCGGTCGGAACGCAGCCTTTTACCAGCGGTAAAATATGCAAGCGCGATCCCTGCAACGCCGTCGTATAAGCTGCTGTTGGTTAGTCCCGCCTGCAGCCTGGCTGGTTCGGTCGAGCCCATGCTTCGCCAGAAATAGCAATCGTCCTCCAGCAGCAGCGCTTTTTCCAGTACCTTATCAAGCACCGCAGTCGCAGCCGCATTAAACCAGGCCGCATCGGGTAAATGATCCAGTTCCCGCAGTCTGCTCCCCTCGCCGGGGTTTCTGTCGCCCCGTCTTAAACGATAGGTCAGCAGTGCATATTCGAGATCTTCAACCGACTCCGTAATAAAGCGCTGATTGAGGCGGGAAAACTGATGTCTTATCTTCTGCTGCGGCGTCCTGACAATCGGCAGCGCCAGCCTCTGCCCGTTCCCGTCAACAACTTCCGGCCTGTCAAAATACGTACTAAAATACGGAATATCTCCCTTGCGCAGCTGTGAAAGTTCGGACTGAAGAATTTTTGGATCACGGGACCCATCGACAAATTTATGAAGATCAAGCTCTGTCTCGCCTCTGTGGAGCGAATCCGGATGCCAGCTGTTTGTCAGAGCGCTGACATATGTCGCAGTCGCGCGAAACAGAATGCGAACGGCAACACCACGCATGCATTCATCAATCCTGCTGAGGATAGCATCCTTGTTTTCCGCGGCAAACTCTAACGTCCGGCGCATCCCTTCGATGATTGAATCCGCGTAATCGATAAAGTCGTCGACCCGTGTCCGGCCGAGAAAAACCTCACACGCACAATCCGGGGTCTTCAGTTTGTGCATTTCCAGCTTTGCCGCACTTGAGCGCCGTTGTGGATTAACCCACACCTCAATGTCTGTCTCCTGTCCCGAGCGGGCACTGAGCGGGCTGATCTCAACAGAATCCCACAATCTCTGAACCGGTAACAGACAGGACGCATATAAGTGACTTTCACCAGGAAACGCGCTGTGGGCGGCAAGCGTGCTCGAAAACATCGTCTCACAATCGACAATGACCGGATATTCGCCGCACGCAACCAGATTCTCCCGGTGCAGATCGGTGGTTCTGAACAGATGGCCCAGAGCCACCAGTGAGCCGTAACGCCGATAATAGGCGCAAACCTGATCTTTCGTTTCGCATGCCTGATGCGGTATTGCCTTCGTCCACCCGTAACCTGCTCTTTCAACCACGAGCGGCGTCTGATGATCCAGATGAAAATGCTGGTTCCACCACTGGAAAAACGCAGTCAGGCCGGCGTCAATCCCGATCGGACGCGGCTTATAGTAAACAACCCGCGGCTCGTCACGCTCATTGAGATAATCGATGCGCGTCGTTTGTTGCATGCCCGCATGCGGATCACCAACCGGTGTCAGTCTGGAAATTTTCCGCACTATTCTGTCATCATAAAGCTGCGCTGCGACACCCTCCTTATCTGCAACAAGCCGCGAGAGCAGCGTTTCAATGCTCTCAAGACAGCTGGCGAACTGATCCTGCCAGCGCTGCCACAGCACAGGATATTTCTTCAGCAAGCTGGTAAAATGCTCCGGTTTTACGACTTCACGGATAAAATACTCAAACCGTTCTGCTTCCGTCTTTCCCTGCAGCAAACCGTCGGCATCCGCGAAATGCATTTCCACCAGAAGAACTCTTTCCCAGCTTCGCCGGAAAAGCGGTAGTGTCGCCATTTCAACAAACCGCAGGATCACTTTCGCAGCGATATGCGGGCTGTATTGCCGAATGAACTGTCGATGGGTCCCCTGCAAAAGAGCCAGGTAGACAGATCCCAGCACCTCGTTCCTGAACATGCGGCCGTCTCTCTTCTATCAGGTACGAACCTGGTCATCGTTGCTGATCCGTCTCGCAAAATTTACTCCCAAAAAGCTTTACAAGACGACCTGCCCGGAACGGACCTTTCAGCGACACCACTCAATACATGTCTGATAGCAACTGACGAGAGTCGCAGAGAGGTTCAGAGTGTATGCATCAGAGAACTCCCTGTCACCGACCACTGCTGCGAATATCAGATTGCGATAATTGTTAGAAATCATAGCTACTCCATCTCAGGATGCATAACGCGGTTGTTCTTCACTAGTCGTCAGCCGGTCATACTGGCCGGATCATACTGGCCACATCACACTGAATTGCCGCGGGCGGGGCCGAAGCCGCAGGATGTCCCTTCGCGGTCGCACAACAGAGTAACATCTGTCTGATGCCGGCTACACGCATGCTATCCCCACCCTTGTGAGAGTCCATCCTCTATTAATTGCGTGCTATAATCAGTTGAGCCCAACAGGGCAGCAACGGCAGCATCGTCAGACTTGCTTAGTCTGCACAAATCTCTGCGTGCCGGATTGCTGAGCCGCTGGCCGGTCGATGAACGCAATCCTGCTGCAACTTAAACAGTTACACCTCTGCGAAGTCCCGCGCGTGCGCGGACCATGCCGCAGCCCGCCGCAATATCAGGCTGAATTTTATGCAGCACAGCACACTGCAACCGGCGTATTCCATCTCAAATTTGCGGAGTCTGTCAGCGCAGGATCGCTTTTGCACCAGCGTGAAGCAGCATGCAGAGACACCGATAGTCAAGTGTATCCTTAAGACCTGCGACGCACAAAACGACGCTTGTCTGTATTCCATCACAGTCCTGCCATTTTTATGTCAATAATGCAGAAAATATTTTTCCGGATATATTTTATATTTATAACTTTCTAATAATAACACGTAATTTCTGGTGCCCCATGATCTCTAGCCCGCTTTTTATTCTTTATTCGACTGTGTTCACATCGTTATCCACCCCGACAACTCCATGCGACTCCACCGGTGCCAGACGCGCTCCACACACCCGAAACACGGAAACACCAGGTTCGAACCCGCATATATGCGGTGACCCAGCCGGAACCGGTCAGCGCAGTCTGATATCCTGAACTGGCCGGGTTTGATCACCCAGGCGAACTGACCAGCGCGCCTTTTCCTGAACTGGATACCGGCGAGTTCGCCAGCAACGATGCGCACAGTTCGCAATAGCAAACGATAACACCCAGGTGGCGAATTGACCGCAACACCCGAAACAGCATTCAGCGCCGCTGATGCTTTCGCTCATATGAGAATTATCAATGGCATGGGCATCAGTCTGTGCCTGTCGCGACTGCTGACCTTCGCGTCCATATTTATTCAGCACCCCAGAAGGCATAAAATATCCTATATGCATGTTGGCTGGTTGCTGGTGGTTCTGCTGTGGATTGTCGAGTTCTGGTGGCAGTATTTCATACAGAGCGGGATGCGCAGTCACGACGTCTACGCCTATGTCCTCGACCTGTTCTATGTCTTTGGTCTGTTTTTCGTTTGCGTCACGCTGACACCGGACGATATCGCCGATTACGGTGACTACGAAGGCTATTTTCTATCAAGAAAGAACTGGCTGTTTTCACTTTTCATATTTCTCAACATGCTGCAGTTCCTGAACAGCTTAAAAAATGAAGTCCCGCTCGATGATGACCAGACCTATCTCGGCGAATGCATCTCATTTGTCATCAGCACGGCAGTCATTCTTTTTTCTATGCGGGTCAGGGGTAAAGCCTTTCAGTATTTCCTCATTGCTTTGCTGATCATCGTCCTGCTTTTGGATTTAACAATGTATTTCGACTAGACATCGATCGGCAATCAGAGTGGCGCGCATTGGCGCAAAGCGAGCGAGGCCCTTGCTGGTTCCGCTCAAAACATGCGGCGTCCCGCTAAAAGGGTTCAGCCCTGCCCTCCAGACCTGCTGCGGTCACCATCCTTACCATAATTTCAGTGGTTTCACGTCAGACGACCGCGCCCGCTTTGCCATGTCCTATGGCTTGTTTGTGCTCACGCATTGCAGAGGAGGAACTGCGCATAAAGGCAGTGCGGAATATAAAGCAATTCGGCAGGGCTCTACCGGTCCCTTTATCATAACTTCTTCCGTGTGAACCGCGTAATTCTTCACATATTGTAACGAGTGCATCCGCGCGAGTTCAGTTTTATACTGTTCTTCCAGATGCACCCGCTGCTCCTGGTTCTGCGGTACAAAGCCATAGACCCGGTTCAGCGTCCTGTCAGTAACGGGATCCGCATGCATGATAAACGTTTTAAACAGGATCGAATCCGTATTAACATTCCGTTCGGTTCGATAATTCACCAGTCCGACATTTTCCCTTGTAACTGCGGACAGGCCAAGATCATGTCTGACGTCAATATGTTCCAGCCCGTCGGCGCAAAACCGGTAGACATAAGCTGTCGCCTGCGGATGACGTGACGAATTGCTTAACGGGCCCTGACCGGGATGGCCATCTGCATGCAAACCCAGAAGTGCCTCACATCCAAATGCAGCGATCCCTTTAAGGGATCGGGAGCAAAAGACCGTATCCAACCCATAGGCGGCAGTGTTCCATCCGGGCGGCTCCGTACCCGTAAACCCTGAATTGAAAATGATATCCGGTGATCTGAAATCAAGCCGGTAAAAATAAAGGTCACCGTGCTTTATATAACGACCTTCGCCAGCGGACAGAGCAACATGACCAGTTCCATGATCTCGCTTTCTGAACATGTAATGGTGCTTCCCAATCCTTTGTGCTGGCACAACTTAAACCGTGCCCTGGTGCTCACAATCCCATATTATTGTTGGAATGTTCTTGGAGGGGAGAGCGAAACGACAGTCGAACTGACCCGTGCAACAGGGATTTCCGGAGCAGACAGCTGGCTCTGTCGCGGTTTGGTAAAGAGCTGAACCTTATCCTAGTACCAGCTCTCTCTGAGGCCGCGACAGCGGCAGGAAAATCTGTCCCGGAATTCGCTGTCCTAATCATTTCTGATTGTCCCCCCCACCAATACTTCCCCACCCGCGATCGGTATCAGCCAGCAGATCACCGCCAAACAGACAGTATGCCCCGGAAGCCTTTAATCATCACCCGGACCGCTACCGTCTTCCTGCCACGCCGTGGACATCACAGGGAACAGGCAGCAATCAACGGATCGGCGGCAGATGTGTCAGGCACTGAGCAGTCCCGGGCATGCACGGTCACAACCATACTGTCCACCCCATAATCGCTCATCTGTTTGACGTGCAGTGCTTCTCCGTGATTGCGTGCCCAGGACAGCGTCGCATCATAGCTGCCATTGTCTCTGATAGTCGCAGTGCTAAGCACCGTCATTCCGTCCTCATCAAAGACTGTAATTATATGACCGGCCCGACCGCTCCCTGTGATGTGGAGGCCCATATCGTCCATTGGATCCACAACCGGCGGAGGAGGAACTGTCAGGTCAGGCGCCTGCAGATCAAAACTGTCAGAGTGTTTGTCGAGAATAGAGTGTTCAACAACTTTCAGCTTCTGCCCGCTGATTTGCTGTTCGTTGAAAATAAGATCGAAATATCCGTGGGCATCGACAGCCGCAGATCCCACCAGAGCGCCGCGTTTATTACGGACCTCAACAACCATCCCGGAAACCCCGTGACCCGACACACCACTCCAGTCATTTTTGACAGTCAGATCTGTGACGATATGAGGGTGCTCAAAGTCCGGCGCTTCCGTTACAAAGCAGTGGTCACCACCGTTGGAGGTGTAATGCAACGACAATTGTTCTGCACGAATGAAATCCCGGCCTGAAATATATGCCTTAAAGTATCCGTTCTCATCAGTAATCTGACTGGCAACAAGTTCGTTCCCAAAATAAATTTTTAACCCCACCAGTGGCGCGGCATAGCCAGTGACATATTCTTTCGCCTCACCCGATTCCAGCGCATAGGTCACCATGACATCCCGATAAGGGGCATCCCTGTCAAACATCACGCGAGCAGGTGAAATATCTCCGATGCCAGAACAGCTCTTCATATGAGGGCCCTTTACATAAAACAAAATATTTTCTTTGAAAAACTCATCTGAACCAGCCCATGCGCTGCAGCCGTTTCACTGTGCGCCCGCACAGCATTTCGACGGGCCGATGCAATGATGAAACGTACGCTTACCGCACACCCCACTCTTTGCAGGATCGAACAGGCAGGAAACCGGCCTTTTTGATGACAGAAAGGCACAGCAACGATAGCGGGCAATCAGATCCCGCGCTGCAGGCAAATCCCGCGCATACGTCAGCCACTTCCATCAGCGAAAGCAGTAACTGTGCGCACGAAATGAGATCCTCTCCGGTCAGGCATACAGCATTGCGTTTCGGAACAACGCTCCTGCCCCGCAAACCACCGGACCCTGCACGTTTGCGCCCGATCCTGCCGCACGCCGCCTGGCTTAGGCAAAGCTGGCTGTTAAAAACCCCACGAACACCACCATCCTGCGCAAGATCCGTTCTGCTGCAACCGGCAAGACATGATCCCGTGATTGCAGAGGCGCGATGCGCCTGCATCCCGGTCTTCAGCCACGCCAGAGACGACACAAACAGGTGTACAGGACACGCCAGCCGCGCAGAAAAGGCGGGGGACTCTCCCGATCAGCTTTGGAGTGGATCAGCACCATGATAAAACGCCGGCCCATCCTCATCGGAGCGCCTTCTCCGTCGAGCCACAGACCCAGTCCCCATGTGCTTATTGCAAGACAAATACAGGCGGGCAGCGCTCTGCCTTTCAGCAATTTTCATAATATCAGACCGCATTGGACACCTTAAATCCCGGGCGTCAGACACTTATGGCCCACCCCAGGACTCCAATTACCTATAGGATAAAATTAAACGTAGAGAAGATTTCAGACTTAAACTGTATATTATAATAAACTAAACCAACTATCCCCATCCGGGAGAATAAATAACAATAAATCTGAACAAATCAATACGATAAATTCGCGTTATATACAGGCGATTGCGGAATATGAAGATGGTGCAATCCGGCAGGCTGAAACAACGCAGCAGACAGCTGTACAAAGTTTTTCCCAGACCACCTCACAACCCCGTCTCGCCCGATGCCCGGTCGACAGGAACAATCGGGAAACCGGGATGACCGTCAACCGCATGATTCTATCGCTTTTCGCATGCGTTCAGAAACGACAGCCTGATCGCATGATCTGCACAGCGTCGGGGCTGTATCCAACGAGAGGAACCCGTCCCACGGAGCGCCACCATGACAGCTTGCCCGGCAAGGCCTTTTACCCGGACTGGAAAGCGTGAGAGGGGAACTTCCTCTCACAATTCAATCGGAATGGCCGACCCGGTTTCCGGGAATGAGCGAGCCTATTTAATCTGAACGAAGACGTGTCTGGTTTCTACCGTTCCAAAAGCATTCTCCACCTTCAGCTTATACCAGCCATCATCTTCAGCTCTGGCAGGATTTTCAGGTGTACCGAACACCAGCACCGGAGAATCTTTGCCGCTGATGTGACTCCAGTCACCTTCTGAGGTGTATTCCGGTCCCCACAGATCTCCCAATCTCATCCAGGTGTAAGTGTTCTGATCATCAAAGCTGACATCGGCGATTATTCCAGTGCCGTGGCTCGATGACTCAACATGCAGAACCCGCCCATCACCAGGTGTCTGATACCGCACGACCGGCGCGCCTATGAGCAAAACCTCCCCCGCTCTGAACGCTCCGCTATAAGGGAGGCCACTCTCGTTCGTGCCTGCAACCTCATCACCGACGACAGGCAAAGCCAGCAAAGCATAAGTCTTCGAAGTATCGACCGGTATAACCACCGCCGTCGATTTGTAAGATGTGGCAGGAACAGACATACGCTCGCATCCCTCCCACGACACCGGTATCTGGTCAGCAGGCATGTAAAAGAGTGTGTAGCCTCTGATGACTCCTGAGATCGGGCAGTCGGAATTAGACCACGTCACTCTGACCATCCCGGGCATAGCAATCTCCTTGTCTGCCTGCATCATTGCCGGCAAGGAAACCGTCGGGGTCTGTCTGATATAGAAATTACTCTGCGCGCCCGGCAGCGGCTTGCCGTTTTCTCCCGCACCGATTACTTTTGAATCCCTTCCCCCAGGACCAACCGGCAGCGCTGTGATATCCCACAATTCACTATAGCTGTGCGGTTGCGCCGGATCGAGCGGCAGTTCAAAGACCTGATCATGGGCGGAAGCCTTAACATTATATGCGCTTGCACTATCCCAGCTGTCACCATCACTGGTCTTTTTAAAGAAGAACTGATAGGATTCAAAGGCAGTGCAGGATGTGACATCAGTGGCTGCATTCCCTGTCCCCTCTGCCACTCTGTTTTTTGCCAGCCGCCGCTCCTGAAAATCGCTGCAATTGCTGAGCATATGCAGTGAACTTCTCAGTAAAAAGGCGGACTCCGAAAGGCTGCCAGTCAGATGGGGCATCAAAAGCGGCTCGATGAAATCCCGATGATCGGCGAGCAGAACAAAAGCGGCTCTCCGACCCGTCCCCATCACCTGGATGCCGACAACCAGTCCAAAGTCAGAACCAATAACATCAGGAAATCGTTGCATCACCGGGCCGCCGGAATCTCCTCCTTCCGTACCACCGCTGCCGTTGAGCAGATCAAATGGAAAAAAAACGACCTCCGACCCATGAAAAAACGGATTGTTCTCCACGCTGCTCACAGTACCAAACGCGGTGCCCAGGCGAAAATTTCTGGGCGTACCGTACGCAAAAACACTGACAGACTGACGCCGTGCGAGCAGTTCCGCCGCCGTCTGCTCCAGTGAAACAGGCGCATACTCATCAAGCATAACGGGTTCGTGCAATCGCAGCGCTATAATATCTCCGACCGTTGGCGCGTATGCAATGGAATCCACATGCAGCACTCTTCGAATAAGCGGAGCCCCCGGATCTCCCGATACCAGATAAAAGGCAATGACAGTTATGTCTTCAGGGGCAACCGTTCGCAGTGGGCGCTCAACGGCATGACGCGCAGTCAGGATCCACATGCTGGAGACCAGAAAACCCGTGCTGCTTTCGACCGTACCTGTTGAAACACCCTGAGCGTTACGACCCCAGTAGAATATCTTGACGATCCATGGAATGTGGCGGGCATCGGATCCACCGATAATCCTTGCAACCGGCGATGCCAACTCTGCGCTGTTCGTGTCGGTCAGCGCGTCAGTCTCATTATTGTAGCCCGTCATATGTATCTCCCAATATTATTGATAATATTCATCATTTTTATTATTTTAAGATTGAATAAACTAAATATAATACACAGCCATTCGAAATAGAAAACCGCAACAAATAAGAGAACACATCGCTGCCAGCATGTATCCGTTCCTGCCTGAGCGTATAAGCTTCTTAAAGCGAACACGCAGGAAATTGCTCAGGCGGCAAACGATGGGAAAAATGCAATAAAAGACTTACACGGCGTATAATCCGGAGATGGCTGCACAAAACGACGCAAGGCAGCGTTCAGGATTTTTTTCTGTTCAGCATACAATTACAACTGGCCCGGCCAGAGCATTCATGCAACCAGCCGCTCACCCTGAACGTCGGTATGGTAATCTGTGTGCCGCTGCAATCCTGTCTGATCCGCAAGTCTTGTCGACATCGCCAATTATCGCGGATTTCCCCTTCCAGGCCCCACCTTAACGCGGCACCTCAGACGGATTCAGCCGGTCTTTGTTCTGTGCCCTGAGGGTTCTATGCCCAGCCATTGGACATGCCTTCGCTGCTGGCCGGCACCGTTCGTTTGCTCTGAAAGCCGCTTCCGGGTTCGGGATGCTCATCCGATCTTCAGCGTGTACCTGACATTGTTATCTTCGAGTATATATTTATCATAAAGGCTGCGGGCCTGATAATTATCGCGCACAGCATGCCAGTAGACCTGCGCGCATCCGTTTTCCTTTGCAACATTTATGAAATCATCGAGAATTGTTTTTCCAGGACCGCGCCTGCGTTCGCATTTGGTGACGTATAAATCCTCTAAATATCCAACCGGCGTTAAACATCAGGACGAGAGCTGAAACTGATAGATGTAAAATCTGCATGCAACGTCTCCTTTCATGACGACCCGCATGTACATTCCAGCCTCAGGGGCCCGAATGTTCTCCCACAATTTATCTGTAATCCCGTCCTCTAACCCGACATTATAAAAGGCAAGATATTCATTCCACAGCTTAAGCCACTGGCGGTGGTGAGCCCTGGTGCAATTTTCCAGGCGATAATCGGAAGTGTGATCCATACTGCGCATGCCTCTTGCCTGTGATCGATACGAAGCAGGGGTGGAGCCTTTAAACCTCCACCCAGGATCGACTGTTATCCCGACGCCTTAAGACAGCGCGAAATTGCCTCAAGGCCAGATCTCAATGCATCCTCAGCTGGCCACCCGAACCCAATGCGAAAATAAGTCTTCGGCATTTCGAACCAGTGACCAGCACCAACGTAAGTGCCGTACCGGGTCAGAAGCTGGTCGTAAAACGCATCGGCATCGAACGCATCCGGCACAATCAATCGCGGAAATCCGACAACGCCTCCGGACGGCCGCACCCATTCGACCATTGGTTCAGAATCGATCCATTGCTGCACAATGTTCAGACGCTGCGCCATGACCGGCAGCATTTTCGCCAGAAACTGATCTCGTTGCTGCAGCATCTGCAATGCAACAGCCTCATCCAGTACACTGCCACAGATGCCAATCTGCTCCTTGGCCGCAAGAAAGCGTTCATACAGATCAGTGTCACCGGTGACAATCCATCCAACCCTGATGCCAGGGATTCCAAAGGCTTTTGATAAAGATGCGACGCTGATTGCTTTTCTGCTCAGTGAAGCCGCTGCCGGCAGCTTGTGACCGTAACTCAGATCCCGATAGGTTTCGTCGACCAGCAGATAGCAATCGTTCGCCTCTGCGATCCCGATCAACTGATCCAGCTGTTCGCGGGACATGGTTGTACCTGTCGGATTATGCGGACAAGTGACGCTGATATACCGGGTGTTGGGCTTAACGGCTTCAGCAATTTTTGCAGAATCAAGCGCAAAGCCACTCTCAAAATCCAGGTCAATATAGGTGATCTCACATCCAATGGCCCGGGGAGTCTCAATGTTGGTGGCATAATTCGGCCGCACGACAATCAGATGATCCCGCTCTGACAACAATGTTGTAGAAACAATAAACAAGGCACCCGCAGCACCAGCTGTCATCAGAACGTTATCGGGCGTCAGACCGGAGTCCTGCGCAGCAATGCACGCACGCAAAGCCGCATCACCGCGATGTTCCCCATAAAGGAGCGTCAGATCCGGCACACTGACACCGATATCTGAAAGCTTCTGATCAGCAATCGAACTTTCTGAGAGATTGTACTGAATAAGGTCGTAGCCGTATTCTTCCGGCGATTCCTTTTCGATAGTCATACGTGCATAATGCATAAGCTGTATTTCCCCTGTGTGAGAATAAGTCTGAGATAAGGGCTCGCAAGCGTAGCGGTGCCCGGACAAAGGCGATATCCTCCTGAAGGACGACCTCCGGAGGCGGGCCTGCCATGAACACTGTGATATTTCAAAGAATTGGGGATCTGTGCGGATCGATAGGAACAACGAATTTCGGCGCCGCTATCGCGTCTGTGATCAGGCTGTTTGTAAACATCGACCTGCTGACCATCGTTGTTTATAAAGGCGATTCGGCGCCACTGCATGTTTTTGACGATTTTCGCACCATCGATGCCCGGCAGGGTATGCATAAGTTTCTCGACCAGACTTACCTGCTCAACGCCTTTTATAATCACCACAAAAACGGTTTGAAAACCGGCGTTTACCGGTTACGCGAACTGGCGCCGGATTTGTACTTTGAAAGCGCAATCCATAAAGAATACAGCATCCTGACCAATGACACTGAGGAAGCCGGTTATGTCACACAAGGCTGGCCGGAGGGCATGGAAGAAGTGGATATTGCTCTCGCCTTCGATTCTGAAACCACTGCCGAACTTGGCTTGTACCGGGCAACGACCGGCAAAGGATTTTCCGATGAAGACCTCAATAAACTCCGCATGCTGCTACCCATGTTAGAACCCGTTTTCCAGCACCACTGGAACAGCGTGACAGCGGCGCGCACATCCTCGCCAAACCCCGGTTCAACAGCACAAAGAGCCTTTGACAGCTTTGGCGAAGGGCAGATCAGCGCCCGTGAAAGACAGGTGCTCGGCATGGTTTTGCAAGGACATTCTTCAGAGTCGATCGCGAGCCACTTACAGATTTCACTGACGACGGTGAAAACACATCGCAGACGGGCCTATGAGAGGCTTTCGATCTCAACCCAGGCTGAATTGCTCGCGCTGTTCCTTAAACATCTGAACCGGATTTCAGCCGGGCACTAACCGCACCGCTCCAACCGGCTGCGAAGCGCTCAGCTCGCCCGGGTACCCTGAAACTGCCATTATTCAATCAGTGCTTTGACGTAAAAAGCATGCAGCGCCGCCGTCGTCACGCCTGCTTCGCCATTTCCGATGGTTTGCCCATCGACAGAGGTCACAGGCGTTGCAAAATTCACCGCTGATGTGACAAAACACTCCTGAGCCGTGTACAGTTCCTGTAAAGTGAAAAGTCGCTGCTCGACTGCAAAACCATTTGCAACGGCCAGTTCAATGATACGCTGTCGGGTGATGCCCGGCAAAATCTGACCATTGAGTGGACATGTCACAATCGCGTTGTCACGCGTGACAATGAAGATGTTGGCTGCTGTGGTCTCGGTTATATAGCCGTCATGAATGATCACAGCATCGTCGGCGCCCGAGCGCACCGCCTCCGTTTTCATCAATGACGCGTAAAGCAACTGCGTCGTCTTGATATCGCGCTTCTTCCAGCGGCCCTCCGACACCGATACCAGGCACAAATTCCGCTCCAGAGTACTGAGTGGATTATGCGCACACTTTTGGGTGAACCCCAGGACAAATGGCGGGTTCCCTTCCGTATATATGAAACTTCTTGCAGCGGCCCCTCTCGTGACCTGAAAATAGACCATCCCATCGGATAGGTCATTGTCTTCAATCAGCTTCTGATGAATGCTGCTTAAAGCCGCATAGTCAATTGAATACGCGATACCGAGAACCGAGCATGATCTGCCCAGTCTCTCCATGTGACGTTTGAAGTCGAGCATTTTGCCATTTATCACGCATGTCACTTCATAAACTGCATCTGAAAATAAGACAGAGCGGTCAAAAACCGAAACCCTGGCCTCCGTTTCACGCACGAAATTCCCGTCAACAAATGCATAGTTGATCATGATTTCCCCCGGGTCCCCCTCTAAGCCTTATTGCTCTGCTTTAAGCGCTGAGAGCTCTGGCGAGAGAACGGATTCCCTTCACAATGTCCGCATTATCAAGGGTAGAGAAGCTCATCCTCGCATGGTTCAGCCGGGGCGCTTCCGCAAAAAATGCGTCACCCGGCACGTAGCCCACATCAAATTTCGGGATCGCTGTCTCAATCAGGAAGGCTTTCGCATCAAACCCCTCCGGAAATGTAAGCCACGTGAACAAGCCACCTGCCGGGTCCGTGAACCGGATTGCTCCAGGCAGATTCTCCCGCAACGCCCCGACCATTGCCGTTTTCCTGGCATGGTAATGTATACGCAAACTGCCAATGTGACTGTCCAGATCGAAATCCGCCAGCAGGGCGCTGACCACCGCCATATTTATTGTGCTGCTCTGCGTGTCCGAACCGAGCTTCAGCAGGGTGAGTTTCTGGACAAGCGCATCGCTGGCGACAAGCCATCCCAGCCGCAGGCCAGGACTTAGAATTTTCGAGAAACTTCCCAGATAAATAACCCTGCCGTCCCTATCCAGACTTTTCAAAGTCGGCGGTGGTGGACTGTCAAAATAGACATCCCGGTAGGGCGTATCCTCGAGAATGATAAAATCATGCTTTTCTGCAAGCCGGAGAAGCTCTTTCCGCCTTGCGAGACTCATAGTGATCCCGGTCGGGTTATGATAATCAGGTATTGTGTAGAGGAGTTTTATCCGTCTGTTTTCCAGTCCGGCGGCGAGAACGGTGGTGTCGATACCATGGTCATCAAGCGGAATGGAAAGGTACTTTGGCTCGCATGCCGCAAAAGCACCAAGCGCACCGAGAAACGTCGGCGCTTCCACCGCGATAACATCATTCTTGTTGATCAGCAGGCGCGCCACCAGATCAAGGCCCTGTTGCGCGCCCTGGACGATCATGATGTTTTCGAGCTGACAGACAGTGCCATCATCTGCCATCCGCTGCCTTATCTGCTCCCGAAGCGAAGTCAAACCAATCGACGCACTGTATTGCAGAGCCTCAGCGCCCGAGACGCTCAGTACCTGCCTGTATGCTTTTCCGATCGCATCGACCGGAAATAAATTTGCGTCGGGGTAACCACCACCAAAAAATATCATCCTGGGATTGGTATTCAGACTGCGTATAGCGGATGGCTTTACACCCGTCATGCGGTCGGCATATTGAACTGGCATAGCCTGGTCCTTTTCAAGCACTTCCATGCGATCAGATAAGCGCGCGTACACGCGCGATTTCGAGCACCACCTGCTCAGGCGCAGTCCCGCCGGTGTGTGCCCTGCTGGCAACCGAACCTTCCACCGTCAGGACTTCGAAAACGTCATCCTGGATCGCATCACTCTCTGAACGAAGAACGGACAATTCCATATCCGAGAGTCTCGCAATGCCGGTTTCTCTCGCAACACGAACGATTGCCGCCACGACGTGATGTGCATCCCTGAATGGGACCCCCTTGCGCACGAGGTAATCTGCCAGGTCGGTAGCGGTTGAATATCCCTGCTCAGCAGCCGCACGCATTGCCGGTTTGTTGACCGTAACAGAAGCGATCATCCGGGCAACGATAGACACCGACGGCCGTACTGTTTCCAGCGTGTCAGTCAGCGGTGGTTTGCACTCCTGGAGATCTTTGTTGAAAGCCAGCGGCAGGTTCTTGCTCAGCGTAGCAGCGAATGTAAGATTTCCCAGAACTCTTGACGTTTTGCCACGCACCAGTTCAGCGAGGTCCGGATTTCGCTTCTGTGGCATAATTGACGAACCTGTACAGAAGGCGTCGCCCACTTCAATGAAGCTGAACAACGGGGTGCACCACATGACAACTTCTTCGCAGAAGCGGGACAGATGTACCATGATCAGCGACGCTGCGCTGGCAATGTCGACGATATAGTCGCGGTCTGAAACGGCATCCAGCGAATTATGACAGACATCCGAGAAGCCAAGCTCGTGTGCGCTGAACTCCGGATCGATCGGGAAACTTGTTCCTGCAAGCGCGGCCATGCCTAACGGCGACCTGTTCAGCCTCTCGCGTGCTGCATCAACACGGAAAAGATCCCGAAGAAACATTTCCGAATAAGCCATCAGATGATGGCCAAAGGTAACCGGCTGAGCGACCTGGAGATGTGTGAAACCCGGCATGATCGTGTCAGTATGCTGCTCAGCCAGATCGGTAAATGCTCTGATCAGGTTTCGGAGTTCAACACCAAGCTGATCGAGTTCAGCACGTGCATACAGCTTCACGTCAGTGGAATTCTGGTCGTTGCGGGATCGGGCGGTGTGTAATTTCTTGCCGGCATCACCTATCAATGCCGTCAATCTCTGCTCGACGTTCATGTGAACGTCCTCATATTCTTTTCTCCAGACGAACGTGCCCTCCTTCATTTCAGACGCGATCTGATCAAGACCGTTCTGAATGCTGAGATTTTCCCCTTTTGTTAATATGCCCGCCCGCGCAAGCATCTGCGCATGCACTTTCGATCCCATCACATCGTAAAGCGCAATCCGCTTATCCTGGTCCAGACATTCGTGAAAATCCCGGAAATCAGACGAAACTGGTTCTTTAAAGAGCGGCGACCAGGTTGCCTGGGCTTGAGACGACATTGATTACTCCGTTGAAGGTAAAGATTATCGGCTGCAAAGAGTGCGACCCTTTGCATGGACTGGTTTATGGACGTCAGACCACTGGCTCATGACGTCATTTGAGAAAGAAATTTCCAGGCCGCAGAGGCGGCCGCTTTCTCACGGCTTAATCGAAGCCTCTGCTATCGAATTATGGTGCAGCTGCCATTTCGAAAGAAGTGTGCCGTATGTGCCATCAGCGATCATTGCATGGACTGCTTTCTGGATCTCATCGCGAAGAACTAGATTACCTTTCTTCAGTCCAATAGCGAATATCGATGATCCCGATATCGGATCGCCAAGGACATGATAGGTATCCGGCTCCTGAGTGAGCAGCCAGTTCAGCGTTTCACTCCCCTGAGCAACCGCATTGTAACGCCCCTGCTTCATCCCCAGGCGTGCCGCATTGGAATCCGCAACACCCTCATATATAACTGCCGGCTTACCGATATCGACGCAGTTCTGCCGGCTCCATCTCTCAACATCGGATATGAGTGCAACCGCTGCGCGTGAACCCGCCACTGTCTTTCCACACAGCTCGTTCTGAGAATTTATCTCTCCGGCATTGCTGGATAATGTAAAGAAAGTGGGACCACTGACGACATAATTTACCAGCTCCATGGCCTCGCTCCGGGCCGGCGTATTGGTTACACCCGATATAAGCAGATCGCCGCGTCCTGTCTGGATGCCGCTTTGCAGGTCATTGAAAGAGGTTTTGACAAAAACCGGCTTAAGATCGAGACGCGAAGCAAGTTCTTTTCCTATGTCTATGTCAAAGCCATCAACCTCGCCGGTCTTTTCATTAACGAACTCCATCGGAGGATAGATCGGATTATTCAGGATACGAAGTTCTCCGTCGGAGACGAGCTCCTTCTTATACTCCTCAGCCACGGCACCTGTTGCAAACCCGGCTCCGATGACACCGGCAAGAATAAACAGCTGGTAATTTTTCATAGTCCGGTCTTCCCCTGATTGGGCACCAGACCAGGGTCTGATGCTGACACTGTTGTCTATTTGACGCCGTTGACGACAGCCTTCTCAACCGCGTTGGTTTTGAGGTTCCATTTGCTCAGCAGACTGGCATATTCGCCGTCATCAATCATCTGATTGACGATGCTTGCTACCGCGTCACGAAGCTGAGGATTGTCCTTTTTAAAACCAATCCCGAAGACATCATTATTAAGGATCGGATCCCCAACAATCGAATAGCTTTCCGGTTCAATCTGGACCAGCCAGCTCAGGGTCTCACTGCCCTGAACAACAACGTCGTATCGTCCCTGCTTCATACCGAGACGAGCAGCATTCGAGTCTGCAACACCTTCAAATCTGACTGCCTCTTTGCCCGACGCAACGCAATTTTCATCGCTCCACCTCGCCACGTCTCTCGGGATCGTCCCGGTTCGGGAACCTGCAACACTCTTCCCGCATACATCGGACTGGGCTTTGAACTGTTCCTTGTTTGCCGTCAGCGTAAAGAAAGTCGGGCCGCTTACAATATAGTCGACCATATCCATGGTGCCCTGGCGCGCAACCGTGTCACTCATCCCGGAAATGATGACATCACCCCTGCCGGTCTGCAGGCTGTTCTGAAGATCGCTGAAGGACGTTTTCACGAACACCGGCTTGAGGTTAAGGCGTTTGGCAATTGCCCTGGCAAGATCAACGTCAAAGCCATCAATCTCTCCGGTTTTTTCATTGACGAATTCCATTGGCGGATAGATAGGATTATTGAGGACACGGAATTCGCCATCTGCGACGACAGAGACCGTTGTCTCTGCATGCGCGACCCCCGTTGCGAACGACAAACCAATCATTGCCGCAAGGCCAATGCCTGTTAACTTCATAATTATTCCCCTGTTATGTTAAAGAACTGCAGTGACAAAGTTGCGGATGCGATCATTTGTCGGGTTTTCCAGGATCTCCGCGGGCGTGCCGCATGCTACAATCGAACCGTGATCCATAAAAACAACCCGGTCCGCGACTTCCCGGCAGAAACCAATTTCGTGCGTCACCACAATCATAGTCGTCCCGGTGCGGGCAAGATCCTTCATTGCAGCCAGGACATCACCCACCAGTTCCGGATCCAGAGCAGACGTCGGCTCATCAAAGAGCATTGCTTCCGGCTTCATCGCCAGACTGCGCGCGATCGCAACACGCTGCTGCTGTCCCCCGGAAAGCTCGCCGGGATAGGACCGCGCCTTGTTTACAAGACCGACCCGCCGGAGGAGATCGAGAGCTTCATCTCTGCACTGCTGAGGCGGACGTTTCTGTACCTGAACCGGTCCCTCGATAATGTTCTCCAGAACGGTTTTATGCGGGAAAAGATGAAATCGCTGGAAAACCATGCCGACGGCGCGACGCTGCCGGGCGACTTCACTGTCCGTCAGCGGATGAAGCTTATTGCCACGCAGCCGGTATCCTGCGATTTCGTCATTCACTGTAACAATACCGCTGTCAATCGACTCCAGCTGATTGATACAGCGCAGGAAAGTACTTTTCCCCGAACCTGAAGGCCCAATAACGCAAACGACCTCTCCCTTCGCGATCTCGAAGTTGATATCCCTGAGAACCTGAAAGTCGCCATAGAATTTCTGAACAGCTTCAAGTCTGATAATTGGCTTCGTCATCATGCTACCGCTTCTTCAACAACAGGGGATTGCGTGCTGGCCTGAGACCGGGTGTGCCAGCCTTTGGAAAAATAACGCTCGACATAAATCTGGGCGACGCTCAGCACCGTGACGATCGCCATGTACCAGATGGCAGCCACCATCAGCAGTTCGATAACGCGCGAATTGTTGTAGTAAACGTTCTCGACACTCCGCAGAACTTCCGCATACTGAATGACACTCGCCAGTGAAGTGAGCTTTACCATTCCGATGGTTTCATTGCCGATCGGCGGCACAATCACCCGCATCGCCTGCGGAAGGATGATGCGGAGCATTGCCTTCCGCTTTGTCATCCCAACGGACTGAGCAGCTTCCAGCTGGCCTTTATCAATGGACAAAATGCCCGCGCGAACAACTTCAGCCGTGTATGCTCCCTGTTGAATGCCCAGCCCGCATAATGCTGCAAAGAACGGCGTCATAATAGTAATTGTCTTAATCGGGAAAAAGCCAAACAGGCTGACGTGAGGAAATATCAGTGCCAGATTGAACCACAGAAGCAGGAGAAGCAGCGTCGGTAATCCACGGAAAAGCCAGATGTATCCGAGCGCCACGCTCTGAAGAACGGTGTTATCGGATAGACGCATGACAGCCGCGAGAATCCCCAGAGCTACCCCGACGATCATCGCGCAGAAAGTCATAATTATCGTATTCAGAACACCATAAAGAACCGGTTCTGAAAAGAGATATTCACCCACATATTGCCAGGCTATATCACCGGTACGAAAGGCATTCGCAATAAATACGACGCAAGCCACCAGAAACAGCGCCAGCGCCTTGCGACCCCAGTTGCCAGGTTTCACGACCACCAGATCGTTCACATTCACTTTGTTCATTACTCACTTCCCATTTAAGACAGGTCCGTTTCTTCTTGAAAGAGAGTGTTCAAAACACATCGAATTCTTTTTTGGAATTGCGCGTCATTTTGCTAGTAACTACACAGATTACGGCCGCTCTTAAATGCAGCGCCTGCAGCGTGATGCGAACAAATCCTCCCGAAAATCGTCCTCTTGATCACACACTTCCACACTTGCCCGGGTTAAACAAACGACATTAAATGGTAGGGGTATGAACAAAACGACTAGCCATTCCGTGCGGTCTGTTGTAGGGTCATCCGAAGTCCTGAAACTACAATTGTGTGTTCTTTCATAGACTTAGTCTGATCATCAACCTGCGTTGCCCGGCCCTCCCGGATGGCGCAGCTGGCGCAGGAAGGAAGGTTGCGGCATGAACGGTGGACGAAAACAGCTGCCATCCACAACTGCACTTCAGGTTTTGATCGAGCTTGCCAAGTCAGGCTTTACAACAACGGCTGCCCGGTCTCTCAATATGTCTCAAAGCGCTGTGAGCAAACAGCTGATTTCACTGGAACATTATGTTGGAGTCCCGCTTTTTATACGAACGAACGGTGGATTAATTCTGTCCGATGCCGGCCAGATCTATCTGGAATGTGCTTCCACCGTCATCCGGGCCATGGAAGATGCAGCGCTGCTGACAGCGAAATTACAGCCTGACTCAGAGACCTTACGCCTGCAGGTTCCTCCAATTCTCGGAGACAGATGGTTGCTGCCTCGTTTTTTCGAATTCTCGGAAGCCTATCCGGAGATAGACGTTCATTTTACCAGTTTTGATACCGCAGCAACAAGCGTCCCGTCCGATGGCGTGTTTTCGTTTTCTGAGCGGGAACCGGTGCCAGGGCGCAGCATCCGGCTTTTCGGCAGAGATGTAGTTCTGGTGGCATCGCCCGAGTACTGGAAAAAATTAAACGCGCCTGTTGAGTTCGACGAATTACACGCCGGGACAGTTCTGGAACACCCCAATACACCTATCAACTGGCACGAATTTGTTGAAGACAGGAAAATCGCCGTTAAATCGCCGCGTATCGTGCAGTTTGGCTACTACACAATGGTTATCAGGGCAGCGCTGGAGGGCAAAGGCATGGCTTTCGTTCCCCGCGAACTGATCGAACAGGACCTGGGTACGGGCCGTTTGTTCAGTCCTCCTCATTTTCGGTATAATGGTTCTCTCTGGTACTGGTTTACGCCTTCTCCTGAAGCGCGTGCCAGTCATAGCCTGGCGATATTCATCAAATGGCTCAGAACAATAATCTGAAACCTCGTGGCCGCAACACATACGATGCGCCAACCATCCACGCATCAGTGCAGGTTCTGGCTCAGAAACAGTCTGGTGCGCTCATGCTGCGGGTTGTCGAAGAACCCGGCTGGCGAATTCTGCTCAACGATCTGGCCCTGATCCATAAAGATCACGCGATTTGCGACCTGACGGGCAAAGCCCATTTCGTGCGTTACGCAGATCATCGTCATGCCTTCGGCAGCAAGGCTCACCATCGTATCCAGCACTTCCCTGACCATTTCCGGATCAAGTGCCGAAGTTGGCTCATCGAACAGCATGACTTTCGGGCTCATGCAGAGCGCGCGGGCAATTGCCACACGCTGCTGCTGACCGCCTGAAAGCTGGCCTGGATATTTGTTGGCCTGCTCTGGAATTTTCACGCGCTTGAGATAGTGCATCGCGATTTCTTCCGCCTGCTTCTTTGGCATTTTGCGCACCCGGATCGGTGCGAGCGTGCAGTTTTCCAGAATGGTCAGATGCGGGAAAAGGTTGAAGTGCTGGAACACCATGCCAACTTCGCGGCGCACTTCATCGATCTTCTTCAAATCACTGGTGAGCTCAATACCATCAACAATGATCTGGCCCTTCTGGTGCTCTTCCAGACGGTTGACACAACGGATCATGGTTGACTTGCCCGAACCCGATGGGCCCGCAACAACAATACGTTCGCCTTGTGCAACCGACAGATCAATATCTTTAAGGACATGAAATGCCCCGTACCATTTATTCATTCCCGAAATATGGATAACCGGATCTCTCGGGATGTCGGCTTTAACCACTGACAACATATTTTCATTCCTCCGCAATGCTTTGTCTGGGACTGCTTTTGAAACTGTCTGTTCTATCTGCCCGGAATAGCGACACGGTTCTCTACCGAGCGCACGATCCTTCCAAAGATGGCTCCCATAATGAGATAAACAGCCCCCGCAATCAGGAAAGTTTCAAACGGCGCATAGGTCCGGGCGACAAAGACACGCGCAGCCCCCGTCATTTCCATCACCGTCACTGCGCTCGCGAGCGTAGACCCTTTCATTACCAGCACCAGTTCGTTGCCGATTGCAGGCAAAATACTTCTGTAGACCTGAGGCAGTACAACTTTCAGGAGGGCAACTGATTTATTCAGCCCCAGCGCACGCGCTGCCTCAGACTGACCTTTCGGCAACTGCCGGATTGCACCGGCAATAACTTCAGAGCTATAGGCGGCCGAATTCAGTCCGATGGTGATGATCGAGCAATATAAGGCGCTCTTTAAAAGGGGCCACAAAAAGCTCGCCCGGATCGCTTCAACCTGCCCCAGTCCATAATATACAATGAACAACTGGACCAGCAGGGGGCTTCCACGAACCATAAAAGTATAGGTGGATGCACAACAGCGTAACGACCTGAAGGGAGACACCAGTGCTAATGCCAGAGGCAGTGCAACAAGCTGTCCAGCAGCAAAACTGACAAGGGTAATCAGCAATGTCAGCCAGATACCGTGCTGAATGGCCGAAAGAGCTGGCAACAGAAGATCAGGTGACATGTTACGACCGCGTCTGTGGTGTTAAATGGGCGGCATATGCCCTTATGATGAGTGCAGAGACCCCGGTAACTGCGATGTATAGTGCGGCCGCTGTCAGATAGAATGCCAGAGGCTCCCGTGTCGCTCCGGCTGCAACCACTGACTTGCGCATGAGTTCTTCCAGCCCGATGATTGAAACAAGCGCACTCTCTTTGAGAATAACAAGCCACTGATTGCCCAGCCCAGGAAGTGCCCGGGCCATCATTTGCGGCAGGGCGATCAACCGAAACGCGCGTGCACGCCTCAGCCCCAGAGCCATCGCAGCTTCCCACTGACCGCTGGAAACACTTAAAAGAGCCCCGCGAAGAATTTCGGTGAGATAGGCAGCAGATACAACTGAAAGCGCCGCAATTCCCGCCGTAATGGCGTTCACTTCGACATACCGTCCCGCGAGCCCCGACAGAAGAACAGTTCCGCCGTAAAAAATCAGAAAGATCACCAGAAGCTCAGGCAGTCCCCGGATCAGTCCCACATACAGGCTGATAATTTTCCGAACTGGCAAAGGTGCGTAAATTGCCGCCGGAGCCAGAACAATCGCCACAAGAAAGCCGCAGATAAAGCTCCCCACAGCCACCAGCAATGTAACACCCAGTCCGTGTAGTAACTGAGGCAGATAGACGATGACAGCTGACATCATCTTACCGCCTCAGCTTCGCTTCGACGTTCACTGCACTGGTTTGCCAGCATTTCAAAAAAGTCTGCCGAGAAGGCGATCATTTTCTCGAACTGCTCAATGATGATATTTTCGTCCGGCGAATGTAACATCGCACCATGGTGCGTCAGGCCTGCCCCAAACAGGGTGGCTGCCATTTGTTCAACAAATGGATGTGCCAGCCCCGAGGCCGGTGAGCTGGGCTGAACAATCGGCTTCTTCCCAAAATGCTTTTCCAGCAGCTGCACGCCATTTTCAACAGCCCAGTGTTCGTGATCGCTCCGAACCGCCTGCACCCCGGCATCGTGCACAATCAGCTCTATATCTTCGAAACCGTGCGCATCCAGATGCCTGCGTACCAGATCCACAATTGCCCGGGGCTGCTGATCGGGCACCAGCCGGAAATCGAGTTTGGCTGACGCTTCCGCTGGTAATACTGTTTTCGCACCATCGCCCGCATATCCACCGCTGATGCCATTGATATTCAGACAGGGCTCAAGATTGAGGTTACGATAGAAATTATGCTCATCTGTGCCAGCGAGAAGGCGGTGCCCCCCAGTGGCCGATCTAAGACTGTCCAGGCTGAATGGAGGGGCAGCTACCAGTTTCTCCACAGTTGCCGGCACAACTGAAATCGCATCATAAAAACCGTCGATTAATATACGACCATCCTTATCGCGCATCGAAGCAACTGCAGCCGAAATGCGCCACAATGGATTGTCAAACAGCGCACCAAAACTGGAATGAAGATCGGCACGGGCTGTCCGGCAGCGCAATTCGATCGCGGCAACCCCTTTAAAGCCCATCAGAACAATCGGATGACCTTCGCTGTCGATCTCGCCAAACTCCCACCAGCACAAATCTGCCTTCAGTCCGGGAAAACGTGTCTGAAGGAACCGCGTTAACGAGGGACTACCAATTTCCTCTTCACCCTCAATGATCCAGATAAGACGAAATGGCAGACGATCAGAATTCGTTCGTCTGAATTTGCGCCAGCCTGCCAGACGGCTCACAAACTCACCCTTGTCATCAGCAGAACCGCGCCCATAAAGGCGACCATTCCGTTCAGTGAGGGTAAAAGGAGGGGTCGTCCACAGCGCGACCGGATCTTCAGGCTGCACATCGTAGTGATTGTAGATGACAAGGGTGAAAGGCCCCTCGCCTGCCTCTCCCACCACAAATGGCCCTGTGTCCCCAGGGTGGACCTCTGTTTTAAACCCTTCTGCCATGAGCAGGCTTTCGACCCTGTCGGCACAGGCATGCAAACTTTGTCCCCTCGCACTCACCGAAGGCACCGCAACAAGGCTGGCCAGATCGCTGATTGCATCGCGCAGGAGTTCATTGTCTTTATACATGATTATTCCAAAACAATGAGGGGCTGCCGTTCGGCCACCCCTTTTTGATGTCACTTTTTTGAAAGATCGTAGCCAAACCGGTTTTGTGACAACCTTGCGATCGTCCCATCCTGAAGCATGGCAGCAATCGCTTCATTCACCCGGGCCTGCAAATCCGTGTTGCCCTTTTTCAGCGCAACACCCTGTCCCAGACCAAATTCCGGGAAATCAGCACCCGTCAGGAGCGGTCCGGCATAGACAAGTTTGCCTTCCCCGCGTTCCTTTACCAGAGGTTCCCATGCAGAACGCTCCATCAGACCTGCAACGATCCTGCCGGCAAGCAGGTCATCCGCAATCTGGTCAGGGCGATCATAAACTCTCACATCAGCGCCTGGAAAATGCGCACGGATAACCTGCTCGTGGGTGGTACCCGTTTGAACGCCAATCGCAGAGCTTCCGAGCTTTCCGACCAGATCCTGCGCGGTTTGTGATGCTGCTGCATCGCTGCCGGCAACAACGACCATTGCGTTTGGCGCATCCGCATAGGCTGCAGAAAAATCAACCCGCTGCGCGCGCTCTTCGTTGATAGAGACACCCGAAATAACGAGATCAAACTTACCAACCTGCAGGCCCGGCAGCAAACCATCATAGGCCTGGTTTTGCCAGTTGCAGCTGGCATTCAGTCGTTTACAGATCTCATCGCCAATATCCCGGTCGAAGCCAACAATCCCGCCGTTCGCTTCAACAGACTCCCATGGTGGATAATCTGCACTGGTACCGATCTGCAACTGCTGCGCCCCTGCCGCTGAGAGCGAAGCCATCAGAATGAGCATGCTTACACCAGACTTCATTTTTGTTCCCCTGTTTTTGACTGAGCAGCGCCCACCGGGAGGCACTGGCACTCCCGGCGAACACCGCGTAATTCGGCCGCTTACGCAGCAAGCGCCTGCTGTTCCCGCAGAAACCCTGAGATGCGCTTCAAACCTTCACGCAGGATCTCTGCGCTGTTTGAGTACCCAATCCGAAGGTAACCTTCCATGTCCATGGCGCTGCCAGGCGTCAGCATCACACCTGTTGACTTCAACAGTTCGATGCAGAACCTTTCCGATGTCATCGGCAAATCAAAACGGAGCAGTGCGGTGGTTCCTGACCTCGGCCTGACCCACGAGATCAGAGCCTCCCCATCAATCCATTCTTCCAGAATAGCGAGATTGGTGCGCGTAATTTCATGGCTCCGCTTCAGAATTTTTTCGCGATTCTCAAGTGCAATTGACGCGAAGTGATCATCAATCATGCCAACGCTGATCGTGTTGTAGTCACGATGAATCGAAACTGCGTGGATCAGTTCCCCGGGCGCAACAATCCAGCCCAGACGCAATCCGGCCAGCGAGTAGGTCTTCGACATGCTGCCGGTGCTGATACCCCTTTCATAGAGATCAGCAATCGAAACAGTCATTCCATCACCTTCCTGATCGGTACCGCGGTAAACCTCATCACAGAGGATCCACGCACCGCAGGCACGGGCGATATCTACGATTTCTTTGAGGAAATCTTCATCCATCAACGAACCCGTTGGGTTGTTCGGGTTGTTGAGCGCGATCAGCTTTGTGCCGGGGGTGGCAAGCTGCCTGAGTTCTTCAAGATCGGGCAGGAAGCCGTTTTCTTCCCGCAGCAGAAGAATTTGTGTGTCAGCTCCGTAGCTCTCCGGAATGGAGTAATGCTGCTGATAGGTCGGCAGGACCGATATAACGCGATCGCCGCGTTCAACCAGTGTTTCATGAACCAGCGCATTTGCACCAATCGCGCCGTGCGTAATAACCACATTCGTCCGCTTCTGTCCCTGGTACAGCCCGGCAACAAGATCGCGAAGCCTGTCACTGCCTTCAATCGCACCATATGTCAGCTTAAGAGGCAGGAGTTCGGAGATAATCGTATCCGTCTTTCCTGCCATCTCAAGAAGCTCTGATACAGTGAGAGACTCGACACAGGTTTCAGCGAGGTTCCATTCGCATTTGTTCTCCCAGGCGTTCATCCAGATTTCGACGCCAAAGTCACGGATTTTCATAGTTGCACCTATTTCTGTCGTTTACGTTATGGTTGTCTGACCGCAGCAAGAACCGCCGTCGCTGCCGCAATGTCTTCGAGACCAAGCCCTATGGAACGGAAAAAAGCAGGGCGCTGATAACCCGGCTTCTCTGCCCTGCCGGTCAGCAGCTCCGGAAGATCGCCGCAAATCAGCTTCGCGCTCCACGCCCCGGTTGCTGTGGCGATTTTCATTTCCCCGGCAGACTGCGGTGTCGTGACACGATAATCGCAATAGACATCAAGATCCGGCAGCGCTTGCGGATCGATTTCGTGCGCATTTGCCACATTTGTACTGATAGATGTGACAAGCGCATCCTGACGCAGATGCTTCACATCGATCACCGGGGTACCCGAGGATGTGCAAAGCAACACAACATCGGCGCCCCTGACCGCCTCTTCAGCACTCTCAACAATACGAACATCGGCTCCCGACTTCAGTTTTCCAGCAAGCTCAGGCTGTTGTGCAGCATGAGGGGAATAGAGACGAACATCGCTCCAGTTTCGCAAAGCGCCGGCATAACGCAGATGCGCCTGCCCCACTGCACCGGTACCAATAATCGCCAGAGTCGCAGAATTGTCTCTTGCAAGCTGATCCACCGCTATAGCAGTCGCGGCAGCTGTGCGCTCAGTGGTCAGCCGTTTTGAATCGCAAAGAAGCAACGGGCGTCCCGTTTCTGATGACATCAGGACAGTCCAGGCGGTGACCAGAGCGCTTCCGTTTCCTGCGATGTAAGGAGACAGCTTTGCACCGAACACCTTTTCTTCCGCAAGAACCCCCAGATAGGTGATGAAGTCTCCGGCTTCACCTGGAAAGAGGCTCAGCGTCTGCGGTGGCTGCGCTGCCGTTCCTTCACCCAGAGATCTGAACATGCGTTCAAGAAGGCTGCGAATGTCTATTTTGTCCAGTATGTCCCGGATCGCGGTATCGTCCAGAACGATGGGGTATTGCTGCATGACAAGGTACGTCCTATCAAGTGAATGATGGTCGGGTTCGAGCGACTTCCGCGACCTCCCGGTCGGCGGAAAAGAAGACAGTTGAACAGCATGGCCAATGCGTGTAGGGATACGGTATGAGCAATATATTGCGCAGTCAAGTGCGTGGCGATGTTTTAATGCATGTTTCCGGAAATATGAAAAAACTGCGTTTAAATGCTGGTTTAAGTCAAACGGCGCTGGCTGATGTTTCAGGCATAAGTCGCAGGATGATCGTCGGAATTGAACGCGGTGACGCCAATATCAGCCTTTCGAGCCTTGATAAAATCGCTGCGGCCCTGGGTGTGGACTTCATCGAACTGGTGCGGGATCCGGAACGAACGACACGAACCAATATCAATGAAGTGACCTGGCGCGGTCAACAAAACGACAGCTTCGCCACCCTGCTGGGCAGCGCACCGGCTTCAGTCGAAACCCAGATGTGGTTCTGGAGCCTCGCAGCGGGCGACCGCTACGATGCAGAGCCGGATCCTTCTGGCTGGCATGAAATGATTTTTGTCACTGAGGGGACTTTAACCCTGGAATTGCCTGACCAGACCGCCGACTATCCTGAAGGAACCTTCGCAATTTTCAGCTCTGCTCAGGACTATTCATACGTTAATAATGCCAGTCAAAAGGTATGTTTTGTGCGAAACGTGCTGAGCTGAGGGGAATGAACAGTCACACCATGCCGCAGGACCAGGGTCGTCATCGCACAGCGTTGTTTCGCTGGTTTATCTCGTACGGAGCGTTCGGGTTTCCTCAGGCAGGCGCGCCTGTCGTCTTTTCCCTCATTGCTTTGTCTGCAACCGGAAGCGTGTCCGGAGGCGCGACGATGATCCTGACCATGACACTGGCGCAAATTGCCGGCGCTGTGCCACTGGCACGGCTGGGGCGTCACTTCACTGCGATTGCCTTTCTGCGGATTCTGATCTCCCTGCGCACCCTCGCTCTGATTATGATTGCATTGATCGCTGCCTGCGATTTGCCTTTGTTATGGCTTGCAGCTTTTGCCGCAGTCGCAGGGTCGGTGAACGGTGCCGCATATGGTCATCTGCGCTTACTGTTAAACGCACTGGCCCCCACCAGCGCTCTGCCACGCGCTCTCGGGATCGCCGCAACGCTGAATGAAGTGACGTTTGTGCTCGCTCCGGTCGCTGCCTCCGGGATTGGCAGTATTTCTCCGACATTTGCGCTGCTGTGTTTTGCAGCAATTGGTGCAATCCCGATACTGCTGCTTCCCAATGCGTCAGTCGGGCAGCATTCCGGAGTGGATGCCCATTCCGGCGCTTTGCTCAACAGGGCGATTTTACTATGGCTGCTCTGTGCGGCGGCCGGCAGTGCAGTCGTTGCGGCAATTGAAATCGGTGCAGTCGCACTTGCATTGCAGTTCGGCTATAAACCTGTCTTTGCTTTTCTGTTTACTGTGCCGCTCTGCGTTGCTTCGGTAGCAGGTGGCATATGGGTGAGTGTTCGCAATCAGATTTCGTCGGAAAAGGCGGTCGTCGTTCAACTCTTCATTGCAGCAACGGGTTCACTCCTGGCAGCGCTGCAGGTATCTGTCGCAATAACCGTTACTGGTACAATCCTGATGGGCCTGGTGATCGCACCACTTGGGACCTACTACTCTCTGCGGCTCGATCAGCTTGCTTCACCTGAAAGGCGTGCAGAAGTATTCGCTCTTTTGCGTACCGCCAGTGCTGCAGGCACGATCATAGCAAGTACAAGCCTGTCATTCTTAACTCTGGACTGGGCCCTGAGAACTGTCACACTGATAATCTTCATCGTGGCTTTCGTTGTCAGCCGGATTTTCCTGAAGAACCGCAGCGCAGGGTCAGGTGCCCGGGGATAATCTGGTCGTGCTGCCTGATCCATTGCAGCAGGATGCCACTCTGCCATGCGGCAAATATATAGGGTGCACACCACGGATAGCTGCAACGGCGCCGGGAGTGAAAAGACGTTATCCGGTTTTAAGAGCACCGGAAACCAGCAGAGAGCTGCGACCTGGTGGTTTACCCGACAGGTGTGTTATGGCCACCAGCCAGTGCTCCCCCGATATGAGTCCCACTGCACAGCATCATTCCCAGGTGCTGCGTCAGGACAGCTTCACGCATTTTCATGCGTAACTCCGGGCCTGCTTTGGGGTGGACCCCATAGATGTATCTGTAGCCGTCTCTCTGTTACGTTTGGTACCCCCCACCGCAACTGATAGAAAACCGATATAGGATAGCCAACAATTTATTGGTATTGCTATCATTGTTCACTGACTGACTATTAACGGGCGATTTATTCTTGCATATCCAACAGGGCAGGAACCCGATGACCCGTTATAAAAGCACTGTTCTGGTCTCCACCGCTTTCGCTCTGTGCACGGTTTTTTCCTTACACGGGGCCGTCGTCAGTGCGGGGGAACAAAACCCGGCCGTTGTCGCGCGGACTGAACTGACCAGAGGCGTGGACACGATCAGTGTCGAAGCTGACGGAACCTACATCATCGAAACAGAAGACGAGATGACTCTGCTCGACGAAAGCGGCCTCAAAGACTTCGCCACAAAAAGCTTTACTTATAACGATCAGCATTCCTCCGTCGAGGTGATCACAGCTGAGACGATCAAGAAAGACGGGCGGCACATTCCCGTCAAAGCCCAGCAGATACGCTTGCAGGAGGAGCCGGCAGCCATCGGCGCGCCGGTCTTTACGACCAGCAAAGTCAAAACGATCATATTTCCGGACATTTCGGTCGGTGACCGCATCCACTACCGCGTACGCACAACAAACCGCGTTGCTGCTTTTCCGGGGTATTTTTCCTATTCCGATTATTTCTCCCCTGCCGACCAGGTCAGTGCCTACAGGCTTGTACTTAACACACCCTACGATATGGCGTTACAGGTCAGTCAGCTGGGTTTGTCAGAAGAACGACCGCGCTTTGAAAACGGGCGCAGGATACAAAGCTGGACCTTTCAGCAACCGCAAGCACGTATCGTCGACAACGACAAAGCCAACATGTTTTTCCACGAACCGCATTTTCTGATCTCCAGCTTTGGTGACTGGAAGAAGCTTGCGATCGCCTATCAGAACCGGGCGCAGGATAAGGTCGTCGTCACGCCGGCAATTCAGAAGCTCGCCGATGACATCACCCTTGGCACGGCGGATCGCCGTGAACAAACGCGCAAACTGTACGACTGGGTCCGCAACAATATCCGCTACGTCGCACTGTATCTGGCAGATGGTGGTTATGTGCCGCATCCGTCTGAGGACATTCTGCACAATCGTTATGGTGACTGTAAGGATCATGTCGTGCTGCTCGAAGCTCTGCTGAGAGCCAGGGGTATCGAAAGCTACGGCACGCTGATTTCTTTGGGCACAAATTTCCAGCAAAGCCCGATACCGGTGCCGGCTCTGTTCGACCATATCATCACTTATGTGCCGGAATTTAATCTTTACCTTGATGCCACACAACCATTGCTTCCTTTCGGTGAATTGGGTTTCAGGCTCTCCTCCAAACCTGCGCTGGCTCTCGGAGGATCACAGGACATTGTTATGACCCCACCGCTGCAGGCCGAAACAAACCGGCGGGTTTTCAAGCTGAAACTGGACTGGCAATCAGACGGTACATTCACAGGACACGCGGAACAGACGTCTGCGGGCGGCATCGGTCATTATGTCCGCTCCTGGATCGGTAATCTTTCGCCGCTCGCAAAGACAGACGTCGTCGCAAGGGCGCTGGCCGGCCAGGGCCTCAAAGGCACGGGGACACTGCAATTTGATCCGCCAGCTGCAAACACGCCGGATTATCACACCAAAGTCGACTTTCATGTCTCCGAATCCAGCATCGACTTTTCCCGTCCGGAAGCGTTCATGATCACCGCTCCGGTCGACATTGCTGACTCGATTGCCGACCTGACAAGTTTTTCCTTTGTCAAACCTGACGCACAGTTTCCAACGCTTTGTATGGCAGCCGATCTCACCGACACCTACGACATTTATCTGCCTGAGCAAACCGAGGTTCTGGCTTTGCCCAAACCGGTCGAACTTGAAGGTGGTGCGTTGTCTTATAAGGCAAGCTACCAGCTGTCAGGAAACCGCGTGCAGGTGAACCGTCATTTTGTCATGACAACCGACAGAGGCTACTGTACTCCGGAAGAAGTTGAAAGCATGACTCCTCTCGCAAAAGCTGTGCAGAAGGACCTGAGCGCCCGATTGCTGCTGGGGCCGAGAGCCTAGCTCGTCGCACGGGCCCTCTGGTGCAGCAATCTGGCAAACCCGTCGCGGTATTTTTCTGCCCTCGAAAATGCCGCGGTTTCGTTCGCACGGTTTGTCGGATCGCGGCGGCCCGGACAGACATAAATCCGGAGGAGTGACCCAAAAAATCACGCGTTCGCCATCGCAGTGGCTGTCTGCCTGGTGTCGTTTAGCGAAGCCGGAACCGTGATTGCTGGCAGGCCTTAAGGCGTTTGTGGTGTTCTCATCATCAGGGTGACCCGAAGCAACCAAACCGAACAGTGACCCGTCGCTTTCCCAACGATACCCGGCGCCCCTGCCAGCAAGGAAGGGCGGAGCCCGCGGTTGATCAGGAGGACTCTCGGGCTCCGCTTGCAGCAAAAAACAAGCTGCACGGAAGAGAATGGTTCATTCGATGCGATTCTTCAATACTATTCATTATGTATATTTAACTATGTTATAATTCATCTAATATATATTACTTGTATTTAATGTACAAATATTTGATATATCAATATTTATATCTATAAACACTTGCATGTTAGTCTTTTATCATGCAAACAAGCGACGTTCATTTACCCGAACGGCGATTTGAATCGCAAGCAACTCAACCCCGCTTCGGCGGGGGTTTTTTTAGATCTGAAATCAGGGAGAACTGAGTTCCCCCTGATGGTCTGGCAGACTTTTGCGAAAAGGAGTTCGCCAGATATGCGGTCACAACCTGCCTCCTGTGACTGCATCGGTTCCGGTGGAGTGGAGACAGCGCACCGGAACCGCCATTCACTGCCCAGCCAGTATATGATGCATTGAAACACCCGCTATAACTGCGGACAGGTTGGCGCGGGTCACGTTGTTGCGTCCGAACTCCGCCCCTTCGGAAGGGCAGGTTGCGGAGTTCCAGGGGATTGCGGGGGGGCAACGGGACTGGGAACTCCGCCACAGAGCATTGGGTTTCTCTGCGAGGCTCTATTTACCACAATATGATTTATATTACAAGAAAACGTATACATCGCAGTTTATACTAATATACGAAAGTTCTTTTACACAACCCTGTAAGTACACATGGAAAACTGACATTGCCATCAGGCAGTCAATGCTAAGAGGTCTGGCGCAAAAGCGGACCAGCTTCCGGAACAGTTCCTGTTTTGACTGAATCACTGGAACTGCTCTGCCCATATGTTTTAACGCGCATCCTGTTCCGCATGACGGCGACGTGAAATCCTCATTCGACCAGCGCTGCGACGCTGGCAAAAGCGTCATCAGGAAACGCAGCGGCAGCCGCAGCGCCCGGGCGTCAGATGCCTGATCGCCTGTTCAGCGCACGTCAGCTCCCAGTCCACCCACCCGACTTATACAGTTTCGGTCACCTTACTGAGGTTCAGCGGCGTATCAGGATTGAACCCACGGCTCTGTGCGACCTGTTCGATGTACCGGTAATAAGCGCCCAGCCCGACGATCGGGTCGATCAGGCCATTGCCTGTGGAAGCTGTCCGGATCGTTTTTGCGGGATCAGCGCCTTCGCCGATTGTCAGCACATTCGCACCCAGTCCAATCAGGCGATCAACAGCCTGCCTGCCCGCATCATAGGCCCCATCTTCATTGAGAAACGCTAAGACAGGGAAGCCACTGTGCACCAGCCGGATTGGGCCGTGCATCACTTCGGCAAGTGAAAATGCTTCCGCATGAATGCCACAGGTCTCTTTGGCTTTCAATGCTGCTTCCAGTGCGACGGCAAAGCCAGTTCCGCGCCCAACCACATACATCCCGTTTATAGCTGCGAGGTCAGAAACCACAGTATGATCGACCGTGTCGCTGGTGGTACGCTCCAGCGCCTCGGGTAATCTCGTTAAGGCACGCTGCAGCGCGGGATCCCCGGTTATCGCTGCGGTAACTGCGGCAAGAGCCGCTGCACCGGCTATGCACGATTTCGTTGCGGCAACGCTTTGTTCTTTGCCAGCGTGCAGGTTGAGAACAATATCCGCCTGCTTTGCCAGCGGGCTATCGGTTACATTGACCACTGCGACCGTTATTGCACCACCCTCTCTGGCAGCTTTCTGCAAGGCAACGATGTCCGGACTGGCGCCCGATTGTGACACCGTAAAGTGCAAACCGTCCTGCAACTGCAAACGACCATTATAAACCGACGTCACCGAGGGGCCTATGGATGCGACAGGCAAACCAGCACTGATCTCAAACAGATACTTGAAAAACGATACCGCATGATCGGATGAACCGCGCGCAGCCGTCGTAATCACACGCGGCGCGCGCTGCTCGTAAATGCGCTTGATTTCGCTGATTGTTGCCGCCTCTTCGCTCATAAAGCGAGACACAACAGATGACGCTTCAATCGTTTCCTCGCGCATAAAAGATGTCGTAGCCACTGAAACCCTCACTCTCAGAAAATGTAACCTTCCGGTGGCTTAGCCCTGCAAAACAGAGGCGCCACCGGGAGCCTGAACCGCGAGGCTGCCTCGCTGAACACCTGCCTCCAGACAATCCAGAGCACAACGTCCTTCTATCCAGAGATCAATAAATCCGGCATTAAAGGCGTCGCCAGCGCCGGTCGTGTCCACAACCGCAACTTTTTCCGCTGGAAGGTGCATAGCGGTATCCTCTAAGCGCACCCATGCGCCCTCTGCCCCTGCTTTCAGAGCAACGACTGGAAAATGTCCGGCCAGGATGTCGAGCGCTTTGCTGGCATCACTCTCGCCAGTTATCGCTTCCGCTTCTTCGTTGTTGGGCAGGAAAATATCCACGCCCGCACAATTTTTCAGGAAGTCGTCACTGTATATCAGAGTCTCGTCCCAGCTTGGATCAAGGGATACAGTCAACCCCGCAGCTTTGGCTTTTGCGATAAGATCAGGAATTTCGTGCAGCGTTGCATATTCAGCAATGTGCAGATGCTTTGCACTTTTCCACGACAGCGCCTCTTCAAGTGTTGCCGGGTGTGCCGTGCCGGCGCGACGTGACAAAAATGCACGATCATTGCCAATAACGCTTGCCACCGTGACCTGCGGCCCAGCCTCATCAGAGACCTCTAAGAAGCGCAAATCAAGTCCATCAATCGTTAAATCGGGTGTTAAGCCCTGTGAAAGACTGTCTGTTCCAAGACGCGCAACGAGGGCAACCGAGCGACCCACATGGGCGAAATGTGCGGCGGAAATGAACGCACCACCACCGGGTACAATCTTCATATCACCTGCGAAAACCTCGCGTCCTGGCTGCGGCAGAGCCTCCAGGCCGGTGAAAATCAGGTCGCAGTATAGCCGTCCTATGCTCAGGACTGCGGGAGTTTTGAACTGTTTTGACATTATAGGCGACCGAGGCTCTTTTCTGTCCTGGCATCAAACAGATACAGACTGCCAAATGGCGACGATGCCGTCAGTGTGCTGCCCGTCTGTGGCACAGTTTTTCCAGGTGCTGTAGCGATAACTGCACTGCCATTCACATCCAGATGAACCAGTGTTTCTGCACCCAGCGGCTCCACGGCTGTAACAACGCCTTGCAGGGATACACCGTCCTGCTCAACAGCTGTTCCAACTTTCAGCTCATGCGGACGAATGCCAATCAATACATCACCATCTGCCGCAAACACCACACCATCACCGTTGCGTCGACCTGCAATCAGGTTCATCGACGGACTGCCAATAAAGCGAGCGGTAAATACATCCACCGGATGCTCATAAAGCTCCGTCGGCGTGCCGGTTTGCAGAATATGACCATCGCGCATCACAACAATGCGGTCAGCCATCGTCATAGCCTCAACCTGATCATGCGTCACATATACCGTCGTTGTCCGGAGACTCTGATGCAGACGTTTGATTTCAATGCGCATCTGTGCCCGCAATTGCGCATCAAGATTGGACAATGGTTCATCGAACAGAAAGGCTGAGGGATTGCGAACCATGGCACGGCCAATCGCAACGCGCTGGCGCTGACCGCCCGACAACGCAGCCGGGCGACGATCAAGGTAAGGCGTCAGGCCGAGAGCTGCACCGACCTCCTCAATACGCGTGGCTTTCTCTGCCTTCGACAGCTTTGAGGTATAAAGACCAAAACCAATATTCTGACGCACGCTCATATGCGGATAAATCGCATAATTCTGAAACACCATCGCGATATTGCGCTGTTTCGGATCCCGCTCATTGACGACGTCGTCGCCGATTTTGATCTGGCCACCGGAAATATCTTCCAGACCCGCAATCATACGCAGGGTTGTGGACTTGCCACAACCGGAAGGGCCAACGAAAACAACAAACTCGCCGTCTGCAATCTGAAGATCAATCGCGCGAACCACCTCGGTTTTGCCATAACGTTTGACAAGTTTCTCCAGTTCAATAGTTGCCATTAACGTGTCTCCGCAAGGGCGCTGAATTTCTGATTAAGTTCGCTGTCGGCTCTGGCTTCAAAGGCGGCGTTTTCAGCAGCACGTGCACTGAAAGCCAGAGCGGCACTGTGGTATTGTGCCAGCGCATCCGCCATTGCCTGCGGAGCAGGACCGCCAGGACGGTTCCGAACGGCGACGAAATGCTGCGGCGAAACCAGCTCTTCGAATTTTTCCTGACCAAATGACGGGTCCCGTCCGGTTGCCTCGCGGAATGCTGCGAGGAAAGGCGTAAAGCCGTCTTTCTCAAGCCCGCCACCCTGCGCCACCACCGCACGTGCAACCTTCGAAGCAATTTCGTGGGCCTGCCTGAATGACAAGCCTTCGATGCGCACCAGCGAGTCCGCAAGTTCGGTGATCGTAATGCAGGACCGCCGGATATTTTCCGCAACGCGTGCCGGATCAATGCGGATCGCATCAATGAACGCCGCCAGAAGATCAAGCACACGACCGGCGGAAGCAAACGCCTCATAGCCCATCTGCTGTGTTTCGCCTTCACTGTCATTCATATCTGTGAAAGGCGTATTGTGCATCACATCCAGTACAGTGCGCGCACGTCCCATGGTCTGGCTCGACAAATGCCGCATATGTTCAATCGGCACCGGATTGCGCTTTTGTGGCATGATTGAAGAAATCTGTACAAAGGCATTCGGCACATAAATCTGGCCAACTTCAAAGCTCGTCCAGAACTGAAAATCCTGAATAAGCCGTCCCAGATGAATAAACAGCAGTTCCAGTGCGGAATAGCTCGACGTCACATAATCTACTGTGGCGATACAGCTGTACGAATTGTGTAAGGGGGCAGCAAAACCCAACAGCTCCGAGACGCGCTGGCGGTCGATCGGGAAGCCAGAGGTGGTGATGGCTGCCGCCCCCATCGGTGACTGGTTGACAATAACGCGCGCTGCTTCAATCCGCCCGATGTCACGGATCAGCACTTCCGTTGCAGCAGCAAGATAATGGCCGAACGTCGTCGGCTGGGCCGGCTGACCATGTGTGTAGGCGACAATTAACGTCGCCTGCTCGCGGTTTGCTGCCGCGATCAGGACGTCAAGCAAATGACGGGATTTTTCCAGCAGCACATCAAGCTGTTTTTTGAGGCCAAGCCTGAACAATGTGTGGTCGATATCATTACGCGATCGTGCCGTGTGCAAACGACCTGCAACATCGGCACCGATACGAGCTTTGAGTTCCTTCTCAATGAGGAAGAAGAAATCCTCAACCTCACCGGTATAGCTCAGCTCAGCCGGATTGATTTCACGATCAATCGCCTCAAGCGCACCGGCAATCTGTGCCGCCTGTCGACGGTCCACAATGCCTGTTTCAACCAGCATCACCAGGTGGGCGCGGTCAATACGGCGGAAACCATCGACATGATGCGTCCTGGCACCGTCGAACAACGGACGCAGCACCGTTTCTTTGTAGACCGGATTGGGGAAAACACTGTTGTCGGATAGTTTCGGATCAGGATCAGACATGGTTCAACCTTTAAGTCCTGCAAGCATGACGCCGCGAACGATGTAACGCTGAAGAAGAATGAAAACGACGAGCGTTGGCAGCGTGGCAATCGCAGCGCCGGTCATGATCATTTCCCACTGGATTGATTGCTCGACTGCAAAGCTCGAGAGCCCCACCGGCAGCGTATAAAGTTCCGGGCTGGTGGAAACGATCAGCGGCCAGAAAAATGCCGTCCAGTTGCCGAGGAAAGTGAAGATTGCCAGTGCCGATAAGGCGGGCGTCACCAGAGGCATTGCAATCTTCCACCAGATCTCAAACTCATTGAGGCCATCAACGCGCGCCGCTTCGAGGAAGTCATTTGGCACACCTTCAAAGAACTGCTTCATCAGAAAGGTGCCAAACGCTGTCATCATGCCGGGGAACATGATGCCCCAGTAGCTGTCCAGCCAGCCAAGCTTACTCGACATCAGATACCATGGAATGACCAGCATTTCGGTCGGGATCATCAATGTCGAAAGGATCGCGAGAAAAATGAAATAGCGCCCGCGGAACTGAAATTTCGCCAGCGTGTAACCGACAAGACTGTCAAAAAACACGTTCGATAACGTGACGACAACCGCCACAATCATCGAATTCATGAACCAGCGCAGAAAACGGCCGTCTGCAAGAATGGTAGCGTAATTCTGCAATGTTGGCTCAGCTGGTATCAGCCTGAGATCATAAACCTGACTGGCTGTTTTCAGCGAGGTTGAAAACATGAACGCCAGCGGCGTTATCATGATCAGCCCCCCGATAAACAGCAGGGTCCATGTGACGATGCGCCCGGGTTTCAGGTTCTGGAACGGGAGTGGTTTGGCTGGGACGGTCATTTCTTTTCCCTCAGAATCCAGAGCTGCAGCAGGGATACGCAAAGCAGAATGATGAAGAGAATGATCGTTTGCGCAGCCGCATAGCCCATCGCATAGGATGAGAATGCCGTTTGATAGATCATCAGCACCAGAGGTTTCGTCGATCCCAGCGGTCCGCCAGGATCGTTGGTGGTCATATTGTAGACCTGATCGAAAATACGCAAAAAGCCGATTGATGAGAACACAACCAGAAAGACAGTCGTCGGCTTCAGAAGTGGAATGGTAATCTTACGCAGGATTGCCCATTCACCAAGACCATCGATGCGTGCAGCTTCATAAAATGTGCTGGGAACAGCACGCAAACCCGCCATGAAGATGATGATCTGAAATCCAAGCCCCGCCCAGACTGACGTTGCCATGATGGCATAAAGGCCCTGATCAACCGAACGCAGGAACCCTTGTTGCGGCAGACCAAGAGAACTCAGAATATTGTTGATGAACCCGATCGGAGCGGGCTGGTAGAACCAGCGCCAGACCCAGGCCATTGCGGCGGCTGTGGTGAGATAAGGCAAAAAATACAGGGCCCGAATGAAGCCGTGCATGATCCTGACACGGTCCAGATAATAAGCAATGACGAATGCGAGAAACAAACTGATCGGCGTGCCGACCAGCAGGTAAATGAAAGTGTTTTTGAACACTTTCCAGAATTCCGGATCGGCAAACAGCTTCTGGTAGTTTGCAATACCAATGAACTCCGGCGGGCTCATCAGGTCCCAGCTGGTGAAAGACAGCCAGAAAGCTTCAATCGTCGGATAAAAACGAATGACGCTGTAAAATAGGATAGGCAGAGCCAGAAAGCTCCATACCCAGATCAGTCTGCGGGCTTTCATCGACAGGAGATCACTCAGTCGCGAGCGGTCATGTCCGCGCGCTGAACGATCCGGTTCAGCCTTCATTTTCATGTTCAAAATCCTTCGGCTGGCCCTGTGCGCTCTGATGCCGGATAATCATGATCGAAAGTCACCGGCCGTGTTGATGACAACAATGCAGCCGTGACAGTCCTGCGCAGCAACTCTGCTGCAAAAAAAATGAGAGTGGACGCTTATCAGTGCCGCCCACTCCCGGCATGTTTTACTTCGCGGTGTCCAGAATAGCCTGTTCAGCCGTGGCAGCCTCGTCAAGGGATTCCTTAACCGGCTGGTTTTGCAGGATCACGCGGTTCGACATATCGACAACAACCTGGCGCTGCTTCAGCTCATCGGTGAACATGGTGGTATGGGCATATTCCAGACCTTTCAGGAATGGCCCATAAACCGGATCAGCCAGGTTGGTCTCAGTCAACGCTGCGGAACGACGTGCAGGCAGTTCGCCGACGCCTTTCAGCCAGATTTCCATCGCTTCAGGCGAGGTGATGTAGTTGAGAAACTTCGAGGCTGCTTCCAGCTTTTCGCCTTTTGCCGAAGCACTGATGCCATTGGCAAAATAGCTGGCGTAGTTTGACCGCACACCGTCAGAACTGGCAGGCAGCTCAGTCACGCCCCACTCGAAATCCTTAATGGTGTTGAACGCCGCCAGACGGAAGGTTCCGTCCACCGTCATCGCGGCCTTGCCAGCACGAAAAGCCGCATGACCTTCGTCCATGAACTTGACTTCACCCACCTTATATCTGGTCTGCAGGTCGGTGTAGAACTGCAGAGCCTTTTCACCTGCTGCGTCATTGTAAGTGACCTTGCGGTAGTCATCACTATATGGCGCGCCACCAAACTGACGGACCAGCACTTCCCGCCACCAGTGCAGATCCTGGCCTGGCATATCGAGCGTAATGCCTTCGCTCAGCAGATTACCGGAAGCATCCCGTTTCGTAGCCTTCTGCGCGTAAGCGAGCAGCTCGTCGAGATTTTTCGGCGGATTCTTCGGATCAAGGCCGGCTTCTTCAAAAAGCTTCTTGTTATAAAACAGAGCCAGTGAACGCACTGCAGTCGGCAAACCGTAATATTCATCACCGCGCTTCATAGCAGCAACGATCGGGAAGAACTCACTCTCAATTTTGTCGTGCGGGAACGTGTCATGCGGAAGCGGCTGCAGAATGCCACCTGCCGCAAATTTATCGAGCCAGCCATAAAACAGCTGCATCACATCGGGGCTCTTGCCCGCCATTTTGGCAGCGATCACACGGGTCTGATAATCGTCATAAGGAAACGTGACCTGTTTGACTTTGATATCAGGATTAGCTTTTTCGAAATTCTCGATCAGCTTGTCCATCGTCTTGACGCGCGATTCAAAGACATACTGCCAATATTCAATTTCAACTGCCTGAGCAGCATTGACCGCGATAGAGCTCAAACCGGCCACAAGGCCCGCAAGCAGTATTTTACCCATTTGCATCAAACCTCCCCGTTGCCCGGCCCCTCTGGTGCCCGGGCATGGTATGCGCAGGTCATCGACCTGCCGGTTCCACCATTGCTGCGTTATTCGCACAGCATCCTCACCGCCGGCAGACTGGCGACGTGCCATCAATGCCGGCAGAGCATTTTTGCCCCGCCTTTAGGCTTCAATTTTGCTGAGCATTTGTCAATAAGATAATTTAGTTGAATTATTATATTGCTGTTAAAACCTGCCTGCGCTATCTAATCTTAAGGCATTCGGGAGAAGGCATGAAATCGAAAGCGGCAAACGCACAGGCCCCGGCGCATCCGGACACACAACCAATCACTCTGGGGAAAAATCCTGAACGAATCCGGGATCATAACCGGCGCGTGGTGCTTGATGTCGTTCGGCGGCACGGCCCGGTCGGGCGTATGCATATTGCGCGTTTGACACATCTGACTGCACAGGCAATCGCAAATATCGTCGACGAACTTGTCGCAGAAAACTTTCTGATGCAGCTCGGGAGATTGAAGACGGGACGCGGTCAGCCGCCCATTCAGTTTGCTGTTAATCCGTCAGGAGCAATGACAATCGGGATCGAAATGGGTTCAACCCATATTGTGACGACGGTTCTCGATCTCTCCGGCATGCCAGGTAAACAGCAGGTCCATCTGGTGGGTGATACCCGGCCAGACGCACTTCGCAGCCAGCTTCGCATTGAAATTGACAAAATCAAATCCGAGTTTGATGCACGGCTTCTCGGTATTGGCGTTGTGATGCCGGGCCCGTTTGGCATTGAAGGTATGACATCGGTCGGCCCGACAACGCTGCAGGGCTGGGCAGGAATTGATGCCGCAGATGTCCTGAGCGAAGCCTTCGGTGAGCCCGTCATCGTTGAAAACGATGCAAATGCCGCAGCCGTCGGCGAGCGTTTGTTCGGCGCAGGACGGACGGTTTCCAATTTCGCGATGATCTATTTTGGTGCCGGTATCGGTCTCGGCATGATCCAGGACGGCGCACCGTTTCGCGGGGCTTTTGGCAATGCGGGTGAAATAGGACACATCTCCATTGTTCCTGGCGGGCGACTTTGCTCCTGTGGCCAGCGTGGCTGTCTGGAAACCTATTCGTCAGTGCATGCTCTCAAAGAGAAGCTGGCCAGCGCCGGACTTTTCGATGTCAGCATTGAAAAGCTGGAAGAACTTTTGCGTGACAAAAACCCCGTGCTTTTGGATTGGGTAGCCGATGCCGCCAAGCATCTCGCACAAATGATCGCAATTATCGAAAACATACTCGACCCGGAGACCGTCGTGCTGGGCGGAATATTGCCTGACCCCCTCATAGATGCACTCATTGTGCATATGGATCAGCTGCCTATATCGGTTGCAAACAGAAGTGGGCGTGCGCTGCCGCGTGTGCTTCGGGGACAGACGGGTCAGTTTACCGCGGCGCTCGGAGCGGCCTCTTTGCCCATGTTTGAGGTGATGACACCGAAGCTTGATACCAGTCTGTAGGGCAAAGTTACTCTGACTTTGGCGTCAGGGTCCGGAACGTTAACAGGACAAGCCCGTCATTCATACCTGCATTCATCGCTGCAGCCGTTCTCCAGCTTACGCATGGTTGCGGATATGCTAACGTTTTATGGGATCTTCGTCATGCAAATGACAGGTTTCGAATGAGCGGGGAAAATTCAGCCACGCCTCAGCAAACTGCACACGTCGCCGGTTTCTGCGCCTTTGTGAGACATGGCCGCTTACCGGGACTCCTGTTCGCAAACGCCGCAATATCGAGGGCGACAAACCCCTTTATGCGCAATTCCCGATGGCAGAACCCCGCGCAAACATCAATGATGCTCTCCGTAAAGCTGTCGGCTCATAAGAAAACCCGGCCATTGGCGGGGTGGGGTTCATGCTGCTGTAGGCTGAGGGCGCCTGTCCCGGTGAAGCTTTACGTTAAGACATCATCACTCTGAAGGATCCTGCCGCGCGTCGTCTTGTGCGATTGTTCAGATCACGTTCGGTCCATTCTGTTTTGGCCAGGCACTCACGCTCTTCTCACAACGTCTTTACGCCGCTGAACTGAGCGGATTTTTTCAGAACTTGCAGCATAGCTGTTTCCGGGAATAAGGCCGCAGTTAAGCTGCCTGAAATTTCTGACGGAACCTTCGGAAGGTGCTGCCAGCGTTCTGTTCGCTGGCAGCGTGCTCACTCAAATGATGCGCAACCAGCACCGTATCGTCGCCTCCACGAATGCGCTGCGCTTTTCCAGCGGTTCACCGCTCACCACCTGGTTCTGCCCCGGGTTAAGGCGTGATGCCGACTGCGCGAATATTTGCAACACAATCGTTTATTTAACGCCTCAGCGGTTGCCAGAACGACCAGATCAGAACCTGACAGAAAACCGTACGCTCCCTTCCTGTCCTATGAACTTATCGCCGATTTGGGCATTGTACTCTCCGCGCAGGTCGTAACGGTCATCAACGTAAAACTGAAGGCCGACACCAACATCAACCAGCAGGTTCGGCGCTTCAGATGTCGAGACAAACTCAAACCCGTCACCATTCTCACCGCCGAATACGAAATTCTGGTTCACCTGTTCGTCGAGGAGATAAGTCATGCCGACGCTTCCATAAGGGCGCACCCAGCCCTCGGCAACGTCGATCCGTGTGCCAACTTCAATGGCAGGTGAGAGAGCGAAGGTCCAGTCATTGAACGCGTCCGCCGCCAGGCGAGCCCCATCGCCGTTCAGCTCATAGCCCGGCATATAGGTGTGGATGGCATCGACGTCGAGATAAGGCCTCACGTAGGATTTCCCGAACGCGAATTCATACGCCACGCGTCCGCGCACGGCGGCGGTCCACACGTCGCTGTCGACGTCGGCAAGCCACAGATCGCTGCCCATGCTGACGATGCGATCGGTGGTGACGCGACCATAGCCAAGATGCGCGGCACCGGCGAAATACCAGGCACCCATCTGATGCTTCAGCGAAACTGCGATGTCGCCGCCATTGGACTCCGTCTCAGTATAGCCGTCTTCGGAATGGCCCCTGCTCGAGGTATAGGCGCCACTGGCACCCACGAACCAGTTCGGTTTAAACTCCCACTGCGCGCCCATGCGGTAGCTGAAGTTGTTCTGCGAATAACCGAAACTGCTTGCCGATTCCGACTGCTTCCAGTGCGCGCTGGATATCCTGGCCCAGGCACATTCGCTCTCAGTGATCATAACGCTGTCTTCGGTAAACGCCGGGCAGCTAAGGGCGCCCTTCAGCGAAGCGCGACTACCCATTGTGCTCTGGACAATAGCCGCCTGCTGCTGGCCTTCAGGCGAGCCGGAGGCAAGAGCCGCTTCATATTCCTCCGGCGACGACACCGAAGCCATACCCCCGAACACCCGCGACGCATAAGCGGAGCCCGTGCCGGCGTTCCAGGTGTCCTGCAGCGACTCCATAAAGCGCCTTTCCGTCGTCGTCAGCGCAATCCCGGATGCGGCCGCTGCGAAATCAGCCGAAGGCGAGACCGTAATGCTGCTTGCAGATGAACTCATCTGCCACGAAATCGGCGATGCCGCACTGTAGCCGAACTGCGCGGGTCGGTGTTGCACCAGTTCTCCGGAGATCAGACTGTAAGACGCCGGCAGCACCCCGATGAAATTGGGCTGGAAGGACAGCCCGTCAATCGTGGCGACGCCGTTCGCCTGTATGAAGTCGTTTTTATAAGCGCCCGGGACCGAGCTGTCGATATCGAGGCGCACCACGCCCGCCAGCCATGCATCGCCGCCATTGATATGGAAAGTGCCAGGCTTGCCTGCGCCGCCGATGTCGATCATGCCGTAGTTTTCGAACGAGCCACCGCGACCAAGATTAACAATGCCATCACCCGGCGCGCTGATATAGAGCGCAGAGCTTTCATTCCTGAAGATGTTTTTCTCCAGCGTCCCACCGCTCGCAAGGTCGATATTGCCCATCAGCACGCCGGAATTCGTCAGGCTGTCACTGCCGACGGAAGTCTGGATAGCGTTGCCGGACGCTGCGCTCACCATCGAGCCGGTGCCCAGTTTGATGGTTGTCGTACCCCCGCCCTCGACCCGGATCGCCGTGCCGCTGCCGGAGCCGCCTGTCAGGATGCCGGTATGCTCGATGATATTGGCACCAGACTGGCGCTGAAAGTCCTCGAAACTCCCGCTCGCCGTCTG